>TBL_comb48_EPIDRAFT_1000529_pt1 | contig 29842 bp, 51 predicted proteins | sample TroBogEpilimnion_37_FD_10681 | JGI IMG/M metagenome (IMG submission 10681) | reverse complement strand
GTTTACATCGGACAATACTTCCATATCAAGAATAAGGATTTACCACTTGATTATAAGTTTGGAGTTACAGACAATTTGGATAACAGAGAATATTCATTAAGTAGAACAAAATCACCTATCAAATATATGATTTTGAAGGCTTGGGAATTACCATCTAATGTTAAAAGGGAAAAAGTAGAAAAAATAATTGCACTTATTTTTGATGAAAATAAGTATGATGGTTGTGAATGGTATGATGTTGATGGTGATATTTTTCAAGGTAAAATAAAAGATTTATTTGAAATATTATCTGAAATGGTAGTGGATACCGAATTCCATTTTATTGAAGTTGATTTGAATAAAGATGATTCTACAACTGATGCAGTTGAAAAAGAGATTGTATCTGAAATAAGAAGTGGTAAAAGAGCAGCTTGGACAAATTTAACTTCTGAATTTGATGGAGTTAATTTAACTGGTGATACTGCTAAAGCAGGTTTTGTTAATTCAATTGAATATATAATTAGTAAAGTTGGTGTTGTTAGTTTAGCTATTGATTTTCCTAATATATTAAAATCAGATTTAAATGAATATCCAGAATATTCTAGATCACGAGCTGTATTGTTAGATAATTTCTATTTACATACTCGTACATCAACAGAAGATAAAATTAAAGTTTTACATAAAATGATAGATAAATATAATCTTAATGGTAAAGTTTCAGTTATGATCTAAATAATGATATGAAACAAAAAAGGGTGCTTAATTTAAGCACCCTTTTTTATATACTAGAATTCTAAGAAAGTAAATCATTTATTTTTTCATCTCTTATATTACTTAAATGATTTCCGATAAATTCAATATCACCATCATAGTTAAAGCAAATGCTATAATAAATTTCTAAACTATCATATTCATATTCTCGCTGTACTTTGCCATCATAAAAATAATAAATCTTTTCATTTAAATAGATAAAAGTAGAAATACCATTTATAGTTTGACCTATATCAAATATATCACCATTATTTAATATCATATGCCCAATATTTCTAAATTAACATCTCGTAATTGATTAACTTCTTTTAAGATATGGATTGCTAATTTAATAGCTTCCTTTTTGTCTAAAACACCACCAATATACCCATTACTACCCCATTCTACCCCAAATGAAAATCCTTCAGCATTACCTGTTATAGCACCTGGTTTTTTTCCTATTTGTATTTTCCCTGCACCTGGTACATCAAAATATACATAATTATCATTTTTACTCATAATCCTAATTTATTTAATTGTTTGTCTCTATGTTCAGATATATTTATAAAAAGATCACCTTCCACACCATGTCTAAATCCTAGATCATTAATTATATAATAAGCAAATACTTGTTTATTTGGATTAAATTCACTTGGTGAATCTAAACATAGTTCAGCTTGATATAGTTTATTCACAGTTAGATGATAATAACCATGATTTATACATTTTAAAATCATAATATTTTATTTAGTTGGTAATCCCTATATTCATCTATTTTAATAAGTAGATTGCGATATGTTAAAATCTCATCTAATATAAATTCACATGATACAAATATACCATTGCTTTTAAAGGAAATATAATTATTAATGGATATATTACTAATATTTTTATGATTTTCTTGTAATCTTTTTTTAACAATTCCTTCTATATCATCTTGATTTATATTCATTACCAAATATTTTTAAATTCATGCAACATCATGATATATATAATTATAATTTGAGTTTTATCTTAATTTATGTTTATCACATAAACATTTTAACCACCCTGAATTTTTCATGATTTCACCTGGTTCACCACAAACCTCACAAGTTTCAAAACTTTTATTTTCAGCATCTCTTATAAGTTCAGCTCCACCCTCAGGTAAAGAATTTGCATAAAAACGTAGTCCACCGAATTTCTCTTTTACTTGCATCACTTGTTTGTCCCATCCAATTTCAATCAATTTCTCAATCAAATCTTTGATTATAGAATACCAACCAGCATCACATTCAAAGAAATATGAATCCGTAATTACAGGTCTATCAGTAAAATACCCATTTTCAAGTCCTCCTATTGATATTAGGAAGTTATCCATTTCTTCTTTAGTCATTTTTAATAAATGTATTCTAAGTTATTATACAGTAAAATATAGAAATAAATATTACTCCTATTGATATGATCAGCATGTGCAAATGCTTCCATTAATTTATTATTGCATATTGCACGTACAAAGGATCCTGGATTTCGTTCAATCCCCCATTTTTCCATCATAATAGATGTTCCGATATTGATGATGTGTTCTTCATCTGGAATACCAACTGTTGATATATTTTTATGGTAATATTCTTTAACAGCATTTTTTATATTTTCCTCTCTTTTTAACATGGTCTTAATTTTTTATAAATATAAATAATTTAAATTCCTAATTCTTCTAATTTATTATTTCTTAAAATTTGTTTTGATAGAAATAATTTTTGTATCATTGAATTTGGATTATAAAAGTTTTTTGAACCATCTATACAATATGGTATATCAAATCCACTATTCCAAACCCATCCAATTGTATCAATATCTTCAATTATGAAATGTGCATCAGGTTTATTATCCCAATGAACTATATCACCTATTTCAAATTTTGTTTTAGTTCCCATCTTTTTTTAATTTATCTCTAACTTCCATTAGAGCAATACCCAACCAGTTTAGACCTTGCCATTGAGATTTATCTAAAATACGTTCATCTGTTTCGTGTAAACCAACACCCCAAATTTTATCATATGGTGATGCCTCAACGATTTCTAGATCTTCGGTATACATAAGTTCATCTAGCATTTTTTCATTCTGTGTAAACTTAGCATAATTACCATCAAAAACAATTTTACGACAAACAGTTTCCCATTTATCTTTATTAAAATTTTTTACTCTACGTCCAAATTCTTTTTGTTCATCTGGTCTTTTAGAATACATAATCATTTTATGGCTTTCTAAATCATTAAAAAGCAAAGCTTTTTGTGCCATCATATATTGTTCACAACAATTGTATTCTACATTGTCAATTACAAATTTGGAAGGATGCCATTGTGAGAATGTTCCATTCCAAAAAAATACATATTTATCTGTAATCATAATTTTTTATTTAAATCGTATATGAATGATATTAGCATTAAAACAGATCCTATTATATTAAACTTTATAATAAATAAGATTGCTATAAGCAATGATAGTATAGAAAATGTATAAGGTTTAAAATAACTTTTTTCTATTTTGATATTATTATTTTCATCTGTTGAATAATCTTCATTTCTACTAATTAAAATTGCATTAATTATTGACATTCCAACATATAATATTATTAGGGGTAATGTTAGGTTCATATTATTTTTTTAAACGTTCGTTAATTCGTTCTCTTATTATTGCACGATCTTCATCAGTTGGTTCATAATGTCCCATAAGATTTTTTGGTATATCATTCCAAGCATCACCATAGTATTCAACATTGAAGCCTCTTGAAATACATTCTGTATATAGTTCTTCATATCTAGTAAAAAGATATCCTAATTTATCATAGAAAAATTTAACATGACCAGTACCAAGTTTGAATTTACTTGGTTGGTTTTTTAGGTCAAATTTCCCCTTTTTTACACAATTAGGAATTCTTTTAATTTCACGATGTTCAGCTAACAGATGTTTATCAGTTAGTTCTATTGGTTTGATGCCACAATTGATTCTAGTCATTTGGATGCCAATCCTTAAAGTCAGATTTTGGATACCAAGTTTTTGTATAACCAGATTTTGTTTTTTCTATAATTAAATAGAAAATACCATCAACTGTTGGTTTAACTTTATGAACCTTCACTAAAGCTCCTTCTTTAAGGTTTCCTTTAGTTTCTTTGCAAAATACTTTCATAGGTTTTAGTTGTTAAGTTAATAATTAATGTAAATGTAAAAAATATATTTGAATAAAACAAGAAAAAAATAAATTATTCTACAATAAAATAATTTATTATATCTTTTAATGGGATCCAAGTACCTCTTTTACCATATACAGGGTAAGATAATGGTTGTTCAATTTCTTTGAAATCATCTTTATGTGCAGATCTCATAAAGTTATTTAGTGTGATAGTTTCACCTTTTCTACAATATTCATTATCATCAATAGCTTTAATATTAATAGTATCTGAATATGTTTTCAGTTTACTTAAAGTGTCAAAGTTTTCAAAAAGTTTTATGTAATTCATAACTTATATATTAAACTTTTTTTATTTAAAATAAACTTAATTTCACTTCTTACTTCTTTTTGTTTAATAATTATAATGGATTTACCATAAGAAACGAATTGACTAACGATCATGATAGCTTGGTTTTTATCAAAATCTTGATTTAGTCCGTGTTTGATAAGTATGTTTGCTACTTTACAAACTGATTTATGAGAAGCTTTCATGGCGTTTTGTTTAATGGTTATATTGTAAATATATAAAAATAATTTGGAATAAAAAAATATTTTTAATCTAGTATATTATTTATTTTAAAATTTATATAATTAATGTTTCTTTTATCTATTTTATGATCAATATCTTTATTTATAATTTTTTTTGGAAGTATTATTGGGTTCATTTAATTTAATTTCTTTTTTAATACCATTTTCAGTATCTCTTAATATTTTAAATGTTTCATCCCAATAACCTTCTGGATAAACAGGTTTAGATATGTTTATATCGGGATATTTATCTTTTAATTTTTCTAATAATATAAGATTTTTATCTTTCTTCATAGTTATTTATATATTAATTTTAAATAGTGATATATTATAATTGCAAATATAATAAAAATATTTTTAATCTAGTATATTATTTATTTTTTGATCTCTTATTTTTTCAACATCTAATTTAAGCTTATTTATTGAATATTGACAAGAAGATATTAATCCTATGTTAGTTTTAAGGTATGGTTTAAATGATATACGATATTCGTATTTATTAATAACTTCTGTTATTGTTCCTTTTAAGGTATTATCTACTATTACTGGATCACCTATTTTAAAAGTCATATTAAATCGTTTTATAAAATGAATTTAATTTGTGGTAGAAATTATCATTATATTTTAAAAATGGTAATAAAGGTATGAAATCTAAATCAGTTGAATCATCTTCTAATTTTTGAAATAATTTTTGAATATTTTCTGCATTTATTTCATCTGATAATTTAATCATTTTCTTTTTTAACATATAGATCCTCATATTGTTTAGTAATACAAACATTTCTTTATATGATAAATAATATTCTTTATTTTTATATACTTCAACTGACCAAAGTCTTAAAGAATTTAAATTTATATTTTTCTTATAAATTCTTAACATGAAGTTATAGATATTATCGGGTTTATGATTTTTATAGATAATATCTTCTAAATTATATTTTTGACTTAATTTATCATCAAGTGCGTGTAATAGTTCATGTTCAATTACATTTTGGATATTTGGTGTGTTGATGTCAATGAATATCATTGGGTTAAAAAATGTTTTAATAAAATAACCTCTTGTATTTTTTTGATTTATTTTCTTAGTGAAAACTACTTTTATATTTTCTATTTCTCTTTTTATTTCAATATTTTTAGTTAAGTTAGAGATATTTCTACGTGATCTATCTAATTGTTTGGTTGGAGTTAAATCGCCATATCTCAATTTAATTAAAATATAATCTATTTGCCATTTAAATATCATATATATAATAACAGTTGATGTGAATATGTTTAATAATATTAATGGATTTTTCATAAAATGTAATTTTTATTTTAATTCAAATATACTAATTTATATAATTATTTCAAACAAATATAATAAAAAANAATTATATGATGTTAATTTTTTAAAGAAAATTGAGGTTTTTTATTTTTAGAGGATTATTATTTAATATATAGTATATGGGTTTGTTATATAATGAGCTCACGATAAAAAATATATTAAATAATGGCAAACATTGTAAACAATTTGGGTCAGGTACTGGTTGGATTTAGATCACCTGTAGTAGCTGCACCCGTAACGTCATCATTACTAACTTCTTTATTTGGAGTTTGGAATGCTGACACAACAACAACAACATTAGCAACAGGTGCTTATGGAGCTTGGAATGGTGAGGGAAGTGTCACACAAGCGCAATTACAAACAAGTGTTTTTAGTGCTTGGAATGCAGATAGTACAAATAATATAACAGTTAAAAATGCATGGAATGGGAATGGTGATGCAACAGATAGTAAATCTGGTGCAAATGGAACAATTGCCACACCATCAGGTACTGGATTTGTCACTGGTTCTATGACTTTTGGGTCTGGTAAGTTAGGTTCAGGTGCTTTTAGTTTTAGTGGTACTAATTTCATTTCATTACCAGCTGATACATTATCTTTCACCAATGATTTTTCAATTAGTATGTGGGTTTATATACCTACAAGTGTCGGTTCGTCTTTTGTTGGTTTAATTAGTGCTTATGATAATAAAACATCATATACTGTTGTAAAGGGTTGGAGATTATGGTTTCAATCAAATGTTTTACATATGAGTATAGGTGAAACTTACTCAACATCACCAAATGAAACCACATGTTCTATGAATTTAAAAGACCAGTGGGTTCATGTTGCCGTAACTAGAGTTTCATCTTCAACGACAACAATATATATAAATGGTAGTCAAGTAGCTCAAACAACTAATTCTGTTAACCCAACTTATAATGCAAATAATCTTGCTTACATTGGTGCACAATATTATAGTTTTTCACAACCTTATTATGCGTCATTAGCACCTAGTGGTGTTAAATTTGATGCTATTCAAACATGGGATACTGTTGCTTTAGATTCAACAGCTATTAGTGAATTATACAATAGTGGAAATGGTCAAGAATACCCATTTACTATATCAAATGCATTAATCAAAACACCAAATGATGCTTTAGGAAACTATAACGGAACATTAATGAATGGTTGTACATTCACAACTGGTTTAATTGGTCAAGCATTTACATTTGATGGAGTTAATGATTATATTAGTTTACCTACAAACTCTATGAATTTTGCTGGTGATTATTCTATATCAGCTTGGATATATGTACCAAGTGGTTACGCTGGTACTAACCAAATTATTATATTATGTAATGAATACGTATCTACTTGGTTTAATAATCCATATGGATGGTATTTAACTACAATTGGAGATTCTGTTTATCACGAAACACACGTAGGTACAAATACTACTACAAGTCTAATTGCAACACATCATTTTACAACTTCTGCTTGGCATCATATTGTTTATACAAGAAAATCATCTACTCGTTCACGTATTTATATAGATGGTAATTTGATTAACAGTGATACAAATACTATAAACCCAGTTTATTCAAGTACACATAACCCTACAATCGGTACCGAATATTTAGTTGGTGCTATACATGATTTAAATGTTGCTAATGCTAGAATTGACGCATTAACTACTTGGTCAAGAGAAATAACTTCGGATGAAGTATCAGCACTTTACAATAGTGCTTCTGGTAACCAATACCCTTTCTCTTCTGTTACTATTGGAGGTTCTAATGATTCAGTATCTACACATAATGGAACTGTAGTAGGTGGTGTAACTTATTCAACCGGTGTTATAGGAAATGCTTTCAGTTTTAATGGAACAACTGGATATGTTAGTTTACCAAATAATACTTTTAATTTTAGTGGTGATTTTTCAGTAAGTGCTTGGATTAATATATCAGCATTATCATCATCACAAGATATTATTTCAGCTTATAGTAATAGTGGTTCTAATAATTATGGTTGGGACTTATGGGGTGCTAACAGTGTATTGAAATTTTCAGTTTATAACGGAACTACCTCACAAGTAGATTTGGTGTATTCAGGATTATCAACAAACACATGGATACACGTTGCTGTGACAAGAAAATTAAGTACAGGTACAAAAATGTATATTAATGGAACTTTAGTTACTAGTAATTCATCAACAACTAATCCAGTATATTTGGGAACAAATAATGCTGATTTAGGAGCTGCTGTGTATAATGGTTCGGCAACTGACTTTTTCTATGGTAAAATTGATATGGCTACTGTGTGGAGTAAACAATTAACAGATGATGAAGTTATACAACTTTATAATGTTGGTTCAGGAACACAATATCCATTTACATCACCATCTTATTTACCATCAGTTAATGATGCTTATGGAACAAATAATGGAACATTAATGAATGGTTGTACATTTGCTGGTGGTAAAATTGGTCAAGCATTTACATTTGATGGAGTTAATGACTTCATCCAATTACCTAGTAACTCATTAAACTTTACTGGTGATTTTTCTGCTAGTGCTTGGATTTATGTACCTACTACTTTTACTGGTTTAAATGACATTTATATCATAAATAGCTTGGGATGTGATTCTTGGTTTTCAAATCCTTATGGGTGGAGATTTTTAGTAATTGGTAACCAATTGTATTTTTCTATATTTAATCACACAAATTCATATTACGAGCTAATAGCTAATTATATATTTACAAATGGGAATACTATCGGGAACACTTGGTATCACGTAGCATTTACAAGAAAAGGAAGTACAGGTTCAAAATTATATATCAATGGTAGTATGGTTGCTTCTGATACAAATACAGTAAACCCTGTATATCCAGTTAATGATATAACACCAACAATTGGTAATTTATATATGGGAACTAATGGTTCTAAACAAAATAGTTATTTTGCACCAGCTGGAACTAAAGTTGATTCACTAAATATATGGACACGAGAACTAAACTCAGCTGATATAACATCACTTTACAATAGTGGTTCTGGTAAACAATACCCGAACTATTAAATATAATTAAACAAAAAAGAGGACTAAGTCCTCTTTTTATAAAAATAAAATAAAATAAAAATGGAATACAACAACAACACTTACTTAACAATCGCTAAAACTGATTGTGACACTCTAGGACTTGGAGAGGGACACAGAGTAAATAACGCTGGTGATACTTGCATCATTGAGTACGCTCAAGGACAAGAAATCCCTGCTGAAGTTCAAGCAGTAGTTACTGGTACTTATACTCATCAAGAAGCTTTAGCACTAGTTGCTACTGATGCTTGGGTATCTAGTTTCAGAGATTAATTGAAAATATAATAATAAAAAAGCCACTCAATTAGAGTGGCTTTTTTTATATTGATTAGTCTCGTTCATAATAATTTCTAGTTATGATAGGAAAAGTTAATTCTTCCTCAACTATTTTACTAATATTTTTCTCAAACAACTCTTATGAGTTCTTAAAACCCCATCAATGTCTAAAAATAGTATCATTTATTTGGTAGTATGTATTCATTATGAATTTCTAAAAGAATTTCTTTGATATTTTTTACTTTAGGTTTATTATATTTCAATTCATTGATTTGAATTAAATCATCAATTACCTTATATGCTTCAATAGTATATTCTTTATATTTACTTTTAAAATAGAAAGACCAGTTTTTGAAAAATAATTTAATATCTTCATCTGTTTGACAAGGATTGCCACCGAAATATGATATAAATTCATTTACTTTTATTTTTATATCATCAATTAATAATAAATCATTGTAATTAAAATAATTTAAATATGTTAACGATTTATACATAAATGTTTCTTTGTAAAGTTTATATAATTCTTGTTTTGAGCATTTACAGTTAATAAACATTTCCCATATCATTGTATTTCTAGCTATCAATTCATGTTCTAAAGATAGATATATCAATCTTAAAAAGTTTAAGAAGTGCTTATCTGTTTCTTTTTTTGATAATTTATGGTAATATAAACTATTGATAAATGATTTCATGTCAGATTCATCATTTACCATATAGATATCATATATATGTCTTATTTCGTGACTAATAACAGATGATAATTTGTCTAAATTTATAGATATATCACAAATTTTTACAGGTATTTTTGTTTTAACTTCATTTTTTACAATATCTTCTATGTTTAGATTAGAATAATATATTATATCTTTATCTTCGTAACTTAAGTTTGATTTTATTTCATTAAATTCTACTTCAATATTTAATATTAAATCACAAAAATCAAAGTCATTTAAATTGACATCTAAAGTAAATGAGCTAGTGGGATTTCCTATACGTTTTCGCACCTCATTAAATACATATTTCAACCCTTCTGGTATATCAACATTAAATGATTCATATGTTTTTAAATATTTAAGCCAAATATCTTTGTTTAATTTCATCATAAAATATCTTCTACTACAATATCATCTAAATTGATATCAATTATTTCTTCTGTTTCAACTTGTTTGGTTTCTCTAAACCAAAAGTCATATCTTATTTTTTTTAACAAATATAATAAAAAAAAATTATATGATGTTAATTTTTTAAAGAAAATTGAGGTTTTTTATTTTTAGAGGATTATTATTTAATATATAGTATATGGGTTTGTTATATAATGAGCTCACGATAAAAAATATATTAAATAATGACAAACATTGTAAACAATTTGGGTCAGGTACTGGTTGGATGGAGATCCGGAATAGTTACCCATGGTCAAACAGCTGGTTTATTAGATACTCATAATGGTGCAGCTGCGGCTTATTCATTACGTAAATTAAGAAATGGATATTATGGAAACGCAATCAGAGTAAGACGTTCTTCAGATAATACGGAACAAGATATCGCATTTGATGCTAATGGTGGTTTAGATACTGTTAGTTTATTATCTTTCGTTGGTGGTGGAAATGGTTTCGTAACTACTTGGTATGACCAAAGTGGAAATGGTCAACACGCTGTTCAAACAACAGCGGCTAACCAACCATATATTGTAAGTGCTGGTGTTGTTAACTCATTAAATAATAAACCAATTATACGTAATCCTAATCAAAATATTGTTAGATGTTTAATAACACCAACAGCGGCTAACCAACCAAGACCTGTATCAATAATCGCATCTGGTAAAATATATGGACTACCAACAAATGGTTTTGGTAATGTTGCATGGTATTTAGGTGGTCAACTAGCAGCAGGTGGTGGTGGTGTATATGAATTTACAGCATCACCTAGTTCATTTTCAATTTTAAGAAGAGGTACAAGTATAGTTTCTGTTAGTAATGGAACAAATATTAACGCACCGTTTATACAACAAGGACACTTTGGTTCAACTACTCTTACAAATAGATTTAATGGTGTTGACGTAACCACTGCAATAACTGATACCGCTTTGTTAACATCAAACTTTGTATTAATAGGTGCCAATTCAAGTCAACCTGATTTTATGCCAAATATCGGTATGTATGAATACATATTCTATTTTACTGATAAAGTGAATGATAGAGTGGCTATTGAATCAAACATAAACTCATACTACTCAATATACTAAAAAATAAATAAAATTATGATAGGATATAAATACACAACAGAAGAATTAGTAATTGAAGCTATACAAACAATTGATACTCAATTTGGCTATCCAAAAGAGAATTGTGTTACTCAACATTGGGTAGATTACCAATTCTCAGAATTAGACGGATTTTACTACATCACATTTGATGAATCAATTGAATCAATTTTAGGTACACCAGAAGAATTTGAAATTACTCAACCTTCTGCATAAAAATAAAATTTAAAAGAGTCCTCTATATGAGGACTCTTATTAAAACAAAAAATAAAAATAAATAAAAATGAAAGTAAGACAATTAAACGAAGAACAAAAAACCTTTTAGAAGGTAAAACTTATGATGGTGTGCAATTCTTTAACTCAACTTTAGATGCTGATGGTAACTGGTTTATCTCTAATGAAGAAGTTGCCCAAACAACTAATGAAGAATTTACTTCTTGGATTAACGATTTAACTGAGATTGATTATAATCCAGTTGTATCTGAATTACCACTATAAAAATTAAAAAGCCACTCAATTTGAGTGGCTTTTTTTATAAATTTTTAAGTACATGATCCATATATTTTTTATTAGAATCTACAATCTTAGTAGCAACTTGTTCTGTAAATTTTTGCACAGATGGTTTAGTATCTGATTCCACATTTTCTTTAACTTGTTTGGTTTCTCTGAACCAAAAGTCATATCTTTCGTAATCGTTATTCATATCTTTTAATATTCATCATTTTCATCTTCATCGTAATAATCATCATAATCATCATCACTATCTTTATCCATATAAGGATATACATCATTTTCATCAAAAAGATCTAATAAATCTTCAATATCAGTATCTTCAAGATCTAAATCTTTAATCTCAACAACATCTGTTGATTTTTCAATGCTATATTCAATTTTCCCCTCTTTTTCTAAGGATTTAAGTTTATTGATAACTTCTTTTTTGTCTAAACACTCATCCAAAGAATACCACTTTTCTAATTCCATATTTTTATTTTTATTTTTATGTATATATCTTTTTTATAATTTGGAAAATACCACAATTATTAATATAATATAGATGTTTCTGAAATAATTATATAATCAAAAATCAAAATGTTTTTCATTTCTTTAATATAGAATCAATTTTAGAATCTCTCTTTTCAACTCTCTCATCTAAAATATATTCTGTTCTATAAATTATACTTAAAAGTGTTTAATTTATTATTTCCGTTTAAGGAAACGAGTTTATCTTTTGATAAACTGCTCGAACCGAGCAACTTCATATTGATTGCTGAATTTTCATCACGATCAATACTATTTTCACATACTAAACAATTATAAATACGATCACTCAATTTTAAATCGTATTTTATATTACCACAACAACTACATGTTTTGGATGTCATTTTTTCATCAATTAATAAACATAATTTATTATGTTTAGCTGATTTATAAATAACATATTGTTTAAATATACCTAATGAATTTAAGTAAAATGACTTAACCAAACCTTTTCTACTTAATTTATTATCTACTATACTTTTTATTTTAATATCACCTATGGCTATTATACCCTCATTATTTTTAACTAACTTTAAAGATTCTTTGTGTAAATAATCATTTTTAGTATTACTTAATCTATTATAGGTTTTACCTAATTGTTTCTTTACTTTATTGAATTTTAAACTCCCTTTTTTCTTTTTAGATAATGATTTATTTAATTCTAATATTCTAGAATAATATTTACTTATTAGTTTTTTTGAAAATCTATTAACCTTATTACCATTTGAATCTGTATATAAAGACATTAGACCTAAATCTATACCCAATATATCCGTATTTTCTAATTTAAATTCTTTATCTTCTTGATAGGTAAATATTAGATAATAATTATTATTATTTTTGCTCAATTTTACAGAAGTCCAATTATTTTTAATCTCTTCAACACATTTAATATTTTGTTTAATTTTTGGTAAATATAACTTACCATCCTTTAATCTAACATCTGTTTTAACAAATTCAATTGAATTTAAAGATTTTTTAAATTTAGGAAAACCACTCCCTTTAAAAAAGGATTTAAAAGATTCATCCACTCTGAAAACGATTTCTTGTAAAGATTTATTAGGTATTTCTTTCCATGTTTTATCATAATCTTTTATATCCACTAATTCTTTTTTCTGTTCATAAACATTTAAATATTTATTAGTTGCTTTATAATAATTAATTTTTTCTTCAAGTGCCACATTATATAGATATTTACAACGTCTCATCCAAAAATCAAATGTTTCAATTTGATTTTTGGATGGGTTAATTTTAACCTTACGTGTATAAATATGTTTAATTGTGTTCATAGTTTATATATTAAGTTTTAAAAGTCACTTTTCGTCATTTTCACACATTTGTTTAATTTTATTTTTATATTTTCTTAAACCATATAATCTTGAAGAAAATTCGTTAAAAATAGATGTTAAATCTTGACATAATTCTTGTTCAGGTGATAAACGATCATCGTTTATTAAGTTTATTTTAACATTATACTTTTCAAATATATTTTCTATTAAATCATATCCAAAACGACAAAGTCTATCTTTATGAGCAATAGTAACAGATTCTATTTCGTTATTTTGAACTTCATTTAAAAGTTTTAGGAAGTTTTTTCTTTTAAAATTCATACCTGATCCAATATCAGTATATATTTCATCAATTGATATGCCAGCATTTCTAGTAAAGTCTACTAAGAAATCTTTTTGAGATTTCATATCTAACTTTTGGTTAGATGATGAAACTCTACAATAAATTATATTTTTTCTATTTTTAGAAACAATAGATTTATTAAATTCTAATAATTGATTATGAGAATATAATCTTCTATTTGTTTTGGTTCTTGTTTCAGGTTTTAATATATTATCTCTATCCCACCTTTGTAAGGTTTTAACAGAGTAATTAATTAGCTTTGCAAATTGTGTTATATTATACATAGATATTCACTTTTTAACACTATATATTAAACTATTATTCTCCTCTATAGTCAATTTCTCTATCTATATTTTCCTCTAAAAATAAATCAGGGTTATTATGGAAATAAAAAACTCTATCTATTTTACGTTTATATATTTTAGATAATCTATTTATATCTCGTATATGAAATTTTAAGAGTTCAAATTTTTTCTTTAAATTATTATTATCAATATTATAATAAATACCTATTATATGTTGGAATTCATGATTTATATCCTCCCTGACACTATTGTTTATTAATTTCTTCTGTGATAATTCCATTTTTGATAAACTAATAATGAACTCAATATCTAAATTTTCAATTACATCATCATCTGATATATTAATATTTATAATACCACCATGCTTATTTCCTAATTTAACAGTTATTTTATCATCTTTGAATTTAATTCTACTATAATTATCTTGTAATAAATTATTGATTACTATTTCTTTTTTAAGAATTAAATTAGGAATTAATTGGTAAATTTTATTATAAATAATGCTAGTTAAATGTTTAACATCACTATTAACATGGAACTTTTCATTAAAAGGTTTTAAATATTTCATATAAATGCTCTACTAAGTTTATGTATATATTCATTTCCAGATTTAATAATAATTTTACTAATATTGTTTAGAAAAATGGTTATATCATTTATACCCAATTCTTCAATTAATAAATCACTATAGCCCTCCTTGACAATTTCTCTCCAATATTTAAAAACATCTATATTTTTCATTTTAATAGCAACATTATATAAATCATTGTTATTTAAAAATTTCAAAAATTCTTCCCTATTTTTAATATTATTCTCACCAATAATTGAATGAAACATCTGTATATTTGAATTTACTTCATCTTTGAATGATAAATAATATAAAAGTAAAAATGCATGAGTTTTTCCTGATGTATTTTTAATCAAATCATTTACTATAAAATACTTATTATTGGTTTTATTACCCTTTGAATTAATAAAAATATGGTGTAATTCATGATTTAAGGTAGATCTTAAATCATCTAATTTATCAGTCCCTATATTTAATTCTAATGTTAAATTGTTTTTAATAATATGTGTATCATCTTCAGTAATTTTTAATTTAATTTTATTGATAGAAAGTTGATCTATATCTAAATCAAAGATTAAATTATCTGATTTCCTTTTCTCAATTTTCTCAATTATTATATTAATATAATTTACTAATGAGCTATTATATCCCAATTTTTCATTAATATAAAAATTATAACCAAATATAGAATATTGAGTACAATCTTTGTATTTTATTAGTGTATTCAGTTTTTCATCTCTTTTTCGTATGGTTTCTTCTATTTTCTCATTTTCAAGAAAATCTTTCAAATTCTTTAGTATTTTCATTACTATTTAATATTTTTAAAATATCGCATAATTTCAGTTTCAGGTAATCTAGGATAAATATCACCTATAGGATATTTAGTATATATCCAAAGTGCCTGTTTGTCATCACTATAGCCAATATCCATATAATAACCCTCACACTTAATCTTAATAGTAGTATCTGTTATTTTAACTGGTATAATTTCTGCCCTCGGATCCAAATCAAAATTATCTATATCCCTTATGAAATTAAAACATTCATACTTATAAAATTCATCTCTTAAAAGTTGAATAAACTTAGATTCCTTTTTAAATAATTCTCTTTTAGGAACTCCCTGAACATCTTTGTATAAAAACCCCAATGTTATGTGAAAATCCTGCTTACTCAAATCATATCTAGTTCTAATAGCATCCAATTTATCAGATTTACATACAATGAAAAATGATATGTTCTCATTCTTCTGTGCTCTACCAATACCCATTAGTTTTAAATCATCAATAGGATACTTAAATATTGGATCTAACGAACTAACAAACTTATCAATACCCATTTGATTAGATAGCTTGTTATAAGTGCTTACATTAATCACAGTTATGTGAAAACGACCCTTATCACGATTAATCTGTTGCTCAGTATATTTAATATAGTTTTCCTCACCTAAAATATCTTTCAACTCATTTAAATATGGTTGAACAATTGTTAATGGAATATTAACACCTAGGTAGTTGTTTCCAATAATATCTGTTAAATGTGTTATATAATTTGCCATATTCTATATATTATAACTCATTAGTTGGTTTTAACCACAATCCCTTTGAAAATACCAAATCAATGAACCCTGGAATATGATGTACATCAACATCGTGTAAAAGTCTCAATGTTTCAGGTGTATTATGCTTCATCATTTTGAATATCTCATCTCTAATTCTCTCAGAAGAAACAGTTGTCTTTAACTTTTCCAAAATTTCTGGTTGTCTAAAAGAATTCCATATAGTAGGATCAATTGTAAATCCTTTAGTAATAGAAAATCTTAGTGCACGCAAAATTCTTAATGGATCATCCATCATTGTAATTCTAGGATCCAATGGTGTTTTAAGAATTCCATTTTTAAGATCTTCAAGACCACCAAATAAATCAATTAAATTCCCATCCTCATCTTCAGCTAAAGCATTTAAAGTGAAATCTCTTCTAATCAAATCATCTTCAATAGTCCCCAATTCTAAAATCGGTTTTCTAGTACCCTCAATATAACCAACTTCTTTCCTAGCCATCACAAAATCAGCAACAAGACCTGCATGTTGATGCCCCTTTGGGAATTTTGCTCTAATTGTAAAACAATCTGGTGTAGATAAGAAAATAGTAAACTCTTTGTGCTCCAACCATTTAGTCATAATATCAAAACCCTCTTCAACAGTTCTATCTAAATTATCAAGAACAAATGTGAAATCTATATCTTTTGAATTAACCCCTAGGAATTTATCACGAATGCAACCACCTACTGAAAATATTTTTGGCATAATTTTAATTTTAAATTAATAATTACAAATATACTAAAAATTTTCTTAAAATTTCCCCTTTTTTAAATATTCATCTATATTATTAATCAAATCCCAAGAAGAATTACCATCTGTATTGAGAATTAGATCAACTATGTATTTATAATCTACATTTTCATTAAAATGCAATTCCTCATTAAATCTTTTTAAATATTTCATATTTTATATATTAAAAAAATAATATATAAAATATGAAATGGATTAAAAAATTTGAAAGTTTTAAACAAAATAATATTGCTGGTGATCTTATATCAGAAGATGATATCATTGATTGTATTAAAAAAAATGGAAATATATATGCTACTATAGTTCAAGAAATTCCGAAAAATGATCCAAAAGTGCCATTAAAACCTATTGATATAGATAAAGATGGTCTTATAACAATTGAACAAAATAACCAAATTGGTTATGTAAAACTAAAAAATGTAGAGAGGATAGATTAATATGAAACACCTGAAAAAATTTAATGAAAATAATCTTAGAAAGATTGATGCAGTGTATATATCACATTGTTTTGCAGATCTAATTGATGAAAATAAAGCATCATTTAGAAATATTTTATCAAATAGTGTAGTTATCCATGTAAATTATAATAATGATGATATAGAATTTACTGAAAAAAATAATCTACTAGATTATGATAATATTAATTGGAGAAATGATAGAATAAAACCAACTAGAGACATAGAAATTGCTATATATAGATTATTAGATGAATATCCTAAATATGAAATAGATGTTATTCCACTACAAGATAAAAGAACAACACATTATAGAATAGAAATAATTTTAGATAAAAATGTATAAAGTAAAACTCTTCCTATTAATGATATTTTTATTATTATCCTGTAATAAAAAGGATAGTAATGGTTATACTAATTTTACTATAAAAAAAGGAAATCATAAATCATCAATAGCCCTAGAATATACAGATAAACAAACCTTTAATTTTACTGTTGAATTTGATAGCTCAGCTATATACAAAACACAATATCCAGAAGATCAATACGATGTTAATAAATTAATAGGAATTAGTGATGGTGGTTTCCATGAAAGAAATTCAGCAAGATTCGGTTGGAGATGGGTAGATAATAACCTAGAACTAATGGCTTATACTCACTATCAAGGTAATTTTTATTTTGATAAAATAACAAACTTAGAATTGAATAAAGAATATAATTGTAGCCTAATACTAAATGATAATTATATATTCACTTGCAATGGACAAACTATAATTATGAAAAGATGGAGAAATGATAAAAGTAATAACTACTATCTTTGGCCTTATTTCGGTGGAAATGAAACTGCTCCACATACTATTAAAATAAAAGTAAAATACTAAATGAAATATATCTTATCCATATTATTGCTTATATTAACAATAAACATAACAGCACAAAAAAACTATTACCACTATTCCCTTAAAGGTTCAACTCCATATTTCGGTATAGTATATGAAAGAACTTTCCTATCCGAAAGATTAGGTGCAGAGTTTGGAATAGGTTTGCTTAGTTCATCATTAGGAACAAAATTATACCTAACCAGAAATAAAACTATTAAACCTTATATAGGTGCTTCCCATTATCTTTTCATAATCCCTAGCAATGCTGGATGGAAAACATACTTCCCTATAGGTATATCCAAAAAAACACACAATGGAAGACTTTCCATAGATTTTGGACCAAATATTAATTGGCTAGATAGAACACCAAACTACTCTTTTAATTTTGGTATTAGATATGGTGTAGAATTTTAATTTTTTTTATAACCCAATCATCAAAAACCCCCATTTTTAAAGGGTTTCAGAGAATTATTGTTATTTTTTATAATATATAAATTATAAAAATAACAATAATTCAAATGAGAAAAATTTTATGGTTAATAGTGCTTTCTTTAATCACTTTCCCTCTTCTAGGTCAAAAACAAACTAATCTTAAACAAAAAGATTACTTCAAACAAGAACAAAAAAATATATCAAAACCAAAAGATACTACCAAGATCTATATCATAGATACAGTTGATCACTGTAAGAAAGTAGTAAATAAACCAAAAACTTATGTCATAAATAATAAAAACAAATGTAAATTAGATACACTAAAACACGTTAATGTAAATAATAATTATAAATTAAAAGAACAACCTAAACCTAAACCTGAATACCTATTTAACTTCAAAGGTCATATATCAGCTTCTGGTGCTATGAATATAACAGACCTTAATATATCCAGACTTAAATTTGAATATGAAAGAGATACTAAAACTCAACATCTTACATATGGTACAACCCTTAATCTATACACACTTAAATACTATTATCACGGATATAAAGCAGAACTTTTCCTAAGATACTATCTAGTTGCTAATACATCAGGAGAAGGGTGCTTCTTACAAGTGAGAGCAGGTTATGGAAAACTAGTAAATAATGTTGATAATACAAGATTCTCAACAAAAGGTGCAGGTGTTGATCTTGGTTATAAAATAATTATCGGTAAATCCAATAACCCATATAATGTATCAGACTATAGATATGTTATAACTCTTACCCCAATGGCTGGTGTTAACTTCTATAACGATCCAACAGGACAAATACCAATCTCCTGGATATGGCAACTTAGATTCGGTTATCAATTCTAAATGAAATTAAAAAAGTTTGAAGAAATTCAAGCTTTTTTAAAAGGGAGAGGGTGTAATTTTATATATAAATAAAAATATAAAATTATTATGAAAAAAGGAACTAAAACAATTAACATATCACCTGAGTTGCACCAAAAAATTAGAATACACTGTGCTAAAAATGATATTAAAATAAATGAATTTATTGAAAAAGAGTTAGAAAAAACTATTCTTAATTATGTGTATGAATTTGATACACCAGAAAATAGAGGTAAAATGGAAGATGATATTGAAAAAAAAATAATGGATAAATTATGATACTTACAAAATCTATAATGGTTCTAATAAATAATAAAAATATAGAACACTATAAAAATCAAAACATAGAAGTAGTATATGGTAAAATATATGAAATGGAAGTTTCTTTATTACCTAGATATTCAAAATATAAAATACTAGCAAAATGTGAAACTTGTGGTGCTGAAAAAGAATTACCTATGCAAAAATACCATCAAAATTGGGATAGAAGCAATTCATATAATTGTAAAGCATGTAACAACATAACTTATAAGAAATCTATGTTAGAAAAATATGGCTATGATAATCCATCATACACACCAGAATGTATTGAAAAAAGAAAAAAAACTTGTTTAGAAAAATATGGAAATGAATATGCTATAGCAAATAACGAAATAAAGGATAAAATTAAAAATTCTATACTTGATAAGTATGGTGAACATCACTCCAGAGTACCTGAGATTATGAAAAAAATAAAAGATAAAGGTAAGTTAACAAAAATAGGTAAAGGACTTGTAATACCAGATGATGAACTAACTGATTGGGAATTATACAGAAGGGTAGTAAGAAATATTACTAATTTAAACAAAAGTAAACTATTGGAAGATTGGGATGGTCTAGATTACTATGATAATGAATATATAAAGAATAATTTTGATATAAAACACACTGATTATGACTACCCTACTATAGATCATAAAATAAGTGTAATATATGGATTTAAAAACAATATAATGCCGGAGGAAATAGGAAGTATTGAAAACTTATGCATAACTAAAAAAGGTATAAATTCATCTAAATCTTTTTTGACCGAAGAAGATTATATAAACAAAAAAAGTCAGTCTTAATGACTGACTTTTTTTATTTTATTTTTTTGTTATTTGTCACTATCTATATCAACACAGATCTGTTTGACTTTTCCATTAGACTTACTAATTGGTACTTTAACACCAATTGATATTACAAGAACTTTACCTTTTAATTTGCTGAGATTCAAATTGTCACAAAAACCGTCACTCAAGATCACAGTATTGTACTTATTAAAATTATCAACAACATAGTCAACACTTGGTTGAAGAACAGTACCTCCGTGTCCAGAAATAACCATTCGTTCAATTTTCTTTTTATCCATGAACTTATCAACCCATTTTACTTCGGTATCACCCTGTACCATATTCACAGTTATGTCGTTTCTATAAATGTATGACAATACTTTCTCAAATGTATTACCCATACTACCACTTGTATCAAGTATAACATTAACAGCAGTCTTAACTTTTCTAGTTCCTTTGATACCTGTGATCTGTTTACGGTTAGGTTTTACAATAGTTCTTACTTTGTTTGTACCAAATATCATATTTGATACAGCTCTCTTAATCTCTCTAAGATAATCCTTTCTTTTCTTACGTAATTTGTTAAGAGTTGTTTCAAGATTACCAGCTGTTAATCCACGTGCTGCTAATTTTTCCATAACATCACGAACCATAGCATTACGCATCTCTTCTGGGACCTCATCACCAATGTGTTTATCTAAATATTCACCATTGTTGTTTTCCATATCATCAAAGATTTGTTCCTTAGACCAAGTATCAATAGCATCACTATCTTTACCAGGATTTTTACCATATGGTCCATATGATGGTTTACCAGTTGAATCTTTTCCACCCTCATTACCAGTTCCATCACAATCAGGACATGGTTCTTGACCTTGTCCATTACCACTTCCTTGACCTTGACCTTGACCTTGTTGCCCTTGACCTTCACCTGGTTGTTGCCCTTGACCTTGACCCTGTTGATCTGATTTATCTTGACCACCTTGACCTTGACCATCACCTGGTTGTTGACCTTGACCTTGTTGATTTGATTTATCTTGACCTTGCCCTTGTTGTTGTTCTTGTTTTTTACCAGTACCATTACAAGATTTACAAGAACAATTTTCTTTTTTATTCTTTTCCCATTTTTCTTTCTCATCTTTCATCCACTCATAGAGTTCTTCAAAGATAAGTTTTCCGGTATATTCTTTAGGAACAAACAATGCCATATTTTTCCCATCTTTTGATTTAGGAATTTCAACAAAAGCTCTTGGAATATCCTCCCAGATAATATGATTTATAATCATGTCTTGCACAATATTAGACATTTTATGATCATATTGTCCAGTAACTGTCCGGCGTGGGTGGTCGAATAAAAGGTGACAATTTTCATGTAAAATTATGAAATTGGTCTCTCGTTGGGACATATCTGCCAAAAATTTTGGAGAATAGTAAAAATTCATACCTTTTGGTGTAACATTTACTGCACAAGTTCCAATAGTATCTTGTTCATGGAAGTTAATGTGTAAATTATACTCTCCGTAGTATGGGAGGTTTAGGCGTGTATCAATTAGCATTTGCTGGATACCATTTAGTAGTTTTTCATGGATGTTTCTTAATACCATAATTTAAAATTTAGTTATTTATTGTACAAATATACATATAAAAGTTTAATTAGAGTATATTTTTAAAAAATAATTTAAAAATAATTTAAAAATATTCCAAGCCTTACTAAGGAGAATTAAACTTTTAATATAATAAGTTGTACCCTATTAAGGAGAATTAAACTTTTAATATAATAAGTTATACCTTATTATGGAGAGTTAAACTTTTGATATAATCTGTTATATAAATAAAAAGTAAAAATGTTTTATGATAATAAATAAATTTGTGGAAATAAAAATAACTAGGAGAAATATAGAATACTATAGTCAATTTCGTGAGAATATAAAATTAAGAGATATTATAGAAATTGAACCTAGTAATTTACAATCAAATTGTAGTGTTAGATTAGATGTAAAATGTGATATATGTTTAATTGAAAGGAATATAAAATATCAAGCATATAATAAAAATATAAATTCTTGTCCAGAACATAAAATCTATACTTGTGATAAATGTTCACATTTAAAGATAAAGTCATTTAATCAAAAGAAGTGGGGAGTTGATTATTTCTCACAGACAGATGAATATAATGAAAAGTTCAAAAAAACTATGGTAGATAGATATGGTGTTGAGTATGCACTACAATCTGAAGAATTAAAGGAAAAGGTTAAAAAAACCAATTTAGAAAAATTTGGTTATGAGAATCCATTTATGGATAGTAATAGAATTAAAAATATATTTTATGATAAATATGGAGTTTATCACCCATCTCAAGTAGATGAATTTAGTAATAAGATTAAAAGTACTAATTTAGAAAAATTTGGTTATGAAAATCCGTTATCTTCACCAGAAATTAGAGATAAGATGAATAATACTAATTTAGAAAGATATGGTGGACATCCTATGTCAAATGTTATTAATATGGATAAACTTAGAAAAACTAATTTAGAAAGATATGGTACTTATTATATATTAAGTATGTCAAAGATAAGGATAGATATTAAAAACACTTGTTTAAGAAGATATGGTGTTGATAATGTAATGAAATCAGAAGAAATTAGGAAAGATTTTATAATATCAAAAGATGAGAATTATATTAAATATTTAGGATCAAGTAGTTCATTGTTTTCTTGTGAAAATGGGCATGAATTTGAAATAAATATTGGACATTATCATGGTAGAACTAAATATTCATTGCCATTATGTACTATATGTCATCCTATAGGTAATTCAAGATCTATAAAGGAAGATGATTTATACAATTTAATTTCTTCTATGTATGATGGTGAGATTATACAATCATATAGGGATGTATTTGAGATTGATATTTATCTACCAGAATTGAATATAGGTTTTGAGTTTAATGGTTTATATTGGCACTCTGAGAAGTATAAGGAGAAAAATTACCATTTGGATAAGAGTAAATATTTTTCGGAGCGTGGCATTCGGGTTATTCATATTTGGGAGGATGATTGGGATAGTAAAAGGTTTATTATAGAAAGTCAGCTTAGGAATTGGTTAGGATTAACTACAAATAGGGTATATGCAAGAAAGTGTAAGGTTTTGGAATTGAAGAATGTTACTGATTTTTTGAATAATAACCATATACAGGGAGTTGATCAGAGTTGTTTAAAGTTGGGATTATATTTAGGTGATGAATTGGTATCTGTTATGACATTTAACAGGTTTGAGGGTAGGAAGAAGATGGAAGATGGTGGATGGAACCTGAGTAGATTTTGTAATAAGATTGGTTTTAATGTTATTGGTGGTGCATCAAAGTTATTAAAGTATTTTAATAGTGTTTATGATCCGAGTAGAATTGTTAGTTATGCGGATAGGGATTGGAGTCAAGGTGATTTATATTATACATTAGGGTTTGAGATGGTTAGTGAGAGTTTGCCTGATTATAAATATTTGGTTGATAATAGACGGGTTCATAAATCTAATTATAGAAAGTCTAAGTTGGGTTATGTTTGTACAGAGAAAGAATATACTACATCTATGGGAATAGAGAGGGTTTGGGATTGTGGTAAGATTAAATTTGAGTTAAATTATGAATATTAAAAAGTTAATAAATTACATTGAAAATGAAACTAAATATGTATTGGATAATATTAAAATAGATTGTATTTATTTTAAAATAATGTGTATTTTATGTGATTTAATGAAAGAAAATGATACAATAGATAATAATTTAAACAATTTACTTATAAATAGTATTGATGAGTTTGGTTTAAAACTATTAAATTTAAATACATTAAATGGGAAATGGGTATTATATAGTAATTTAACAAATTATGAGAAAAGATTTTATATTTCAAAATTATCAAATATACGAATAGGTTCTTTTCTATTTTTCATGCCAGATTTTAGTTCTATAGATAGTTGTATTTTTTATGTTAATAATAAAATCTATATAAAGGAAAAAAAGAGTTCAGACTATATTATAATAGGGATAGATGAAAATAATTATTTAAATATATTTAAGGAGTATTCTATTATTGGTAATCAAGATTATAGGGATATAGTAATAAGCAATATAATTAAAAGTTAATTAGATACAAGTATATCCTTCAATTTCTTCAACATTTGGTAAATTACACATATCAAGAAAGTCATTTAACCTATCTAGGATTATAATTGGTAATCCACTATCATCACCTTGATAACCTGGATCTCTAAAAATGTTATTTTCAATGAAGTGGTCAAATAATGAATAATCCATTTCTATTGAATTTTCTATTAATTTCCATATTTTGTAGAATGGTGTTTTTGAAATATATAATGCACCTTTATAATTCGGTAGGAAATCTAGACGATATATGTTATTAATTGAACAATCAAAAGTATTTCCAACTTCTTGTGGTCCACCTTCAAGAGAAGTTAATTGATTATTATTACAATTAAAACGACCTCCAACTTCTTGTGGTGCACCATCAAGTGAGGTTAATTGATTATGTGAACAATTAAAATTACCACCGACTTCTTGTGGAGCTCCTTCAAGAGAAGTTAATTGATTATTATAACATATAAAATCACCACCGACTTCTTGTGGAGCACCTTCAAGAGAAGTTAATTGATTATTATTACAATTAAAACGATCACCACCTACAGATTGTGGTGCACCTTCTAGTGATGTTAATTGATTATTTTGGCAATTAAAAATACCACTAACATTACCAAATTTAACAGGTAATTTGGTTAATCCTTTGCCTGATAAATCAACATCACCATCTACATCAACTAGACCATTATTGATTGTATAATTTTCTATACCATATTCTTTACATAGTTTATGTATTTCTGAATCTGATTGAATAAAGTTTTCGTATAATTTTAAATATTTCATTTACTATATATAAAAAAACTCGTATTAAAAATACGAGTTTTTCAGATTACTTTATTACTTTTTATTTTTATTCATTGATGATATCAATTTTAGCATCACGTACTTCTTCTTTATTCAATGGGTCTTTTAATTTTTTTCCATTTTTATCTACTACATAATCTGTTTCAATATATTTATCACCTGTTTTCTCAATCAGTTGTAATAGGATTGGATTTTGAGTATCTTTATCATCTTGTATTTCATAAATTTCCATTGCTTTATCTTTAAATGGAGTTAGGTTATGAATTACAATTGGATCTTCATCACTATGTCTATCAAAAACATATGTAATTAATAGATACAATTCTTCTTCTGATAGTTTTTTCATATTTTCAATTTGATCAACTACATTAAAGTTTTCATAGATCTTAACAAAAAGATCTGATACTGTTACATTTTTTGCTTCTTCGCTCATATTACTTATTATTTAAATTTAGATTTTATATTATATTTCCAATCAATTTCAGCAGTTGTATATGTTGGTTTTAACTCACTTTTGAGTACATCTTCTACCGGGTTGTAGATGTTGTCTATTTTATAAACGGGTTGTAGATGTTGTCTATTTTATAAATGGGTGTGCCTACCTCTCGTTTGAGTGCATCTTCCACTAGATACTTCGTTATTGCTTGTATTTCCATGTATTGTAGATTTAGTTTTTCTTCAAAAAATACCCAATATCTCTTATAATGTGTCCAAAAATTACTATTTCTAAAATCCTGGTAGAAGATCCATTCTTTTTTCTTATTGTAATAGACAAACTCTAGACCATCTTTATTATAAACATTACATTTTATAATCTGCAAGTCTTTAGTAATATCATTAAATAGATCTAGAATAGGATTCTCATTACCTAATACTAAATCTATTTTAATATCTCTTATTTCTATCATTTTTTAAGAATTTCATCTATTAATTTATCTCTATCTTGTGCTTTATGGCAAAATATTATATCAAAGTGAGTTGAATTTATTTCTCGTTCAACGGTATCTTCACCGGTAGCCCAACAATATTGATACCTAGTAAACCCATAAGATCCTCTTCTAAATGGTTTTACTTCAACATCATAAACATTACCCTCAATAAATATAGGTTTATTACCTTCTTTCATTGTACATTTACAGAGCATAGATGTTTTAATTATTTCACTCATAAAGTTAATAATAATGCAAATACGAGCCAACCCCATCCTTCAAGACCCATAGATGCTATGATTACTATCCCAGCAACAAGTGCAACCTGAAGTATTGTTTTATTGGTTATTTTTTCATTCATAGTCCTATTTTTTCTAATTTATATTCTCTATATTCTTGTTTAGATACTGATCCTAATTCATAAGCTCTCTGGAAGAAAACTTCAAAAATATTTTCATGACCCATTTCTTTAGCAACCATTGCTCTATTCAAGGCCTTAAATTCATCAGTAATCTTAGCAGTTTGAATTTTTGCTAATTTAATTTGTTTTTCTTCATCACCATCTGATTTAGAAACAATATCAGATACAGCTTTGTAATTTTTTTGGTACTCGGCTTTTGATTGTCCGTTCCAAGGTCCAGTTGCTCCCATATTATATTTTATTTTTATTATATCTAAAATAGTGTTAATTTGTTCTTTAATTCTTTTATTGCTACGAAAACTTCTTATATATTGTTCGTGAGCCCAATATAATAAATCTCTTTCATCTCTACAGAAAGAATTCAATTTTAAAGGATCTATCTTTTTCATAACTTCTATTTAGTTTTAGTGTAGGTAGCAGGATNNAAGACNGCCCCCTCATTACACACTCAGATCTATTTGCAAATATAATCATTTTATTTGATTAATCAAGCAAAGTTCTTAATTTTATTTCTCTTTCCCATTCAGTTGTTAAACCATAATTGTTTCGTATCCAATTGATGTGATGTTCATCATAACCGGGATTTATTTCCAATATATGATAATTACAGAAGTATGTAAAGAATAAATCAATCTCATTTTCGTATTTAAACAATCTCATTTCTACAACTATTTCTGCTCCTGATACAATTGATTTATCTTTGAATAAATCAAGCAACTGTTCAACTCTTTCTGATAATTCAACTTCTCTGACCATTTCTATCTTTGAGAAATCTTCTATATAAGCCTTTCCATCTTTATATGTGAAATTTTTATAATCAACCATAATTAATTCAATAAATCATCTATTCTACCATTTCTACTAAATGTAAGATTTGATTCTCCCAATGTGATAACATCACCATATTTAATAATTGGCGATTTAGCATCATACATCATTTCACTTACAATATATTTTATATAATATTCTTCTTCAACTTTCTCATATTCATAATTTAGAACTATCAAATCTTTTCCATTATCACCTTTTGGTGATGCTATGCTACCAATTGGAAACTTAAGTAAGTTATATTCTTTACTATCTTCATCATATCCCCATATTTTTGAAAAGAATTCAATAGTTTGTTCTAGTAGAGATACGTGTGCTATTATTTCAGATAATAGGCCAATATATATAAATTCATATCTAGTAAATTCTTTATTTTTAATTTTATGATTGGTTTTGGTTTCACTTTGTATTATCTCATCATTATAATTCAAATTTTTATGAGTACCGTTACTAGACTTGACATAATTAATGAAACCTTTATTTTTCAATTTATTGAATATTTCCCAGAACTCATCTAATCTATTTGATGATATAGAGAATACGAACCTAAAAGTTTCGTTTGGTTCATTTGTTTCTAATGATCTATCATATGGATCTGGTTGAAATGTATTGTAATAATCAAAATTTTTAACAAAAACAATTGTAGACCTAGATTGTGTGTTTGAATGTCTTGGTATTATTTTATAATCTCTATTTTGTGGAATTTTATTATTCCAACTACTTATATCAACATTACTTAAATATGTATGTTTCATCTTCTTTTTAATAATTTATTTAACTTTCTATTTCTATTTTCAACATCATCATAAGTTTGGACTAATCTATCATATGTTATTGCTTTTTTATTCCATCTTCCTTGTAAATGTATATCAAAGCGTTCTTTCAATCTTTTATAAAGAATTGCATATTCTTTGAAATCTCTATTTTCAAATGGTATTGTTTCATGATAATATATCATTTTAACTAATTTATTTCTGGACTTTTTTGGTATTTTTTTAATAAAAGATAGACAAGTATTAATATATTTATCAACGTTTTTATTAATTGTAAATAATGATACATTCAATGTCATACGTATTGTTGAAGTTATGGTATAATCATCATACCAACCTTCGGATTGATAATCATTTGTTTTTAATGATAACACAGAAAAAGGACTTTTATCTATATTAATGTCAAAACGATCTGTTTCAAATTTATGAATTATTTCTTCTATATGATATTGTGGTTTTATCCATTTATATTTGGATAAAACCTTAACTGATATACCTGTATTATTAATTTTAGTTTTTTTCAAATTAGCAAAAGCTAATCTATTATTGTTTGAATGTATAAATTTATATAAATCAGATAAGCAATTAAATAGTTTAAGTGCTAAATCTTGATCGGATATTTTTTTAGTTCTCCAATCTATTTTAGTTATATTTTGCATTTTTTAATTTATTTTAATATCTTTAATATTTAAAATCCCAAATTCTTTCTCAACTATGGGATAATAATCAGAGTTAAAATCAAAATTAATATCATTTAAATATTTTTGAATTTTTTTGAATTTAACTTCTAATATGTGATAAACTTGTTTATCATGATATTTATCACAATAGTTTTTAAGTCCAATAAAATCTAATTCCCAACAACCATCACTTGTATCAAAGTCATCAGCAAACCATTTTATTAAT
>TBL_comb48_EPIDRAFT_1000528_pt1 | contig 29898 bp, 49 predicted proteins | sample TroBogEpilimnion_37_FD_10681 | JGI IMG/M metagenome (IMG submission 10681) | reverse complement strand
TGTATTATGATCATTTGAACTGTAGTATCATCATTGACTGGTCAAGCATTAATGTTGTAGCGGTAAGACGTATCAATTACTCTGTTACCAAGCTGACCTATGTGAAACCTGATGGCGACTACTCATACATTGATATTGAGTGCAATGAGGATATGCATGAGGCATTGTGCGATGAGTATACTGAATATTTGGATAGTAAGTCATGAACGATAACGAGTATAGAGATAACTTAGAAGCTGTACTAGAGCAACTGAAGCTATTGAAGTATGGCGGAGTCAACCTATCTGACCTGTCTACCAGACAAACCATGGAGTTATTTGGATTGATGGGTGTAGTTGAAGAAACACAAAAGAAGCTGGAAGAAACCTATAGTGGGTTTCCAGGCAATGTTATAATGATGGATAAGAAGTAATGGATCGCTGTAGTGTATGTAAGTATGCTAGACCAATAGATGTCAATGTTAAGCTACTTAATACTATCATCAAGAGTAAGCAAGAGATACTGGATGAGTATTGCAGTCGCCCGATACTAGAGCGTGACTTCTATATTGAAAAGATGTTTAATCTAGGCCTATCGCAGTTAAAGGATAAACTTAGAGAAGAAGAAATGATTGTATGTCATAGATTTCCTGATACTATAAAGAAAGATAAGACTGACTACTGTGGGGAGTTTCAACATGACAATAGATGATGTTGACTATGAAACTAAGCTAGTAGTTACTGAATGGGTAATGAAACATATAGTAGAACATGCAATTGAAGGTGGTAGCTATCGATATCTAATCTATGAACGTCTAGGATTTGGACCTGATGCTTATGCACCATTATGCAATCATGGCCTTACTATTAGTAATGAGTTCAGTTTGAAAGATTACAATATCTAATGAGTCAGTATACAAATACTAATGACCAAGCTGACCTGCGTGACCTATACATGCATATGAATACTAATGACCAGTCTGACCTGCGTGACCAGACTGACCAACAATACCAACTGTACCTAAGGAACCAACAATGACCAAGAAAGTATACAAAACAAACGTAAGCCTATCATTCTATACTGAAGTAAATGATCGTACTGATACAAATTGGAGTATGTCATTTGATGCGAGTGATACAACAGTAAATACAGTACTAGAAAAGGTGCAACTTATGCTACATGCACTCGGGTATATTACTGATGGACAAGTAGTACGTCTAGTAAGTGACTATGGATCTGATGACTGATTACTATCGGTTACTCACTGATTACTCATTAGAATATCTATAACTCATTAGAATATCTATAACTCATTAGTTATTCTAATCGATTTAAATCGAATTAAATTAAATCGAAGCGATGTGGAGTCTCTGCCAATTGAGTTTGGCGGGGACTTTTTCAGATCAATGGCTTATGGGCGATTGTTAATGTGAAAAATAGTTTATTCGAGTAGTAACATTTATTATCGAGTGAAATCAATGGGTTAGCACACACGATCAAAAAACTCCAGTGATATCAGTGTCTCTTTTTTCTTGACATTATAAGAAATCTCCGCTATAGTGATAATATGATGATTGATGAAAAAGGAAACGAAATGAAAATGACTATGTCCCAGGCACTAGCCTTACTCGCGTCAGCTAAATTTGAACCATTTACTGACTCTGACTGGCATGCGTTCTCTGGTTGTGATTCCGCCGACCCCATGATTTACTATGATGAGGTCGCAGGATTGACTATTATCCATGATGGTGAAGTAATTGACTTTATCGATGATGATGGTGAATCTATAGCTCAACTTAAATTAACAACTAACTGAGGATTATATACTATGTCAACACGTTCAATGGTCGCTTTCGATAATACATCTGAAGTAGTTTCTATGCGAGTCCACTTTGATGGATATCTATCTGGAGTAGGACATACTTTGCTCCATGATTATACTACTGTCGACAAAGTAGAAGATCTGATGGAATGTGGATATGTATCTTCACTGGAAACAGCGATTGAATATATGCCAAACGATGCAAATGAACGGCCAGTAGTTCATAATAACATCAAAGAATTGATTGCTGAGTTTAAAGCATCAGATGCTGAGTTTCTGTATCTATTCAATGGATATGGATGGGAATACATGAAATGGGATATGAATCAGCTTTTGTTGCTTGTTCCGTCTGATGTGGATCGGTTCAAAAAATAATTTCACAAACAACGATTTTTATTACCTAATCATTGCAATGCCTTATGAGAACGGAGCTAAAAACTCCAATGATATCAACGATACATTTTTCTTGACATTATAACAAATCTCAGCTATGATGAATTATAAGTTGATGAAAAGGAAGTTTGAATGTTTAAGTCTCTCGAGTCCCTCGCCGCTGGCGCCGATATCGTTTTCTTTGTGTACGCCCCATGGATAGAGATGGGCTTTGGGCTTCTGGCTCTCTTTGCAATATACGAATTTTTCTTTGTGAAAGGCAACTAATATGCGTGGTATGGATCTTATTATATCGGATGCGAACGGCATCTATATCCCGAAGATCTTCGCTGATGGATACGAGTGGGAAGGCATCTCAGAAGAGGATCGTACGATTCTTAGAAGTGGGCCCGAACACGAGCACTACTGGGAAGCTTGGGATGATGTGATCTCGACTGCTCGTTTCACGGATCAGCACGGATACGTGTGGCAGTTATATCAGGATGGTGATCTGTTCGCTGCCTGTTACGAATTAATTGATGAAGGACGAGAGGAGCAGTTCTATGACTAACTCATTCATAATCACAGAGGTAGATCCTACCTATAGCACACAGTTTCCGATTGCTGTCTTCGATAATGAGGACGAGGCTATCCATGCTCGTCAGTGGGCTACCAAGCGCATGACAGAGGAAGCTGCTGACCGTGGGGTCTATTATAAGATCACCGAGTTCAAAACCAACAAACTCTATCACTAAGGAAAATGCAAATGACTGATATTCACACCACTCTCCAATTCGTTTCGCTCGATGCAACCCATGACGATCTGAATCGTGTTATCGCAGCCATCAAATATCGTCGTGAGGAATTGGCACGCAAAGCCAAGCGTGCTCTTGATGTCGGCCAGAAGGTCAAATTCTCCTCTCGTAATACCACCTATCAGGGTGTCATCAAGTCCATCAAGGTGAAGAAAGCGATCGTCGACTGTGGCATCAGTAAGTACAACGTTCCACTCTCGATGTTGGAAGCTGCATAACATTTCTCTTTACTACTCCACTGAATTACGTTATTAATCATATATGTGAACAGGAACTAATAGTATGACAAAGACCATCACCAAGAAACAGCGTATCATCGACTGCATGGTTAAGCATCAGAAGCTGTCCTATCTCGAGGTATGTCAGAAGCTGACCGAAGAGGTAGAGATCCCCTTTGAGGAATCACGTAAGGCATATTGCTCGTTTCTCCGTAAGGGTTGGGCTCCAGGGAAGCTGGATAAGCCAGCCAAGACTACGAAGCCAGCGAAGCCAGTGAAGGCATCTAAGGAAGTCAAGGGCAAGTCTCAGATCGAGAAGCTATTGGCTGGTACCGAGAAGCTGACACAGCGTGGTAACGATGTCATTAAGCAGCGTAATCTCGACACCATGAAGGCAGTATCCACAGCCGATCAGAAGCGTCGACGCGAGTTGGCGGACTTCGAGATGGCTCTGCAGGAAGAAATCGATTCCCGTACGCTGGTGCCGAAATTCCTTCACAAAGAACTGGGTCTCCTCTAATGGAGTTATTGAAGCTGGTGTCAGCCTACTGTCGGTCAAGGAATCTGGACTATAACCAGTATCTGAGTGGGCTGTTCGGTGGGCTGACGCCTGAGAATATCCCACCTCAATTCATCGAAAAACAGTATCGATATCATCTGGAGTGGATCAAAAAACTCCAGTGATATCAACGATACTTTTTTCTTGACATTATAATAAAAGTAGGTTATACTCTTAATATGATGATGATTAAGGGAAATGAATCAATGACATATTACGTTCTTGTATTCCACGATAAGGGCAATCTTGTGATGTTCGATAAGCCGATGATTTGGGATAATCGTGCTGGTGCTATTGAATACGCCGAAGTCCAGCTGACATATGATTCAGGACTCGATTATAATATCCACGAATGTGTTTTATTCTCATCCCCGAAAGAGGTAGCAAATGATTAAGTTAGACAACTACGACTTCGAAAACACTGCCAAGGCGGTATTCGCTATGAATCCATCCGTGCGTGACATGTTCGATGATTGGGAAGGTCTCTGTTCCTATATGGAGTCATTGGCTTATATGCATATGGAAGGCACGAACAGCCTCTCGACTGCTGGCTTTCAGCTGACTGCATTCCCTATTGGTGATGACCGCATGGTTCGCGCCAGTGTCTCAGGCTACACTGCACTGAAGTATGTCGAGACTGTGCAGGCTATGCAATTTATGATGGCTGCAGCATGAAGAAGTACGTTACATATTATCCCGAAGTCGAGCTGAAAAATCTAGGTCTCTTCGCACCGATGGTCGTCTATAATCCAGGTGTACGGAGAAACATGTTCAATGATCCCATTTCCCCTTCGGCTAGTGTCATGCTGATCATTGGCCCTGAGGATTGGGATGCTCCCGAAAAATATGAATAAAAAACAGTTTACTTATTTCGAAAACAGACGTAATATTATAATATGATGAACGGCCAAAACAGGAGATTCCAATGGCTCATAATATTGAAATGATTAATGGCAAGGCACAAATGGCATATTCTGGTGCTGTTCCGTGGCATGGTCTTGGTACTGCAGTTCCAGCCGACTTGAGTCCTGAACAGATGCTCGAGGCTGCTGGTCTTAATTGGGGTGTTCAGAAGATCCCTGCTTTCGCGACTATCGCTGGTGAACAGGTTGCCATTGGTCAGTCAGCATTGGTTCGTTCTATGGATGATCAGATCCTCGATATCGTTTCTGATGACTGGAATCCCGTACAGAATCAGGAAGCATTCGAATTCTTCAACGACTTCGTGGCAGCTGGTGATATGGAAATGCATACAGCTGGTTCGCTTCAGGACGGTAAGATCGTCTGGGGATTGGCCAAGGTGAAGGAATCATTCGAACTCTTTAAGGGTGACAAGATCGATTCATATCTTCTCTTCTCTAACTTCCATAAGTACGGCTATTCCACCGACGTTCGTTTCACACCTATCCGTGTCGTCTGCAATAACACCCTGACGCTTTCATTGAACAGCAAGGTCGAGCGGATGGCAAAGATCTCTCACCGTAAGGTCTTCAATGGCGATAATGTCAAGGAGATGTTGGGTGTGGCGAAGGACAAGCTGGCCACCTATAAGGAAATGGCACAGTTCCTTGGTTCGAAGCGGTATACAGATGAGAACATCGTCGAGTACTTCTGTCGCGTATTCCCTGTTTCTGGTTCTAATGAAAACAAGAAGAAGGAAGTCTCCAAGAACGCCGATCTGGCTATGGGTGCTTTGTTCAATCAGCCAGGAACTGAGTATGCTACGGGGACGTGGTGGCAAGCATTCAATGCTGTAACTTATGTGACGGATCACCTTGCTGGTCGTAACGCTGACAATCGTCTTCAGTCAGCTTGGTATGGTTATCATAAGGGTGTTAAGACGAAGGCATTGGAAACAGCTATTGAATACGCGGAGGCTGCGTGATGGACACAGGAATCGAAAACGCACGTCGAGTAGTGCACTGGATCGACATGGCGAAAGATGATCAGACGTTCACACGTAAGGATATCTTTAATGAATTAAACGCCACCTCGAGACACCCTGCTGTTCCGATGTCGGTCATTGATCATGTACTAGATCAACAGGTTCTTTCCGGTAAGATAAAATTAGATTATGACATGTCTAGTTTGATATGTACGGTATTGAGGAAGGTCAAGAAAGTAAACGATGTTAAGAAGTGTGACACTGATATCAAAAATCAGCTGCTAGACATCGAGATCCTCCTAAAGAAAATATTTGACAAGGTCAATCATGTGCCAGATAATTCAAAAAAGCAGCGATTGTGGAGTGCCAATGAACCGATCCCTCTAGAGGCAAAGTACATTGACATCATGTACACTGATGGTCGCATCGTCGAAAACTTCTATATCGGTAGGATGCCTCTGATGGGCAGTGACATTCTTGCTTGGCGGGAGTCAAAATCATGAGAGCTTGGATGTATTATGAAACTGCAGAGGAACTAGAAGAGGCTGGCATTGTTCTTGCTGATGATCCTAAATTGGTTGGTCATGTTACAGATCCTGTATCAGGAAAAGAATTGGCTATTTTAATGACTGCCTCTAAAGATGTAATATTGGTGGAGGCTTCAAATGGTTAATTGGTTTATGCGGAATCAGAAGAGCATTGGGTACAGCATTGGTGGATTAAACATCCTCTCTGGCATCCTAAATCTCGCATTGGGGAACTACTTCCTCGGTTCGGCAGTGATTGGAACAGGTGTCGGCGTATGGGTACAAACATATCTCATGGAGAAGTAAGTTATGATCGATATCAATAAAAAGTACCGCACACGCGATGGCCGTGAAGTACGGATTTATGCAACGGATGGACATCCAGAAGAACCTGTTCATGGGGCATTTAAGGACTTTGGTGGGAATTGGAATCACACTTCTTGGTACATGGATGGCACAAGCGTTTATAGCGTTAAGGGGGCCGACCTTATCGAAGTGAAGCCACGCATCAAACGGACGATGTGGGTGAATGTTTATCCCGAATCTGTTTCGTTAAAAATCTTGAGTGTATTGTGGCCATCAAAAGAACGGGCGGACAATCAGGCTATGTCAAATCGCATCGCCTGTGCGAAGGTTGAAATAGACTGTGAAGAAGGAGAAGGGCTATGACTAAGATCGTATACAATTCATGCTATGGTGGCTTTGGTCTGTCAAAGAAGGCTATTCAGCGTTACAGTGATCTGGCTGGATTGAGTCTCATCTACAAGAAAGAAGAGGATCGCGACTGGGGTAACTGGTATACACCCGATGGTGATCGTTGGGCATATAATGAGATTTCCCGTACAGATCCTTTTCTTGTACAGATAGTCGAAGAGCTAGGCGAAGAGGCTGATGGTGGCTGTGCTCGTTTGGTGATTGGTGAACTTCCAGCAGGTACGCTTTACCGTATCGATGAATATGATGGTATGGAATCAGTGTATACTCAGGACGATTATCAGTGGAGTGTTGCGTGATGAGTGAAGTAGAGGATATGATCAAGGCATTGGACGCTGGTATGACAAATATCACTGGTATCAATGGAAAGCTACGTGAAGAAAATGAACAGCTCAAAAACCGTATTGAATTTCTCAAGGAAATGATGCAGAACGCTATTGACAGTATCGATGCTGACGATGTTTCAGGTGCATATGATTGGTTGATTGAAGGTTTCGTCGAGCCATTGAAGGAGAAAGAGTGATGCTACGTTGGTTATGGGACCTGCTGTTCACTCGCTCTAAGTGGACGATCATCAAGGAGATACCTGTGTACGATAGGAAGTATCCAGAGAAGCCCATGCATGTCATGTTCATTCTCCAAGATCAGAATGGAAACATCAAACAGAAAAAGATCGTAGGTAACTGATGGGTGCAGTAGAGGACATACACGAGCTTCGTGCCGTCATAGCTATGCACGATGTAGTCTATGGTGACAGGATCAAAGAGTTAGAGTCAGTCATCCGAGAGATCATCTCACAGATCGATCAGGGTGGATCAGGTGGTAAGGTATTTGCTCGGGACTACTGCATCGAGAGAGCTCGTAGGGTTATGGAGAGTAAGTGATGAGTAAGCTATCAAAAGCGATCGAGACTAGCGTATACAAGTTTGCGGGCGGGTCGGCACAGGTCGACGCCACTCTGAAGTTCCAATCCAGGACGAAGATACATAATCACGATGCTTCCTTAGATGGATACATTGACCATGTCGTCTCTAATAGTCGTAAACAGCTGATACACGAGGTGTTCGGCGAGTACATCAAGGATTTGAGCGACATCAACGCCCTGCTGTGGAGAGACGGCAGCTATAATATGCGCCATGAGGTCAGCGACAGGCTGATGGCTCTCATGGACAAGATGAGGATTGACGAGAAATGATCATACAGCTTGAACCTACAATCCCATTAGAAACACCCAAAGGTTTTGCCAAAGCACATTTTCTTATCGACTACGGCCAAGAACATCATTTGCTATGGGTATGTTTTCAGGATGACACTGGTGAATGCTGGTCTTGGTCTAACAAACAGGTAAAACTACAAGAAAACATCTCAATGTTACATGTGAGAAATAGGAATATTACATAATGAATGTTAACATGAAAATCCTTATCAAGTATCGTTATAAAGATAATGATGTTTGGGCATTGTGGAAGAACGAAGATGGTTCTCGTTGGTATGAACATATTGTAATTAATGGAGTAGTCCAGTGGTAAAACAGCCAGACTTTCTTGCTTTGATTAAAAACAAAACTGATTGGCAACCACTATTGACAGCTGTCGGACGTGGGTCTAAGAAGTTCGTTGAGCTAGTCGAAGAATATGGTGCTCATGGTGTTTATCAGGTTATTCATAAAAAAGACTTGACAGAAGATCTAGTTAATGCTAATATAGGTTATATTGGTAAGAGCACTAATATCTTCGGTCGTGTTTACGATATGAAGACTGGCCAGCATAACTGTTGCAATTATATCAAGCACAATAATTATGATCGTTCTGATGTTTATGTACGTTATCTCTTTACCGATATCGGCAATGAAACGACTCTCGAAGATGCGCTTCATTCTGAAATGACTAAACAGTATGGCTATCGTTTCTCATGGCGAGAAGCCTCTGCTGGTAATGATGGCGCAATGCTTCGACTTTACGAGGCTATCGACAAGATCGATAATATCGAAGAACTGAAGAATATCGCCAAATATGTTGAGGACAAAGCTGTCTCCCTTTTTCTGGAGACTTGGAAAGATTAAAGAATGGCACAGCGACCAAAGTTGATTAAGCGTAGCAAACCAAAGCCTGTTCGTAAGACTCGCAGTGAACAGTACCTTGTGAATGTGAAGTATCTTGGTGATGAACCTACTGCTACGCAGATCGGAAACTCAACGATCCGATCACTCAACTGGTACAATGCCATGTGCAGCAAGGAGGAGGCTCGCGAGTATATGGCTTCTTACCTTGCTGCACACAATCGTAAGGAAGACCTCCAGCGGCTGAAGAAGGTTTCGGATACATGGCTCCCTCTTACAGCTTGCTGGCTCTCTAGGATGTCCCTAGCCGTTCCTATGGTGGCTCAGGCAAACAACTGGGACTCACAGATAAACGAGTTTTTGAAAGAAGCCTTTACTCATCTGGAAGTCGAGAAAAAATCGATGGCTGTCGCCGATAAGCCATCGATTCAAGACCGTATCAAGGAAAGAGGCTATGATATTATCGGCGATATCGAAGAGATGATTGATAAGGAAGATTCTTTTTCTCTTTATGATTGGTTGAAGAAGAATGAAATTCCTGCTATGTATGCTGCTAAGATCTTAGAGTATTATACCCCATGGCTTGGCGAATTAGTTAATGCTTATGAAGGTAAAGTTGATGGCTATGATAAATGGTCTAAGAAAGAACTGAAGCAGCGTATTGTTTTCTTTGGTAAGATGCTTGAGGATGCATCTAAGTACGGTTCGGTTGCTAAGAAAACAAAAGCCACTCGTAAACCAAAGCCAGTATCAACTGATAAGTTAGTTAAGAATGTTAAATTTCAAAAAGAAAGTAATGAGCATAAGATTGCATCGGTTACACCTAACTCTATCATCGGTGCTCAAATTCTTTGGACTTTTAATACGAAGTATAATACTCTCAGCGTTTTTAATGCTATGGGTCCCAGTGGTCTTAATATTCGGGGCACTACCATTGTTGATTTTGACGAGTCAACTTCTCGATCTATTAAAATTGGTCGCAAAACTAATGATCGGATTGAAGCTGTTCTAAAGGGTGGCAAAATTATTCTAAAGCGAATGATCGAGGAAATGGAAAATCCTGCCAATGGTCGTCTTAATGAAAATACTATTCTATTGAAGGTGACGAAATGACAAGAAAAAGTTCAGACATTATTGAAGATTTTATTAACTCGTTAGAAAAGTTGATCGATACTTTAGATGATGAATGGCATCACAATGATGAAGGTGAATGGCGTTCAGCTGATAATATTCGTCAAAATATATTGCCACTCGTTAAAGAAAAATTTAAAGAACATCTTGATGAATACATTGATCGCCGAATCGAAACGTATATGAAGGTAAATAATGCGACTAAGTGATAGGTGGTTTGTAAGTTGGATTTGGCCAAGGTATGGCGAAATATTCGTATGGAATCGTACTAGATTCAATGGTGGTGGTTATATGTTTGGTGCAGCACCTTATACGTATTGGAGAATTGGTCCTATTTTTGTAAAGAGGTATATGTGATGACTGATGATGAAGCAGATATGTACTATGATAAATGGCTAGTTGCAAAAACAACTATCAAACGTCTCACCGAAGGACCAGGTGGAATCATGGAGATGAAGCAGACGATTGCCAACAAAGAAACAGAAATTGATCGGTTGCAAAAATATAAAGTTTTTGTTACAATGGTAGCAAATGAGCCATCGGAACTTAGTTACGAAAAGATTAAGAACCAACGTGATTCGTGGAAGAAGCTAGCAATTGAGTTACTTGATAAGTTAGAACCTGATACTGGATTTACTGATGAAGAGATAGGGCATAGGAATACTAAAAATGAACAAGCGTAAGTTGATTACTGATAGAAACAGTTTGTCTGTCAATACTAAATCTTCTTTTCTTACTGAAAAAAATATCAAGAACATTGAAAATCATTACAAGGCTACCTATGTTTTAGAAACATGCGCTAAGGATCGTAGTGGTGATTGGGCTAACTTTCCAGCAGCTATCTTCTATACGGAAACAGCTCATCCAGAAGGTTCAAACTATTTCGCTCTTTATATTGATGACACCAATCAGTTTATGATCGCTAATGGTTTATCAGCTGTTGATGGTGTAGTATTCCAAGGTTTAGAGGTTGAAGGTGTTGTGACATATTCTCGTTACCGTCATGATTATCGCGATGCTGGTAATGGTGCTTTCGTGGATGGCGGTAGAGATTATTTCCGCTATGGCGGTGATCAGTTCGAGGATTATAACATTGTAGACTTTGTAGTAACTGATGGTAAATTGGAGTTTGTTAAATGGTAATTGAAATTGATGATGAAACAATTGATAAAATTTTTCAAAACACCTTGATTCAAGATTATAAAGGTTTGTTGAAACAGAAAAATGATCTTACTGACAAGCTGAATAAAGAATCTTTAAAACAATTTGAACTTGAAGATCTAAATGATACTGATCATTGGATTAAAGGTATAGAGATCATGATGGAATATTACATTGGTCATAACTGGAAAGAAAAAACTTGACTAATGATCTAATATACGGTATAAATAATATATGCTGATGTCGATGACGAAAGCGAAATAGACATGCTGGACGGGGGTGCAATTCCCCCCGCCTCCACCACGGATACACTGGATAAGACCGCTGAGTCGTTCTTAACTGCTAGAGCCAATTAATTTGGGGCGTCGTAAGGACGGTGTATCTTTGATGGGGGCGAAATAGGATCGACAGGTGTGTTAAAGGCGGACCGAGACAGAAGCATAAATAAGTTATCTGCAAAAAAAGCACATAATGACAATATTAATTATTCCGCAATGAAAATTGCTGCTTAAAAGATAAGTCTGGGGTATGAGTTCCACCCTATCAAATAACGGACTCACTTTTCCTTTTTGCCCAATATTCTTTTTTCTTTAAAGACATCTTTTTTCTAGCTTCTAAATTATGTAAAGGTTTTTGATTTTCTTCAAATTTTTTATTAGCCCACCATAATTTTTTCTTTATAGATATTTTTTCTTTAGTTTCTAATGTGTATTGTTGAACTTTTGTAAGCCCTCTATTCCAACCACCAATGGAAGATTTGCCTTTATTAGTTCCTTTGCCATTTCCACCTACAGAGTTTTTCTTTACATTATAATATCTAACAGTACCATTTTTAACATTTTCTGATAATAATAATTCATTATCTTTTATCATATCTAAATATTTTTGTTCACATTCACGTAAATCATTAGTATCACTATACGTATATTCTAATACTCTAAATTTAAATGTATGTGGTCTTAATTTATAAGCTCTTTTCATAGGTTTATTTGAACAAATGTATTTGTCTTCAACTTTACCATAATGACCGCCAATATAATATAATTTTGCTTTGGTATCATACCAAATGTAAATATAACCAGTATACGATGAGGGATAAATAATCATGCTGTGTTCTCCTTTGTTGAGCATAGAGTCAGTGGATATTAGTAGTATCGCGACTGACACTTTATTTATAAAAAGGCAGCGTTATGAAAACTAAAGAACTCATCAATAAATTGTATGTCGCTGCTATTAAAGGTGACTCCCAAGAAGAGAAAAAGTTGTGGTTGAAGGTTCTTAAGAAAAGCCTTAAACACAAGAAAACTCACGCTGTCAAGTAATTGGTCACCTAGCTCAACTGGAAGAGCAAGAGATTTCTACTCTCTAGGTTAGGGGTTCGAGTCCCTTGGTGATCGCCATTTTTTGGAGGAAAGTATGGAAGATAATTATTCGGTAATGTGCCTTAAGAAAGCTGCTTTCGTTGATGAACTGAATAATTATCTAACACTACTTTCTCCTGATCCATCAAATGATGTCATTATCAAATATTTGCAATCACGTATTGCACAGCTTGATATTGCTATGAAAAAATATTAATAGGGGAGTAGCCAAGCGGTCAAGGCTCACTGCTCATAACAGTGCGATCGGGGGTTCAAATCCCTCCTCCCCTACCAATTTCACAAAGGATATATTATGAAGTTTGTTTTTGATTCTAACACGTTTAATTCTGAAATTGAAAAGATACGTAACCATGATGTAGATTATATTGATGCGATTACAACTTGGTGCGAGAAAAACAATCTTGATATTGAAGTGATTGCTAATATCATTAAGAAAGATCCAGTACTTAAATCTAAACTACAAGCTGATGCTGAAAATTTAAATTATTTGAAGGGTGGCGCGAAGCTGCCATTTTGAGGAGCGCAACATGCCATACGTAATTACAGATGTTTGGGTGGATGATCCAGATCTCGAAGACTTCGATGAGGATGAATTAATCAAAGAAATTGAAAGTCGTGGTTATAAAGTATTGAGTAATACTGGCAATAATGCGAATATTGGTGATCTTTACAACGATTATATGACTCTAAGCAAAGAATCATTTGATAAGAAGTTAAAGAAGTTTTTCCTTGAGACACTAGACGTATATGTGAGATGATGTCAGCATTTGAATGTTATAAAGAATATCTTGCACTGAAGAATCACTTCAGTAAACCATCTTATGATTATTTCAAATACAATGGTAAAAGTAAACTGTCTTATGACAAATTTGAAACTCGTAACGATAAATTGTTTTTTCAAAAACTAGCTAAACATCCAGATCCAAAAAACTTTCTTATTGCTAATTTAATTCAAAATGAAAAAGCATGGATTAAAGATATTGCATACAGCGAAGGTGCAAATAAGGTTTATCAGGAATGGTCCAAACGCATCCAGTCTTTAACTTATGTTATCAAAAATGATTTGGCTCATCTTTTTCCTGATTTTAACAGTAACTTTATTGCAACCACTGGCTCGCATCCTCACATTATTAAGTTGTATCTTAGTAATACTATATGCCTTGAAACTCTTATTGTTTTATCTGATTTGGTAAATTGTTTATCTTATTGGGATAAGAACATGGCGTATGATCCATTGTGGGAACAGTTATCAAATAAGATAAAGAAATACAAGCCATTTATTAATTACGATAAAGCAAAGATGTCTAAAACAGTGCTTGACTATTATGCTTGATTGTAGTAATATAAATAATGTTGAGCGTTATACGGCTCAATATAAGATCAATACTATTAATATTAACAATACGGAGAATACACATGAACTTTAATGAACTCAAGAAGAACTCAGGTCGTGCAGCACTCGATAAGCTCAATGCTGAATTGACAAAGCTCTCATCTAATCAAGGTAGCGATAAGAAGAACGATGATCGTTTTTGGTATCCTGCTGTTGACAAGGCTGGCAATGGTTATGCCGTTGTCCGTTTCCTCCCAGCACCGACTGGCGAAGATGTTCCTTTCATTCGTATGTTTGAACACGGTTTCAAGGGTCCAACAGGCTCTTGGTATATTGAAAACTCACTGACTACTATCGGTAAGACCGATCCCGTAGGTGAGCTCAATACGCAGCTTTGGAACTCTGGCATCGAATCAGATAAGGAAATTGCTCGTACTCAAAAGCGTAAGCTGAACTTTATTTCCAATATCTATGTTATTACGGATCAGCAAAATCCTGAGAACGAAGGTAAGGTATTCTTGTTCCGTTATGGCAAGAAGATCTGGGATAAGCTCAATGATCTTATGAATCCTCAGTTTCCTGGAGAAAAGCCAACTAACCCATTCGATCTTTGGGAAGGTGCTAATCTCAAGTTGAAGATTCGTAATGTCGATGGTTATCGTAATTACGACCGTTCTGAATTTTCAGCATCTGGTCCATTGTTTGATGATGATTCTGAAATGGAAGCAGTTTGGAAGAAAGAGCATTCACTTCAAGACTTCCTTGCTCCTTCTAACTTCAAGTCTTATGATGAATTGAAGGCGAAGCTGAACAAGGTTCTTGGTCTTGATAATTCTACACTCGGTAAGACTCCAGCCGCTGCACGTGCGACTGCTGCTTCTATCGATGAGGATGATGCACCTTGGAATGAGACTCCTGCTCCTACCATCAAGTCAAAGCCAGCACCAGTTATAGCCGCTGATGATGACGATGATGATAGCTTGGAGTTCTTTAATAAGCTAGCTGCTCGTGCTTGATTAAGCAGCTTGTGACATTAGAAGATCTCTAACGTCATGCTCAGCAGCACCAACAGGTCCATTAACCTTGCCAGCATCGGCAATTTTTGGATTTGATATTTGACCGACAACTGGTGGAGGTGTTGAGCCTCCACCACCATTATTGTTTAATGCATCGGTAAAGTTATTCTTACCACTATTATTTTCTAACATCGATGAAGTTTGGTTGACAGCCGCTCCGCTCTTTTGTGGGGCGGTCGCAACAGTTGCGTCGTTGCCAGTAAACATCTTTTTAAATTGTTCAACAAAACCAAGTCTTTTAGTTGCTTCTGATGGATCTTTTGGTCTTTCCCATTTAGAAGTAAACCAAGCAGAAGCTTCCTCTGGTGATTTAAAATTCATTCCTAAGAACATTTTAGAATCTTGTTCTGATAGGGCGTAATCGATTTGACCTTTCCAATTGTTCTGCCAGTCTTGACCAGCTGCAGAAACCATGGCTCTAAAACGTGAACCATGATGTTGGAATAAACCACCAGAAGTACCGTTGTCGCCAACAGCACCAGCATTGAAACTAGATTCAGCTTGAATATTAGCAAGCATACCAATAGCATGATTATCATCAAGACCTTTTGATTTTAGATAATCATATACTTCTTTACTCATAACTTTATTAACAGAAGATTTGTATTGGCCGATTGGAATCATTCCACCATTATCTGTTTTAAATGGTGTTTCTTTTCTTACTGAAGTACCAGCGCCAACGCCGCCACTGATGTTTGTATCACCAGTTGCATCAGTAGCGCCTATACCACGATTACGGAAATCGTCATTATAAATTGTTCCAGTATATTTGTTGTATGTTCCTGGAGTGTCAGAATTCATTTTCCATGGCATTATACCATCTATACCTGTATCTCTAAATTCAGAAGATTGATCTGTCGCTGTTGTATCAGGTCCATTGAAAATTTCAGCTTTTCTTCTTAACTCATTTAATCTATTTTTTTCAAAATCTTCAGGAACAAAACTAATTCCTTTAGAAATTTGTTTTCCAGCAATAGATAATTTGTCATATACACTTTGCCAAGTTGGAAAATATATATTCAAATCTTGTTTCATATATTCTCTTATGGATTCTAAAACATTTCTTAAAAATGCCTTTACTTCCTCATTTGAACCTAAACCTTCTAATTCTAAAATATCTAATCCTCTAGGATTTTCTGCTGTAGCTGTAGCTGCAGAAACAATATCTCTGACCATAAGATTTACGTCGATAACAACACTTGCTGTCGTTCCAATATAAGGTATAGTACCAGTTGCGCCACTAGCTATTTCTTGCACAGCTCCATTAATATCGCCTTCAGACCATCTGATATAAGCAAAAATACCACCAGCTGCAAAACCAAGCAATGGTATTTTTTTAAGTACTGCTTGCCATCCTCTTTTAAGGAAAGAAGTTTTTGTAGCTTCCATAATAACTTCTCTAGGAGGAAATACAAATTTTTCTATACTACCAATGCCAGTAAAAGTTTTACCAACAACTTTGCTATCTTTCGCTGCCTTGCCAATGTTTTCTGCATCTTTTGCTGCAGTGCCAGAAAGTTTCGCTACATTTTCTGCTTCTTTTGCTGCAAATTCTTCTGCTTCTTTTGCTGCAACTTTTGATGCATCTTGGCCAGCTTTACTTGTTAGTTTTGCCATTTCTTTGGCTTCATCTGCAGCTGTTTTTTCAGCAATTTTTGCAGCATCAGCAGCTGTTTTTTCACCAGCTTCAGCGGCTTTACCTGCTGTTTTACCAGCATCTTCTGCAAATTTTACTCCACCCTTTTCAGCAGCTTTTGCTAAATCTTTTTCACTAGATCCTAACAATTTATTAATTAATGTTTTTAAACCAATATATTCTAATGCTGTTCCTATTCCATTAAGAATTGCGCTTCCTATACCAGAACTACTTTGTTGCATACCAACTGTTAGTTGTCTCATTGCATCTAATTGAGATTGTTGTAATCTGTATATGTCAGTTAATAAACTATTTGTTGTAATAACTTCGCCTGTAAGATTACCAACACTTGAATTAAGAGTATCCATTTCTTCTTTATCTTGAGTAATTAATCTCTCAAGTTTTTCATCATTACTATTTTCTTTTATAACATTAGCTAATGTTTTTGATAATCCAGAAACAATTGATTCACTGATAGCTTGTGCTAACATTTTATTTGATTGTTTTACTGCTGGTGAATTAGCAGTAGCATTTGCAATACCTGCATCTTTTAATTCAGCAAGCCTTTCTTGAAGATGTGTTGCACCACCACCTTGTTCTTCAATTTTTTTAAGCATCTGTTGAAATGCTTTTTCGCTGAGTTCGATTGTACCTGCCATTAGTTGCTACCTACTTTTGCTAATTTTTCTTGTCCTCTTGTCCATGCCGAAACGCCAAGAATAGTACCAAATGCAAGATGAATAAGACCGCCGTTTGATAATGTTAGTGATACCCATGGGGTGTATGTAAATTGGACGCCTAATCCTTTATAGATTACTGGAAGAAATATTGTTAACATTGGAAAACCAACAAAGTCCATAAAACAAATAAGCATATAGAGCCAACCCATGGCTGGCCTCCAATATGCTTTTACCCAATGTTCTTCTTCTTGTTTTAATTGTTCATCAACAACTTCTTTATCAATAGAAGTTTGCGAAAGACCAACTGAAGCCTGTGCTTGAGCTTGTGCAGTGGCTAACTGCATTGTTTGTATATTTTGCGAATTATTATTGTTTGATGAACTGTTATTGTTATTGTCTATGATAACAACAGAAGGTTGGACAACGGGTGCAGGTGTTGGTGCTACTGGATCAGGAGCATTTTCATCAACTGCAGTATTGCCAAATTTAGCCATTTTGTTGTTTCATCTTTTCTTCCTTCTCATGAAGATAGTCCATAATCATTTCATAATATACATCTCTTTCAAAAGGAAATAAATTTTCAATTTCAGTTATCGAATATTTATGATGCTGAGCTAATGAAAATATCATAGTATAATAGTTTTGAAGCGTATTATGACTCAGCGTAAGGTAAAAAAATCAGATAACGAGGATAAGTTAATAGTTCTTTCTTTACCGTTGGCATTAGTGTATTTAATATCATATGACATTTTTGGTTGGTTAGTCATGAAGTTTTTAATTTTTTCAAAAGTTTTAACGTCAAGACTTTCTAAGAAATTTTCTACATCTTCTTTTTTGTAACTTTTTACGTCATACATTTCTTCGCCATCATAAATTTTATCTATGCATTTAATGATAAGATTAAACAATGCATCATTACCTGAATTTAAAAATTCTTTATCATCATAAATTGAAGCATTTGGATATTTCATAATAATACCAGTATCATCACCAATTTTAATATTATTTTCTATTTTATCAGGAAAAATAATTTTAATATTATTAAGATTAACTTCAAAATCGTAAATTTTATTATCTTCATTATCTTTATACGAAACCTTTACAATATCTTCGACAGAAGCAGCCCTAATTTTAATAAACAAATATTCTAGATCAAATATCGACAAATTATCAACATCAAATGTTTCATCGATAGCACAGTTATTAACAATTTGTTTGATAGCTGTTAAAATATCCTCATCTTTTTCAGAAAGTTTAGCCATGAGAAGAATTTTTTCTTCTTTGACGAGAAATGGCCTAAACATTTCTTTTTTCTTAGTTGAAGGTATTTCGATAGTAAAAGTAGGAAACGAAATTTTAGGTAACATAATATACTCCAGTTAATTATTAATATAGATAAGATGTATCAGTACTTGATGAAGTACTGCCTTCTGATGAACTAAACAAATAAGATGTATCAGTAGTTCCTGTGGTAGCAGTAGTAGTACCACCAGTTGAAGCAGCATCAGCAAAACCAAAAGAACCAGATTCTGTTGAAGGTGCAGCAACAGAACCGCCGACTGGATTGCCATCACCACCAAAAATACTGCTCCCCAAACCAGATGAAAAGAAACTTGTTGCAGCTGATGCAATACCGCCAATAATATTGTTTATTCCATATATACCCCAACGAGTATATGCAAACTTTACAGTAAATTTCATTGGTCTATCTTTATCAGCCCAATCTAATGGTATCTCAGTAATAGAATCTGGAAATGCTTCATAAAGAATAATTTGTTTTGTTAAATTGCCAAAATTATCATAAACTAATATTGATATATCTGTTACGTAATCTGATTTATATCCTACTTCATATGAAGGTGAAGGATAAAATGAAAAACTAGAGCCAGTAAAATCTACTATGTTAGAAAACCAAGAATAAAAATATTTGTAAATGTCTGCGCCACTATCTGCAAGAAATGTAACATTGACATCAGGAAATAATGCATTAAACGGCATTTTCTGATTTACACCAGTACCCTGAACACGCACGTCTTGAGTTTGTAAACTAAATCCAGGAACGGAAGCAGCCTCAGCACGGAACTGTAAAGCTCTCATACTATCAATAGTAAAAAGTGGATCAAGTGTATTAGTAAATGTGCTTACTAGAACATTCGGAGATATCGGAATAAAAACAGAAAACTTATTGTTCTGTAAAATACCATATTCTGATATGTTAGATTTAAATTCTGATATATTGAATGCTGGCATTATCTTGTTGCTCTTACTGAATCTTTAAACACTGTTTCTTTTGATGCTTTTTTAAATCTTTCAGTCGGTAACATTAAAGCAGCATCCCAATTTTTCGTTTCAACATTAAGATAGTTACTTCCAACAACATGATCCCAAAGGTACATTTTTAAGCACGGCTTGAAGTAACTTAATTGCGAAGAACTGTTTAATGTTTGATATGAAATTTTTAATTTTGTACTATTGTCATATTTAGTGTTATTAGCAGTCTTGTAGAGATTGTCCATTAATTTTGCACGAAGATATGGCGGTAAATAGTGAAGATTAATTCCTAAAAAACCATTTTCTTTAAAATCTATTGGGAATACTAAAGGAAAAGTATCGTAGTATGGAAGTGTTGCTTTTAACTTTGGGTCATAAAAAAACATATACATCTTGCCAATTGAATTAATATCAAGTTTACTGACGATATTTTGTTTGTCATTCATCATTTTAACAGTATTAACTGTTTTTACTGCTGCCGCTGTATTACGATACCAATCGCGTGAAGACTGTTCCGTTTGGTCTTGCGAATAATATTTTATTGTTGCATTATCAGCAATTTGTTGGAATATGTATGCCATTAAAAGTTAAGCCCCAATTCTCTTTCTGTTATTACGTGAAAAGTCCATCTACGGTCAGAACAATATGAAGCCGCTGCTTTCCATTTCGCATCGTTTTTGCCCCAAGTAGCTACTTCATTAAGGTATTTTCTTGTTACGTTTTTTTGTTTTTCAGGTGGTTTGGTTTGAGAATATGGTTTAATCTCAATCATTTTTGTTTCAATCAAACCTTCTTTATTTTTTATTTTTACTATAAAATCAGGAAAATAACGATGAATTTTACCATCAATAGGTGAACGGTAAGGAACAATAACTTCTTCTGATGACCATTTAATTACGTTTGGGTCATCATCGAATCGCATCATGCATACTAATTCCCATCTAGAACGATAAATAATGTTTGATGGGTTTCCATCATATTTATTTGGATTTTTGGGACGAAATGTACCTTTATATGCCATATCAAAATCTCATCTAAGTAGTAATAAAGTATTTATAGGAAATTCATATGTCTTTAACTTCGATGGCTGTAGGTGCTTTAGTTTACAATACAGCAAATACTATAGGTGGATTTGTTAATTCTGTATTAAATGCTCCTCCTGGATCCGCTGCATCATATGCTGGCGGTGAACAAATTAAATATCCTATGGATCTTCCGGAAAATTACAATATAAATTTTCAGTTTGTAAAATATCAAAGACGTTCTATATTCGAACAACCATCATTTCCAAGAGTTGGTGGTGTTCAACTTCCTATTCCTGTAAATTTATTAGATAGTCAAAGTATTGAATGGGCTTCAACCCAAACAGATCCTATTATTGGTGCTGCTATTGAAAATGGACTTCAAGATTATCAACAAGGTAATGCTAGTTTAGGATCTATAGTTAAACAAGCTGGTACTGGCGCACTGGCTGGTGGCGCTGTTGATTTAGCAGCAAAAGCAGTCAATGGTTTAGGTTTTGGTAATTTAACAGATCAAGGTTATCAATTACTTGGTCTTGCGCAAAATCCATTTTTAACTATGTTATTTAAATCGCCAACTTTTAAAACACATTCTTTTAGTTGGAGATTTGCTCCAAGATCACCACAAGAATCAGATGCTATAGTATCAATCGTTCAAGCATTCAAAACAAATGCTTTACCAGCATTACAACCTGGGACTAAAGGTGTATTTCTATCCTATCCGAATTTAGCTTTGATTACATTAACGCCAAGCAATTATCTTTATGAATTTAAACCATGCGCCATCACAAATGTAAGCATTAATTATGCTGGAGGCGGTGTTCCTTCTTTTTTCCAAGGAACAAACGCTCCAACATTAATTGATTTTAGAGTTGATCTTCATGAAATTGAATATTGGTTGAGAGAAAATGTTCTTTCTTCATCAAGCATAGGAGATATAGCTTCAGCTACAGCTGCACAAACAAATGATCAAACTGCTACACAAACTAATTATACTGGCAGTAATGGTCCTCCAGGATCTAGATAAGGAACAATAATGGCTGAAAGATATTTCGTAAAATTTCCTGTTATCAATTATTCTAACACTGCCGTAATCAATATTATGGAACGAGCAGTAGTATATAATACACCAAAAAATACACCTAATTTTTATTATCCTTTTGATGTTGTTCAAGGTCAAAGACCAGATCAAATTGCAGATAATTATTATTCTGATCAATATATAAGTTGGATGATGTATCTTACCAATGGTATTATTGATCCATACTATCAGTGGTATCTTTCAGCTGCAGATTTTAACAATTATATAACATCAAAATATAACACATCTATTCCTGTATTACAAAATAGTGTTATGTTTTATAGAAATAATTGGTATAATAGTCCTGGAACAATTAGTGTTTCAAATTATAATGCATTAGATCCAAATCTTTATAAATTTTATGAACCGTATTATGATAATCAAGGCAATATTATTTCTTATTTTAGATCTAAAATTGATTGGTCAATTAACACCAATTCAATTATAAATTATAGTGCGAATGGTGTGTATGCGAATGGTGCACCGAGTTTTATGGAAGGTGAAATTGTAACGATTAATTTCAATGCTAATTATACTGGTAAAGGTCAGGTTGTAACATCTAACAGTACATCAGTATTAATTAATAATGTTTCCGGAACTCTTTATCCAAACAGTACCGTTATTATTACTGGCAGCAGTTATCTATTTGGCAATGCAAGTTTAACGAATGTTGCATTTACTGCAGTTGCTTCTGTTGCTAATAATATACCAGCTATAGAGGCAAGCTATTGGGATCCAGTTTACACTTATGATTATGAAAATGAATTGAACGAAGCAAACAAATCTATAAATTTAGTAAATAAAAATTTAGCTTTTCCAATTTCGAAACAATTGACAAAGATATTAAATGGTTGATAATTACGTTCCAGGTGATATAGCAATAACTTCATTTACTTTGTCCTCGCCTAGAGGTTCATTGGATTTAGGTTATGCATTTTCTTCAGCATCAATTTTTGAAACTATTTTTCATCCAGGCACTATTGCTTACATAAAAGTATTAGACACGGATGATCAAATAGGTCAGATAAAAATCGTAGGTGATGAAACTATCAATTTGCAAATTGAAATGCCTGATGGTACATCTAATGAATTTAATTTCGCATTGTATACTTTAGAAGATGCGAATATGGCAACACAAACGCTCAATTCAAAATTGTATACTTTAAAATGTGTTTCTGAAGAAGCATTACAAGCTAAGACAAATTATGTCCAGAAAAGCTATAAAGGTTTAATATCTGACGCTGTTCAGGATATCCATAAAAATTATTTAAAAAGCACAAAACCTATTACGGTAGAAGATACCAAAGGCAACCAAAATATTGTTGTTCCTCATCACAATCCATTTAAAGCAATTGATATGATGAAAAAAAGATCTATTTCAGATCAAAACAAATCATCACTTTATGTTTATTTCGAAACAAGAGATAATGGAAAACAATCATATACATTTTCTACTATTGAAAAATTATTTAAAAATTCACCAGTAAAAACATTTACTCAAAGTGATTCTATCAATAGTAGCATTTACAATAAACCTGAAAACAATATTATTTCTTTAGAAATTCCTAAAATTTTCAACACTGTTGATAGAATTAAATTTGGTGGCACTAGACGTGTAACACAATTTGAATACAGAACACATACGTATGTTTCGAATGATATTGTAACTGATTCGACTCAGTATACTACTGGTGGAAATGGTGCTTATGATTCTTCTACTTTTAAGCAAAAATATCTTACACCAAAAATTCCACCACAATCATTAATTCCAGCTGATACTTCTCAAAGAGCTAATACTCACATTCCTGATAATACAGCAGATTTACAATCATACCTTTCAGCTCTTCTACAAAATAGTTTAAAGATGAGAGTATATGGAGATTTTAATTTAACTCCTGGATCTGTTGTTACAATCAACTTACCTAAAAAAATTGGTACAACAGGACCAAGAGAAGATGATGAAATGTTAGATGGTAACTTTTTGATATCAAGAATACATCACGACATAGGTTTATTAGGAGAAAGACCAAGATATACATGTGTTGTTGAATGTATTAAAGGCAATTTGGAGAATGGCGTATGACCGAAAGAGATCTTGGACAATCATTTTCTTGGTGGATTGCTGAAGTTGTAAATGTATATGACCCTGATCAATCAGGTCGTGTACAAATTCGTGTATTTGGTCGTCATGATGATAAAAGTAATATACCTGATGATGACCTTCCATGGGCGTTGCCAATGCAACCTGTTACATCAGCAGCATTTGGTAAAATTGGCACTACTCCATTAGGATTAGTAAAAGGTTCAAAGGTTGCAGGATTTTGGGCTGATTCAGATCATCAATATCCAATCATTATTGGTTCATTTGGTAAAGCTGGCGAATTTATTGACGGTACAACAAATGACGGTATTCCTCAGGTAGATATTAGTAAAGGAAGCGCACCAGCTCCATCGCAAAATCAAAGCCCTCCTCCATTTATTAATCCATTTAGTATATTAAACACTGCTCGTTTAGTTGTTACTGATATTAATTCTGGCAAATCAGATCCTTCACAATTAACAAATAAAGATGGTGTTAATATAAGAACAGAACTTGATAAAAGTTTTAAACAACCTAATACACCATCGATAGCAAGCGCTGCTCCTGGCCAACACATTCTTGATACAATCAAACAAGTTGATCCTGATAGTAAAAGTGCTTCGCTTCCAAATATGGTATCAAATTTTTCAAATATTCGTAACATTATATCGATGACAAGTCCACTTGGTCAAACTAATATGATGGGCACTATTCTTGGTAGTGTTATTGGAAATTTAGCAAATGAATTTGGTTTGACAAATACTATTAGCTCTATTCTAGGTTCTGTTGGGGGAGCTAATCTTGGGCCAATATTAGGAAAAGCATTAAGTATTGGTGTTACTTTAGCAGTATCCAGTGCGGTAAGTAATAATGGAACTACTTCAGCATATACACCACCAAAATCAAATGTTATTGGTCCAAATACGCCTAGACCACCAGCAAATCTTATTGTTAAAGTAGTACCTAACCTTTATATACAGCAATATTATGCAGCTGTGAGCGATCCATTTCCTGGATATATTCAATGGAAAGGCCCAAATGGCGATTTCGTTTACACATTAAGAAATGGTGAACCTAATTATGCATCTGCACAAGAACACGTTCAAGGAAATTCTATTGCCTCAATTTCATCTTCTTTTTTACCGCACATTAATTCTGGAAGTTTAACATCTGCAGTTCTTAGTGGATTATTAGTAGGCGGTTTAGCTGGTATGAATGCAGATAGTTTGACAAAAATACTTGGTTCAGGTGTTAGTTTAGCATCGATGTTAAATTTAGCTAAAAGTTTACTTACTGGAAATCTTGGTGCTGCAATTACTGGTGTTATTCAAAATCATTTACCGCAATCGGTTCTTAATGGTTCTATGCAAAACACAATGACAGAATTTACTCAAAATCAAGCAAATTTACAAAAGAAAAAAGATAGCATGCAAGCAGCCCTTACTGATACTCCAGATCAAGCTGATGCTGATTTAATTAATGGTTGTAAATATCTCGCATTGAAAAAATCATATGATGATCAACTTGCTGGAGGAAGTGGTGTTATATCTGAAACAATAACTTCGCCTGACACAGGGCAACAATATAATTTAACATTTGTTCCTAGTGCTACTGTTCATGAACCAACTGTAACGAAAATTTAAAATGACAGATTATAATCAAAAACATCCTAAAATTGTATTTGACGGAAATTATCCATATGTCCACGTAACGCAAGATGCTGGCGGTGGACAAACGATCAATAATATTACTCCAGGAATGGAATCATTTTTTCAAATACAACCATCAGGTTCTTATTATGGACATGCGGCTGACGGTTCTAAAGTTGAAGCTACTGCAAATGGAACTTGGACATATAGTGGCAATGGTTCTTCTACTACGGTAGATGGCAATCATGATGTGAAAGTTAGTGGTGGCTCAAGACAAAATCATGATAGTGGCGTAAGCAAAGAAATAAATGGTGATGATTATCATGGCGGTTCAGGTCATCAACTTCACGGAACAACAGACAGTAAATACCACCATTCAAGCGGTGATGTTTTTAATACTATTGACGGCGATCTAGTACAAGACCGTAACGGAAATGTACACGATAATATTGAGGGCGATGAAGTAAGATCAGTCCACGGAAACAAAACTGATATTTTATATGGCGAATGGGGTATAAATAGTCAAGATGGCAATGTTGATATGCAAATCGACTCAGGAAAACTTAGAATAAAAGCGTTTGACACTATCGTTATTGACAGTGATACTTCTATAAAATTACAAGTTGGAAAAGCTAGTATTTTTGTAAATCCATCGAGTATTGTTTTGACTATTGGTAATTCTATTATTGATATAACAAGTGACAATATCGTTATAAACTCTACTACTGTTAATGTTAACGAATAAGGTCTAATATGCCAAGTGTAGTAAGATTAGGGGATACTAGCGATCATGGCGGAGTAGTGATATCATCTGCAGCGGAAACGTATGTTGATGGTATTCTCGTCGCTCGCGCAGGTGATCTTCACAGCTGCCCTATTCCAGGACATGGCATTACACCAATTATTAATGGTTCTGGAAATTTTTATTGCGAAGATGCTGTTACTGCAGTTGTTGGTAGTATATGTTATTGTGGTGCGACAATAATAACAGGTAGTTCTGATACGTTAGCTCCATTAGAAGAACCAAGAAATGCAATTGCTCTTGATTCTGGAACCGTTGGAGGAATTATAGGTTAATGGCAAATTTACATATATTCATCCAAGGCCAAATACTTACAGCCAATGATTTAAACAATAACTTCGCAATAGTTGCTAACGGTGGCGGTGGTGGAGGCGGTGTAAACACAGCACAGCAATATACATTTACAAATGTTATTACGTTTGCTTCTAATCTTGTTGTTAATGCATCTTTAATTGATTCTAGCAATTCCGCTGGTTCTAATGGCCAATTACTCGCATCAAATGGTACAGCTGTAATTTGGCAATCATTAGGTTCTGTTGGTGTTAATACAAGTGCACAATATACTTGGTCTAACACTCAAACATTTACCAATACAATTACATTCAATTCAACGATTAATGGAACAGCAAATAATTCATTATACATTGGAGGATTAGCTGCTGCGAACGTTGTAAGTAATGCACAGTTAACTGCTAATTTAACTTTGTATAGTAACACAGCATTAATGCTAGCTAATAATGCTACTACTTATAGTAACGCTGTTGCATATGTGACAGGTCAATCATTTGTAAATTCAAGCCAGCTCACAAGTAATCTTGCTAACTATCAAACTACTGCAGGATTAGCTGCTAACGTAGCTACATTGACTTCTAATAATTCAAATTATCTCGGTGGCGTTGCTGCAGCTTCATATGTTCAAAATACTGATAGCAGAACTTTATCTGGAAACTTAGTAATTTCTGGTACTTCATTTAATCCAGCAAGCAATACCGTTCTTCTTGGCAATTCTTCTGCATTATGGGTAATATCAGCAAATTCTCTTACCGCTAATTCAGTAGTTTCTAATACTTTATATACCAATGGTATGATCGCCAACGCTACTGGTTTGTATCCTATTTCAAATACTGTTGGTTTCAATTTAGGCAGTACTACAAATCGTTGGAATATACTTGGGAATACTGGTGGATTTACAGGTGCTGTGACTGTTAGTACATTTACTGATACAGGAACTGCTACATTTAGTACATTATCAGGCAATTTTACTGTTAATAGTCAAACTACAGGCGTTATAACAATTGGTGGGCCATTGCAAACTGGTCCAATTTCTATTGGCACTTCGACAGCCAACCAAGTAGTAAATATTGCTACAGGTGCAACTACTTCTGGAAATGTTAAAACTTTAAATATCGGCACATCTGGTGCAGCTGGTTCCCAAACTAATATTACTATCGGTACTAATTTAGCAAACTCCGCTGTTGTTGTTTATTCTAATTTTGTATTTTTTAGCAATGATACTATTGTAATCAGCCATGGCAATTCCTCAGTCAATACTACTATCAACTCAACATCATTTAGTGGTACTGCCAATAATACATTATTTGTTGGCACAGTATCAGCTGCTAACGTAGTATCTAATGCGCAGTTATCTTCTAATTTGGCAAACTACCAAACGAGTGCAGGATTAGCTGCTAACGTACTTACATTAACTTCCAACAATACTAATTTTGTTGGTACAGTAAGCGCAGCTAACGTAGTTTCAAATGCGCAGTTATCAGCCAACCTTGCTAACTATCAAACTACCGCAGGATTAGCTGCTAATGTATTAACACTGACCGCAAATAATACAAATTTTGTTGGTACTGTAAGTGCTGCTAACGTAGTTTCTAATTCGCAATTATCTTCTAATCTTGCTAACTATCAAACAATTGTTGGATTAGCTGCTAATGTATTAACACTGACCGCAAATAATACAAATTTTGTTGGTACTGTATCTGCTGCTAACGTAGTTTCGAATGCACAGTTATCATCTAATTTATCAAACTACCAAACTACTGCTGGATTAGCTGCTAACGTAGCTACTTTAACTTCTAACAATACAAATTTTGTTGGTACTGTAAGTGCTGCTAACGTAGTTTCTAATGCACAATTATCAGCCAATCTTGCTAACTATCAAACTACTGCAGGATTAGCTGCTAACGTACTTACATTAACTGCTAATAATACAAATTTTGTTGGTACTGTATCCGCATCTAATGTGGTGTCAAATGCACAGTTATCATCTAATCTTGCCAACTATCAAACTACTGCTGGATTAGCTGCTAACGTAGCTACTTTAACTTCTAACAATACAAATTTTGTTGGTACTGTATCTGCAGCTAATGTGGTGTCAAATGCACAATTATCATCTAATCTTGCGAATTATGCAGCTCTTACAGGTGCTACATTCACAGGTAACGTAGTAGCTAATAATATCCAAACAACGTATGATCTTAATGTTGGTAGAAACGTAGTTATCAGCGGTAATCTTAGCGTTTATGGCACAACTATAACAGTTAATGCAGTTAATTTTACAACAACAGATAATATGCTGTATCTTAACGAACCTGCTACTACAACGGTTACTAATGCTTCAGGAAATGGTTCTGTTATTACATACACAGCACTTAACAATTTTAGCAATTTAGGTGTTGTTTCAGTATCAGGAATTACTCCTTCTGGTTTTAATACTGCAACTTACGTTCCTGTATTATTCGCAAACGCTTCTGCATTCCAAGTATCAAATACTTTCACAGGAACATTTACATCAAATGGCACTGCATCTTATAAATCGGGAATAAATCCAGATTTAGGTTTAGTAGGTGGGTATAATGATGGAACTTACCATCACTCTGGCATAATGAGAGATTATGCTGATGGATTTTGGAAAGTATTTGATAATTATGCACCAGAACCAGATCAAGCTATAAATATTATTACTACTGATCCATCTTTTCATATTGCCAATTTTTGGGCTAACGGAATAAACATTGGTAATACTTCTGTTTATGCTACAATCAATACTACTAATTATAGCCAAACATCTAATAACACATTATATGTTGGTACAGTAGCTGCAGTTAATGTGGTTTCTAATTCTCAGTTAATTTCTAATTTAGCGAACTACCAAACAACTGCAGGATTAGCCGCCAATGTACTTACATTAACTGCTAACAATACAAACTTTGTTGGTACAGTATCCGCAGCTAACGTAGTATCTAATTCTCAATTATCTTCTAATTTAGCTAACTACCAAACTACCGCAGGTTTATCAGCTAACGTACTTACATTGACCGCTAACAACACAAGCTTCGTTGGTACTATATCTGCTGCTAACGTAGTATCTAATTCGCAGTTATCAGCCAATCTTGCTAACTATCAAACTACAGCTGGTTTATCAGCCAATGTTGCAAAACTTACTGCTAACAACACAAGCTTCGTTGGTACTGTATCTGCTGCTAACGTAGTTTCTAATTCGCAGTTATCAGCCAATCTTGCTAACTATCAAACTACTGCAGGATTAGCTGCTAACGTACTTACATTAACTGCTAATAATACAAATTTTGTTGGTACTGTATCCGCATCTAATGTGGTGTCAAATGCACAGT
>TBL_comb48_EPIDRAFT_1000525_pt1 | contig 29947 bp, 27 predicted proteins | sample TroBogEpilimnion_37_FD_10681 | JGI IMG/M metagenome (IMG submission 10681) | reverse complement strand
CACAAGCTTGATTATTAGGTAGGGTATCCGTAGCCATATTGCCAGATATCACATACTTTGTATTAAGCATGTTTACAGTTGGCATACAATTAGGGAATTTATACCATTGATTCTCGATTAAATCTTGATAGATACTCAATTTAGCTGGGTTGTATCCTCCAACCGTTTTATGATGATAAGCAATTAAAGCACCTCCATTAAATGCAGCTGAAATTCCATTTCTAACATCTAAAACACGATAGTCAGAAGTATCTTTATTTAATGCATTGTCTAATGGGGTTAGTGTAAAAGCATTTTCATTTTCAGATTGCTCTACAAAATGATCTGGCTTTAAATATTTTACATCTAGTTGGAATAAATCAAATACAGCTACGATACCAATAGCAATATAAACTAGGGTATGATTGATGATTTTTTTGAAAGACAAGAATAATAAAACTGCAATGACAACTAAGAAGATAATTGCTTTAAATAAATCGCCTTCCAACATGGTTTTACGATCGGTTGCAACTGCATTCACTAAATCGTTGGCTGGTGTAATATATTGAGCAGCAGCTGCAGGATCTTTAATTTGAGCACTTACGATATTACTCCATTGAACTAGTTTCTGGTTGTCGTCTTTGCTCTTGAAATCACTGGTCGCATAAATGTAAAATACTGAAACAAATAAAACTAATAATACTGCAAAACTTACTTTGTATTTACCGAATACTTCCTTCCAACTAGTTTCTTTTACTAATGCATCCATACCATATAAGGCCATCACACCTATTAATAAGGTTGGGATAACAATAATCATGCTTGGTGCTCTAAACTTATTGTAGAATGGCAAGTGCTCCAGCATAAAGCTATTGAAAGACAATAAGTAAGAACCCGATGCCAACAAAATTGAAAAAATGATTGCAGCCGAAATCCAATAACGATGTTCGTTTTTTTGAACACTCAAGCCAATGATTGCGAAAAAGCAAATCACGATACCAACATAGGGAGGACCTGAAGTTCCACCGATTCCGCCCCAATAAAAGTTTAAAAAAGATTGAACTTGCTGAGCAATTTGAGGTTGCATTTGTTGTAAGGTTTCAATTCCTTTTGAAGTTGTAGGATCAACATTATTTGGATCACTAGAACCTCCATATAAATTAGGGAACATCATTACCAACGGTTCAGATAAATACATGCTATAACTTAATGCATAATCTGTATTTAAGCCCGTTGCTGTTGTTTTGCTATCCTTTGTAATTAAAGCGCTTCCGCCACGAATAGATTGTTTGCCATATTCATAAGTACTCACTAACATTGGCGCATTCACTGCAAGGCCTAATGCACCCGCAACTAATCCCAATCCTAAAGTTTTTCCAATATGTGCGAAGTCTTTTTCTTTAATCCATTTAATTAAATAGAATACGGATAAAAAGAAAACGATAATGATACCGTAATAAGTGATTTGTAAGTGATTGGCTTGAACAAATAAAGCAGTGGAGACGGCCACCATTAAAGTGCCCAATAAATATCTCTTTTTAAATAATAAGATAACAGACCCAATGAATAAAGGCAGATAACCAATGGCATGCATTTTAGTCATATGACCTACGGTAACAATAATAGGGTTGTAGGTTGCATAGCTATAGGCAAGTCCTCCAATAACACTTAAGATACTATTGAATCCTAAAATTTGAGCAAGTATATAAAAACAAATACTAGCTAAGAAAAATAAACCAATCGGCTCTGGTAATCTTAATGTAAATAATAAGTCCAATGTTCCAATGGTGAATGCATTTGCTGGAATACCTGTAATTTGATAAGTAGGCATTCCTCCAAACATGCTCTTGGTCCAAAGTGGAGTCGTACCATATTTTGCTTTATACTCTAACGCGTCTTGCGCCATTCCCTTCCATTGGGTAACATCACTCTGTTGTAATACTTTGCCTTCCAATGCAGGTTGACAATAAATAATAGCTACAATTGCGAATACAGCTACGGCAATAATATGGGGAACTGCCGACTTTAAAATGGACTTAAACATAGTCATAAATTATAGTCACAAACCTACGACTAAAAAGGCTTTTTGCGTAATTTTCTTATCTTGTAGCTCAATTCTAAATATGAACAATATTTTCAACAAAGCGTTTTTCGCTTTTATGGCTAGACTGGCGATAATTTGCAATGTTTTCTTTGTGCTTTCAGTCATGCACATGCTTTACAAATGGTTTAAATTGCCTGATTTTTTAGCCAATTTTAATGCAGTTTTAGGCTTAGTAATGGCACCAGTTGCCAATATTTGTTTTATCATTTGGCTAATAGGCATCAAATTGACAAAATCTTCTGTGGAGATCCCCAAGTGGCAAACAATTTTGATTGTATTTATGTTATTTGTTCAAATTTGTGCTGCATTCTTTTAATTTGATTAACCCAACCACCCCATGATTAACGCTATTCTTAAGGATAAACCCACCAAGCTTTTTTTAGGCATCACTGCTTTTTTTGTGGCGAATGCATTAATCGCTGAGTGTATTGGAGGTAAGATTTTTTCATTAGAAGGGGTGCTGGGAATTAAGCCTGCAAATTTTACCATTTTAGGGCAGTCGGGTTTGTCATTTAATTTGACCTGTGGTGTTTTATTATGGCCCTTAGAATTTGTAATTACAGATATTGTAAATGAATATTATGGACCTAAAGCAGTAAGAAGAATCAGTATTACCGCAGTGAGTTTAATTGCCTATGCTTTTGTAATGTTTTATTTAGCAATGCGCATTGCGCCTGCTGATTTTTGGGTAGGATCAAAAGTGGCCAATGGAGTTCCTAGCATGCAAAATGCATTTGAAGCTATTTTTGGACAAGGCATGTGGATTATATTGGGTAGTCTAGTTGCCTTTTTGGTGAGTCAGTTTATTGATGTGATTGTGTTTCATAAAATAAAGAAAATAACAGGGGAGAAGATGCCTTGGCTAAGAGCAACAGGCTCAACCGTGGTGTCACAATTGGTAGATAGTTTTGTCGTATTGGTAATTGCCTTTAAGTTTGGCAACAACTGGACTTGGAGTTTTGTAATTGCAGTTTGCATAGTTAATTACATGTATAAATTTACGATGGCTATTATCTTAACGCCTGCAATTACTTTTATAGAAGCGAGGATTGAAAAATATTTAGGACATGCAACAGCTACTAAAATGAAATTAGCTGCAATGGGGATAGAGAATGAAGTGTAGGGTAGGGTGAAGTGAAGTGAAGAGAAAATGTCCTTTAGAATCTATGTTTATCCAATAACATCTTAACGGCTACTTTATCAATAGGAAGTGTCATGCATTCCTCGTTTAATGCGGACAAAGGTATCCATCTTAAATGTTCTGCAGTGCCCGTAATATCTGCAACCTGTTCAGGTAAAAAATCAAATGCTTTTGTTTTTGCATTGATGGTATCTGTTTTGTCAGAGTGCACTAAATAATAAATAGAAATAATTTGATCCTTATTGTTGAAAGCAGAAATTTGAAAAAAGTCGGTGGTGTAAAAGTGTTCTCCTACAATCACTTCTAAATTAGCTTCTTCCATAAATTCTCTTGCTAATCCATCTCGCGTTCCCTCTCCAATTTCAAGCCCACCTCCTGGTAATTTGGTAATATAATTCCCTCTAATGAATTCGTCACTTACCAATAATCTGTTTTGACTATCAATTAAAATTCCATAAACGCGCACATTGAATAATGCCATGGTATAAAAATTAAAGGATGTTATTTTAAGTGGATGCTAGCTTTGTAAACAAATGTGCCAGGACCTTTTAGCCAAATATGATTAAAGTGACCACCGCCTTGATTATTAAAACTTACAGCTAGATTTCCACCAATTGTTTTTATTTTAATATCATGTTCGCCCTCTTTGTGTAAACAAGATGTGATCGCTGCGGCAGTAACGCCTGTTCCACAACTATAGGTTTCATTTTCAACACCTCTTTCATAAGTGCGCACAAATAAATGATCCTGTTGATGCTCAACAAAATTTACATTGATACCTTCTTTTGCAAATCGATCATTATATCTGATACTTTTTCCTTCCTTGAAAACATCCAATTGTTCTATCTCCTTTACTAATTTAATATAATGAGGAGATCCGGTATTGGTCACAAAAAAGTCTCCACCTACTTCTACTGAATTTACATCCGACATTTTCAAATGCACCCATCCATTATTATGAATGCTCGCTTCGTGCGGGCCGTCAATAGCGATAAATTTATAATGCTCTTTCACGATACCATTGTCATGTGCAAATTGCACCAAACACCTGCCTCCATTGCCACACATGGTACCTTCGGTTCCGTCAGCATTGTAATACGTCATTTTAAAATCATAGCCAGCCTCGGTTCCTAATAACATTAATCCATCTGCACCAACACCAAATCGGCGATCACATAAAAAAGCAATCTGTTGATTAGACAATGAAACATTGCTGTCTCTATTATCAATGATTACGAAATCATTTCCAGTACCTTGGTATTTTGAAAATTGAATATTCATTGTATGCTTTTTAATATTATTAGATGTCAGCAATGATACCTAATGTTTTTTGAATCATATGGTCAACTGCTGCGCCCATATTTTTACTGTATTCTTTTTTGACTCTATTGGCTATAATTACATTCACGCTTAAACATTGATGGCCCAATAATTTACATAGTCCGTAAATCGCACTGGTCTCCATTTCAAAATTAGCAATATGATGATTACCATGCTTAAAGCTAGTCATATTATCTACCAAATTAGGCATGTTCAATGGAAGTCTTAAAATGCGTCCTTGTGGTCCATAAAAACCAGGACAGGTAACAGTTATACCTTTACTGTAACCTTCATTAAAATGTTTTATTAAATCATTACTTGCACTTGCAATATAGGGTTTAACATTTGTCTTATTTATTTGAGTATGCTCCTCAAATGCTGCAAGAATTGATTTTTCTTCTTCATTATTTTCCAACTGATAAAAGTGCAATAAATTATCAATACCTAGTCCATGTGTACCAGCTACCAATTGATCCACACCTACTTCGCCTTGTAAAGAACCGCAGGTACCCATTCTGATGACAGAAACGGATTTATGATTTTCATTGATTGTTCTAGTATTAAAATCAATATTCACCAGCGCGTCTACTTCGTTTAAGGCAATGTCAATATTATCAGGTCCAATACCAGTACTTAAAACAGATATTCTTTTATTACCGATATAGCCTGTATGGGTAACAAACTCCCTATGCTCACATTTGAATTCAATGCTGTCAAAGTATTTGCTCACATTGGGGACGCGTTCAGGGTCACCAACGGTTATTACCGTATCTGCAATTTCTTCGGGTCTCACATTTAAGTGGTAAACCGCTCCGCGGTCATTAATAATAAGTTCCGAAGCTCCAATTGCTGCCATATCTCTAGTTTTAAGGTACAAATGTCGTTTAATTCGTAATAGTTGGAAAATTCTTTTATAATTAACTTCTTTGTGTTATTTTCGCGTCCCGAAAAGGTCCTGTGGCCGAGTGGCTAGGCAGAGCTCTGCAAAAGCTTCTACAGCGGTTCGAATCCGCTCGGGACCTCGATACAAAGCCTCTTCACGAAAGTGAAGAGGCTTTTTTGTTTAGAGACTGCGTCACAAGCTTGCTTGTGTAAGCAGTCGAGAAGCAAAAAAGCCAAAGAATGCCATTTTAAAACGAACGCAGTGAGCTTAAAAATGACATTCTTTGAAAGGCTTTGGGTAAAGCGGGTTAGCCGAGCCGGATGCTAGCGAGCAAAGCGAAGCTAGCTATCCAAAGGCTTTGGGTAATACGAGTTAGCCGAGACGGATGCCAATGTGAAGCATTGGCAATCCGCCCTCATTCACCTATTTTTGCACCATGAAACATTCACAAACAATTGGAATTATACTTTGTATTTTATTAATGTTTTGTACCACACAGCCATTGGTCATTATTGATAGTAAAAACTTAGTAATCACTGGTTGGCAAACTGCAGGAACTTCATTCGGGAAACCAGGAATGTTTTTTGCTATTTTCGGCGCCCTCGCAACTTTATTTTTTGCATTGCCATTTATTTGGGCAAAGAGATTTAACCTAGCTTTTGCATCATTGTTATTAGCTTGGTCATTTAGAAATTTTATCGTGCTATCTACCTGTCAGATGGGGGATTGCCCAAGGGTGCAATGGCCATTATATGCTTGTATTGTAATATCATTCGGGATTCTAATAATGACATTCTTGCCTAAAATAAAGATTCCAAAATCTACTAACTAATACAATAAAAAAGCCTTGCAAAATTGCAAGGCTTTTTTATTGTAACATCTATCTATGAAAGTCTTTTTAAGGCTTCGCCAATAATACTTACCGCTTCTTTAATTTGAACTTCTGTGATTATTAGTGGTGGTGCAAAACGAATTTTATCGCCATGCGTTGGCTTTGCTAACAAGCCTAAATCTCTTAGGTGTAAACAAAGTTCCCAAGAAACCTCAGGGTCTTTATGATTGATTACGATTGCGTTTAATAAACCTCTTCCGCGCACTAATTTTATTAAAGGGGAGTTTAATTTTTCTAGTTCAGCTCTTAACAAGGCACCCATTGCTGCTGCATTTTCAGCCATCTTTTCAGTCTTTAAAACTTCCAAAGATTTCATTGCAACAGCGCATGCTAAAGGATTTCCACCATAGGTAGATCCATGCTCGCCTGGTTTAATTTGCATCATTACAATGTCATTTGCTAGTACTGCAGAAATAGGTAAGGTGCCGCCACTTAATGCTTTTCCTAAAATCAAAATATCAGGTCTTACTCCTTCATGATCACAAGCCAGCATTTTTCCTGTTCTTGCTAAACCTGTTTGAATTTCATCCGCAATAAATAACACATTGTATTTTGTACATAAATCTCTGACACCTTTTAAATATCCATCATCAGGTAATACTACGCCTGCTTCACCTTGAATGGGCTCCACCATAAATGCAGCAACATTTGCATCTTTTAATTCATGCTCTAAAGCGGTTAAATCATTGTAGGGTACTAATCCAAACCCTGGCATATAAGGGCCGAAACCTTTAAAACTACTTGGGTCGGTTGAGGAAGAGATTGCAGCTAATGTACGTCCCCAAAAATTGCCTTCTGCAAATATGATTCTTGCTTTATTTTCTTCAATGCCTTTAACATTATACCCCCATCTTCTTGCTAATTTAATAGCAGTCTCTCCTCCTTCAACGCCTGTATTCATTGGTAATACTTTATCATATCCAAAATACTTAGTGATATAAGCTTCGTATTCACCTAATAAATTATTGTGAAAAGCGCGAGAGGTTAATGTAAGTTTAGCTGCTTGCTCTTGCAATGTTTTTACAATGGCAGGATGGCAATGCCCTTGGTTAACGGCCGAATAGCCACTTAAGAAATCAAAATATCTTTTACCATCCACGTCATATAAAAATACCCCTTCGCCTTTTTCTAAGACAACAGGAATAGGGTGGTAATTGTGTGCTCCAAATTTATCTTCTAGTTCCAAATACTTTGCAGCATTGGCACTAACATCATGATTAGTGTGCATTGTGTAAAATTTTATAATTCAAAAAAGTAGTGAAAAATTACAATTCAATGAATGAAGTGTAATTAAAAAGAAACTGAAAAAGGGTGGTAAATTCAATTACCCCATGGGATGATTCAATAAATCTAGGTTCAATATTAGGATATGTTCCTTTTTCATGCCTCTAAGTTAAGTTTTTCTCTTTAAATTCCCATATTTTGGACTTACATTCGCAAAAACAAATCTGTTTGAAACCTTTTGTATCCATAGTAATCTTAAATTATAACGGTGTAAAATACTTACAACAGTTTTTGCCATCGGTATTGTCTACGCAGTATGAAAACTATGAAGTGGTAGTAGCTGATAATGGATCAACAGATGATTCAATTTCATTTTTACAAACAAATTTTCCCTCAGTTAAAATATTAACTTCTGCTACCAATGAAGGGTTTGCTGGCGGGTATAATTGGGCTTTAAAAAATATTCAAGCCGACTATTTTGTTTTATTAAATTCTGATGTTGAGGTAACGCCTAATTGGATTGCACCCATGGTTGATTTATTGTCGTCTGATAAAAATATTGCAGCATGTCAACCAAAACTATTGTCTCAAAAAGAGCCTGAGTTATTTGAATATGCAGGGGCTGCAGGAGGTTGGATTGATGGATTGGGGTATCCATTTTCAAGAGGTAGGGTATTTGATATTTGTGAAAAAGACCAAGCACAATATGATAATAATGAATTAATTTTTTGGGCTTCTGGCGCTGCCATGATGATTAGATCAAATGTGTTTCATGAATTAGATGGGTTTGATGCAAGTTTCTTTGCACACCAAGAAGAAATTGATCTTTGTTGGCGAATTCAATTAAAAGGCTATAAGATATATTGTTGCCCAGCTGCGATTGTTTATCATGTAGGGGCAGGGACCTTACCAAGAGGAGGTCGCAAAGTATTCCTAAATTTTAGGAATAACTTAATCATGTTATGTAAGAATTTGCCTTTGTCTGAGCTACTTTGGAAATTACCATTCCGACTTGCTTTGGATGCTATTTCGGCCTGGAAAGGGCTATTTAGTGGTGATACTTTCTTTTTCACTGCTATTGTTAAGGCTCATTTTGCCCTAATTGGCTATATTCTTTCCGGTAAAGTGAAAAGATCTACTGGAGCTAAACAGCTTAAAACATTGGGTGGCGTGTATAATGGATCCTTGGTTTTCCAATACTTTATAAAAAAGAAGCAATATTTTAATAAAATAGTTAGTTAAGTGGTTCTTTATTAAGAACTAGTTGCTATTTTTGCGTCCGTAATTAATAACTATGTCACAAGATTTAAATCAACCAGAAGTATCTAAGGATATTAATTCTAATTGGGTAACTTCCTCTAAATTCTTATTCTACGTTTCTATTTTTGCTATTTTATCATTGGTAGTTGGAAACTGTTCAAAGGTTTTCAGCAGTGGTTTTAAAAAGCCAAATCCAGAGGTGCAAACTAGCTCTCAGTACAAGCCAGAATATAAATAGAAAAAAATTTTGGTCGAGTGCTTTGAATCCTTATTTTTGCACTCCTAAAAATAGTTCTTGTACAAGCGAAAGTAGCTCATTTGGTAGAGCACGACCTTGCCAAGGTCGGGGTGGCCGGTTCGAGCCCGGTCTTTCGCTCAAAAATCCCGAATTTCGGTTCGGGTTTTTTTTTAAGTCTTTCAATAGACGCCTTGGTGGTGGAACTGGTAGACACGCAGGACTTAGACACTGTTCTTTAGGAGAACAAGAATTTGAGTGCGCTTCGAGAAATTGAAGATGTAGAACTCCGTAAATTCGGTGAACCCTTTAAAATGGGAATGCCGAGCGAAGCCCGAAAGGGAACGTGTAGAGACTAGACACGGAGCACCTAAATCGAAAGATATGGTGAAGGCATAGTCCAGACTACAAACCGGTGTAGGGTGGTGAAAACCATAGTAGTAAGAAAATCCTGTGGGCCGCAACGCCCGTGCGGGTTCGATTCCCGCCTGAGGCACAAAGCCTCTCACATTTGTGAGAGGCTTTTTTTATGCGATGACGTGAATCAAGCTTGCTTGAATGAACGGAAGCGCATAAAAAAAGTCAAACAGGAAACAAAGTTTTCTGTTTGAAAGGCTTTGGGTAAGATCGACTTGATTGGGAAGACGTTTTGAACGAAGTGAAAAACGACAGTCCCTTTCGGGAAACCGCAATCTATTTTCTATTTATTAATCCTAACTTAAATGGATGAAAACGAGTATCTCTCAAAAACGATTAATGGAAGTTTGTTTAGAAAGTACATCGATGTCAAAGGCTGCATCTATCTTAAATATTCATTTTAATACGCTTAAAAGATTAGCACTCTTATATAATTGCTATAAACCTAATCAAGGTCTCAAGGGTGGTAATAAAAATAGTCCAGTAAAAACTTTACTTCAAGATATTTTAGATGGGAAGCATCCCCATTTTCAAACTTATAAGCTAAAAAATAGGTTGATAAAAGGTGGTATTATAAAAGACACATGTTCAATTTGTGGAATTGAAATATGGAATAATAAAAAGATAAATTTAGAGCTAGATCATATAGATGGAAATAGGTTTAATCATATTCTAAGTAATCTAAGGCTTCTTTGTCCAAATTGCCATTCTCAAACTGACACATATAGGTCTAAGAATAGATTAAAGAAACTATAAAAGATTATAATTCTTATCTTAGCACTATGTCACATTTAAAAGAAAGAACTGAAAAGAACTGCCTAAACTGTGGAACACAAGTAGCTGGAAGATTTTGCCAACATTGTGGCCAGGAAAATGTCGTAGTGAAAGAAAGTTTTTGGCATTTATTAATGCATTTTTTTGAGGACTTAACGCATTTTGATGGTAAGCTTTGGAAGACAGTAAAACTTTTATTGTTTAAGCCAGCAAGCTTAACTAAGCATTATATGGATGGGAAACGCGCTACCTATTTACATCCCATAAGAATGTATTTATTTGTTTCAGCAGTTTTTTTCTTTTTCATTTTTAATGCTGCTCCCAATAATCCTATTCAAGTAAACAAGGGTTTGAATCCTAAAATTGCTGCTCAAATTCCAAAGACAAAAATGGATAGTATTTTAAAAAAGGAGGATGGGTTTAATTTACAAATTGGAAACGATACATTTAATTATAAAACGATTGAGGCTTATGAAGCAGCTCAAAAATCATTGCCTATAGCTAAAAGAGATAATTGGGTTGAATCAAAAATTGCAAAGCAATCTATTTATTTGAATCAAAAATATAAAGGGGATAAGTTTGAAGTGGGTAAGGCAATTATTGAACAGTTTGATCATTACTTCTCCCGCATACTTTATATATCATTACCCATATTTGCACTTTTTGTTTGGGTATTATATCGACACAACAAAGAGCATTATTTTGTAGACCATTTAATATTTAGTATTCATATTTATTGTGCATTTTTTATCATTTTATTTATAGTTAAAATGATAGATGAGTTGTATCACCTCATAACCCATAAATACTTGATGATATTAAATGCTTCGGTTGCATTTATATTATTCTTTTATCTGTATAAATCACTGCGTAATCACTTTCATCAATCTCGTTTAAAAACGATAATTAAGTTTTTAATTCTTAATTTCTTGACTACAATATTAATGGGATTATTGGTGGGTGCATTTCTATTACTTTCTCTATTTAATGTTTAAAAATGAATCAAGAATTAGTGTCGAAGCGTTTTTTGGAATTGGTAGAAATTATGGACACTTTACGTGAAAAATGTCCTTGGGATAAAAAGCAAACTATCCATAGTCTAAGGAGTAATACCATTGAAGAATTATATGAGTTGGTGGATGCTATTGTGGAAGAAGATTGGGATGGAATTAAAGAAGAGTTGGGAGACATTATGTTGCATGTATTATTTTATGCAAAAATTGGATCGGAGCAAGGGAAATTTACATTAGACGAAGTGATGGAAGCTATTGCTAAAAAATTAATACATAGACACCCGCATATTTATGGGGATGTGACAGTGGAAAATGATGATGATGTGAAACGCAACTGGGAGCAACTGAAATTAAAGGAAGGGAAAGGAACTAAGACAATACTAAGTGGAGTGCCCAATAGTTTACCATCCATGGTGAAAGCTTTAAGGATTCAAGAAAAAGTAAAACATGTAGGTTTTGAGTGGGAAAATAAAGAACAGGTTTGGGATAAGGTGGAAGAGGAAATAGGAGAATTAAAAGTGGAGATTGCTGCAAATGATCAAGAAAAAATGGAACAGGAATTTGGAGATGTTTTATTTAGCATGATTAACTATGCTAGATTCTTAAATATTGATCCTGAAACTGCACTTGAAAAGACGAATAAGAAGTTTAAGCATCGTTTTGAATTAATGGAAGCTTATGCGAATAAAAACGGGCTTGATTTAGCCCAGATGAGCTTAGCCGAAAAAGAAGCCATTTGGCAAAGTATGAAATAAATATAAAAAAGCCCTCGAATCTTCGAGGGCTTTTTTTATTTATTAGAAAATTAATCTTTCAAATTCAACATAAAGGCGTAGTTGCCATAATAACCAGGGTAGAAACCTGATAGCTTAACAGATCCACCAGATTTCTTTAAGGCTTCATAAAAATCTTCTACATTTTTCACTTCCTCATCATTAACGCTGGTAATTACAAAACCTTTTTCAACACGGCTCTTGCTTAAAACTCCTGATCCTAATTCCTTTACAATTACACCACCTTCAATATCATTTTTTTGAGCAATAGCTTTATCAATAGTTTCTAATTTACCACCTAATTTTTCGGCTAGTTTGCTACTCTTAGCTAAATCAGTGGTTCCTAATTTTGCTTTTAATATTACATCAATCGCCACATCCTTTCCATTTCTTTTCACAGTCATAGAAACTTTATCGCCTGGCTTAAATCTTGAAACCTGCTCTTGTAATTCAGGAGCTGTTTTAATAGTTGCGCCATTAAATTTAGTTACTACATCGCCAGGTTTTAATCCTGCGGTTTTAGCAGCACCTCCGTCTAATACACTAGTGATTAGTACACCTTCACCCGCTTTATATTTTACATTTAAATCTCCCTCTAACTTTTTGATTTGTTCATCTGACAATTCTTCTTGTGCCATAGACACACCTAAGTAAGCTCTTTGTACGGTGCCAAATTTTACAATATCAGTTACCACTTTCTTAACAATATTTACAGGAATTGCATAAGAATAACCAGCGTAGGATCCAGTAGGGGACATGATTGCAGAGTTGATTCCAACTAATTCGCCATTGGTATTTACTAATGCACCACCACTATTGCCTTGGTTAACGGCAGCATCTGTTTGTAAGAAGGATTCCAATGGTTTATCTGATTGTCTAGAGTTAATATCAATGCTTCTATTTTTTGCACTAATAATACCTGCAGTAATTGTTACGTCTAAATTCAGCGGGTAACCAATTGCCAATACCCATTGTCCTAATTTTACATCATCACTATTTCCATATATTAAATAAGGAAGACTGCTTTCGTCAATTTTAATTACCGCTAAATCGCTACTTGCATCAGCTCCTATTACTTTTGCTTTGTAGGTTTTTTTATTGGTTAGTGTAACGGTGATTTCGTCCGCTCCATTAACCACGTGATTATTCGTAACAATATATCCATCGGCTGTAATTAAAACACCGCTACCACTTGCTCTTTGCTCAGGTATAATTCTTGGACCTCCAAAAAAGTCTCCAAAATTATCATCACCAAAAAAGTCAAAGAATGGATTTCTTTGTCTTGGTTGATTGCTATTGTCTACTTTTTTTGCGTTGGTTTTAGTTTTAATATGCACAACAGCAGGAGAGGCAGCATTTGCGGCTGGTGTAAAATCAACAGTTGCCGTTGGGGCTGACCCGTGTATGAAACTTGCATAATTACCCGGAAGCTTATTGTTATTGTCAAAACTATTGCCTGTGTTATTCCATCTAGTAAAGCCCCAAACGCTCACTAGAGTTGTACAAGCACTGATGCCAATTATGGCCAACACATTTTTAAAATTCAGGTTCATAATTTATTATTTTGATGGTTTACTTTTATAATTTTTACAATTTATATACCAATACCAGCACAAAATAACAAAGCCGAAACTTTGTCACAAAATCATTTTCAAGCTTTAACAAAATATTTACGAAAATGTTCGTTTATGACAGAATTTCGCTCTTCATTAGCCCAATGTTGACAAAAATGCAAGTGTGTCCACACCGTCTGCATATTGACTAATGGAAGGCTTCTGCAAACTTCCAAATGGCAATCCTGATTTACCCACTACACACTGAATATCTATAGGATTTAAATTAGGGGTAGTGCCTGGTTCATAATATTGATAATGTATCTGAGAAATAGCTGCAAAAGGGGATGGATTTTCGCTCATTAATATCCCGCCTGCATCCATATAATATTGACGATTCATCATTAAAAGGGCTAATTGATAATCGTAATTGTGTTTGAATTTATGTTGATCCGCTAAGTAGCTATATTTTTTTAAAGCATTGATTAAAGGAATAAAATCATAGCCTATTGGTACCCATACCTGGGTTACATTTCGGCATCCCATTCCAAAATAGAGCATCATATCATCGACAAGTAAGTCCAACTCATCCTGTGTTTCAGAACCCTCTAAAATGGCTACAGATGTTTTGTTTTTTCGAATGATATTGGGGTATTTGCCAAAATACTGATCAAAAAATTGTCCCGCATTATTACTACCTGTAGCTATATAAGCGTCACAGTTTTTTAGTTGTTCTTGAACGATAATGAGGGATTCAAATTCAGAATTAATTTCTTTCAAAGCATCTATCACATATTGTATTAGCACCGTATCTTTTGAAGAAAGTTTCACTATGGCAGTGTGCCCTGCAATGAGAACACTTAATAAGTCGTGAAAGCCAACCATGGGGATATTGCCAGCCATTACGATACCCACTTTGATATTTGAATTTTCATTTGAAATATTAGGGTATAAATGGGTCCATGCTGTCAAGATATCCTTTTGCAAAAACTGTTCTACAATTTGTTTTGTGGATTGGTCAATAAATTCAGGTAAAAACCAAGCATTTTGATTGTTGGCCTTCCATTTTGCGTCCAAAAACGAAGCGTTTTGGTCCGTTAAATATTTATCTCCAAGGCTAAAAAAAGCGTCTATTCTTGCTTGTATGTTCATTTGAGTACTTTATATTTGTAAGGCAAAAGTACGTCACTAATTTTTAAATTATTTTTATGGCATTAAAAATCACCGATGAATGTATCAACTGTGGAGCCTGCGAACCAGAATGTCCTAATAACGCTATCTATGAAGGTGGTGTTGAATGGGCTGTCGCTGATGGCACAACAGTAAAAGGAAGTTTTAATTTATTAGATGGAACAGCTGTGGATGCAGATGCAAGACTCGCTCCTTTAGCAACTGACACCTACTATATTACTGCTAACAAGTGTACCGAATGTCAAGGTTTTCACGAAGAGCCACAATGTGCTGCAGTTTGTCCTGTAGACTGTTGTGTGCACGATGAGTTATACCAAGAAACGGTAGACGCATTGCTTGCGAAAAAAGAAAAACTACACGCTTAGTTTACTAATAAAAAAAGGGAAGTTTTTCCCTTTTTTTATTTATTCAAATTGTAAAGTTATAATCGTACAATAGTTGAAAATGAAAAAGAAAGTTGCATTAGTGACAGGAGGGTTAAGTTCGGAAGCTCAGATAAGTTATAAGAGTGCTAAGACCGTAATGAATGCATTGGATAAAAATGTGTATGATGTTTATTTAATTGATATTCATCCTACGGGTTGGTGGTATGAAAATATTGTAGGCGAGGAAGTAGCGGTGAATAAAGCTGATTTTAGTATTGAAGAGGGTGGAGAAAAAATAACATTTGATGTTGCCTTAATGTGCATACATGGCACCCCGGGTGAGGATGGAAAATTACAAGGATATTTTGATATGATTGGTTTGCCTTACACAAGTTGTGATACGGCAACATCAGCATTGACTTTTAATAAAAGATATACAGTGGCTGTTGCAGGATTTGGTGGCGTAAATGTTGCAAAGTCTTTGCATTTATTTGCAGAAGCACCTACTAGTCCAGCACAAATTTTAGCACAATTAAAATTACCTGTATTTGTAAAGCCAAATAATGGAGGAAGTAGTTTGGGGATTAGTAAAGTGAATACAGAAGCTGAGCTAGCTCCTGCATTGGAGAAAGCTTTTAAAGAAGATACACAAGTACTTGTTGAAGAATTTATTAGTGGTAGAGAATTTACAATTGGAGTTTTTAAATCAAAAGGGACGCTTACTGTTTTGCCAATCACTGAAATTCAAACTGAAAATGAATTTTTTGATTTCGAAGCAAAGTATCAAGGAAAGAGTAAAGAAATAACACCAGCTCAAATATCAGAAACGATGCTTGCAGATTTAACTTCGGCTGCAAAAAAAGTATATGCTACTTTGAATTGTAGAGGCGTAGTAAGAATTGATTTTATTTATGATGAGGCTGCAAGTAAGGCATATATGTTAGAGGTAAATACGGTGCCGGGTCAAAGTGAAGCAAGTGTTATTCCGCAACAAGTAAAAGCGATGGGTTGGAACTTGACAGATTTTTACGGAACAATTGTGGAGGATGCGATTTCGAAAAATAATTAATTTAAAATTGTACTAATGGAACTGATTGATAAATTATTGAAAAAGCCATTGTGGTATAATATCTTAGTTGGTATTGCTGCATTGTTGGTGGTGAGTATCATTTTTTTCTTTTCATTAGGATGGATAACAAGTAATGGGGAAACTGCTAAAGTGCCTAATGTAATAGGATTAGATGTAACAGCTGCAAAAAAGAATTTATCAAATTTAGGTTTCAATGTGGTGTTACAGGATTCTATATATGTAGATACTTTAGCTAGAAACGGGGTTTTAAGACAAACTCCAGATCCTGATGAAGTAGTAAAAAAAGGAAGAACAGTTTATTTAACTATCAATAGAGTGTTAGCTCCTCAAATTGATATGCCAAATTTGATTGGCTTTTCTTTACAAAGTGCTGAGACCTATCTAAAAGTTTTAGGATTAAGATTAGGTACAATTACGATGGTGCCGGATAGAAATAAAAATGTTATTCTAGATCAATTATCCAACGGAACGAATATTGCGCCGGGTTCAAAAATACCTTCAGGAACAGTGATTAGTTTTTTAGTGGGAGATGGAGCTGCTAGTGGTGCAATTGAAGTACCTGATTTAATTGGATTAACAGTGCCAATGGCGAAAGAAAAAATTCTTTCTTTAGGATTGCTAGTAGGTAATTTTTCTTCTAATTCACCCATTCAAGATTCTGCAAATGCATTTGTAATTGGACAAGATCCTAATCCATTTTTAATGCAATTGGATTCTGCAGGAATGCCAATGAAAAATAAAACAACACCTGGAGCTACTATACATTTAGTGATAGATAAAACTGCTCCAGTGCGCACTAAAATAGATTCAATTAAGTAAAATAAAATTTTATGAAAACAATTTCAGTAGCTGATTTAAAAGCTAAAATTGATGCAGGTGAAAAAATAAATTTAGTGGATGTGCGTGAGCCACATGAGCATGCTGCTTTTAATATTGGTGGTCAATTATTGCCATTGGGATTAGTACAAGCATTACAAGTAGATGAGATTGAACACTTAAAAGACGAAACTGTTTACATTTATTGTCGTAGTGGAAATAGAAGCGGACAAGCTTGTTTAATGTTGGAGCCCTTTGGATTTACGGATGTAATTAATGTAACGGGTGGAATGTTGGCTTGGCAGGAACAATTTCCTGGGTAGGCGCAAAATTGGTTCAACAAAAACTTTAATGAATTAGATTGTATATTATATTTAGGTATAATAAATAATCTATGAGAATTACAACTTTGTTTTTTGCATGCTGCATTTTATTATTGAGTGCTTGTAATAATGGCACATCTAATAATAAATCAAGTTACCATGATACCACAGGACGAAAAGATATTTTGTCTGGTGGTGTTCAAATGATTCCTGTTCAAACACCAAAGGGGACTTTTAATGTTTGGACTAAACGCGTAGGGAATAATCCAAAAATTAAAGTATTGCTTTTGCATGGTGGTCCTGGTGCAACCCATGAATATTTTGAATGCTTTGATTCATTTTTCCCTCAGGAAGGGTTTGAGTATTATTATTATGATCAGTTAGGTTCGGCTTATTCTGACAATCCAAAGGATTCTACCTTATGGACAATTGATCATTTTGTAGAGGAAGTGGAGACTGTAAGAAAGGCCCTAAATATGGATTCCTCTAATTTTATTTTATTAGGACATTCATGGGGAGGAATTTTAGCAACTGAATATGCTTTAAAATACCAGAAAAATTTAAAGGGATTAGTTATTTCAAATATGGTGCCATCGGTTCCTGAGTATAATGCATATGCAAATAATGTATTGGGGCCAAAATTGCCAGCAGCTGTTTTAGCAAGCATTAGATCCTATGAAGCAAAAGGGGATTATACCAATCCTGTTTATTTAAAATTAATTGAAGACAATTATTATCCTGAACATATTTTGAGAATGCCACCTGCAAACTGGCCTGATCCAGTGAAGCGTGCATTTGCGAAATTAAATTTCCCATTGTATTTGCAAATGCAAGGCCCATCTGAATTTGGTATTGTTGGCAATGCAAGTTTAAGAGATTGGAATCGTAAGCCTGATTTACATTTAATTAAAGTTCCGGTATTAAGTATCGGAGGGGAGTTTGATACAATGGATCCAAAAGCAATGGAAGAAATTGCAAAATTGGTTCCCAACGGTCAATACTTATATTGCTCAAAAGGTTCACATATGTCTATGTATGATGATCAACAAACTTACTTTACAGGTTTAATTAAATTTATTAAAGGATTAGATAAATAATAACTGTTACATAAAAATAGCAGTGTGCAAAATTAAAAAAGGAGAACGATTTCGTTCTCCTTTTTTATGTGTTATTATTTTAAATCAATTTTTAAGCTAGCTAAAAAGTTCCTGCCAGCCATTGGGAAGTAATTATTAGAAGTGGTCGTGGTGCCTCCGTAAATATAACTATAAGTATATCCATTAGGCTCGTATTTAACATCTAATAAATTAAGTGCATAAAACTGTAAAGTTGCATTCCATGTTTTTCTACTAACTATTTTATAAGAAGCGTTTAAATCATTTAAAAAATAGGCTTTCAATACTCTCGATTCATTTTGTGTATTGTCTAGATATTGTTTTGAAACATATTTACTAGTGAAAGCAATAGAGAAGTTTTTATTTGCTTGATAAGTTAAACTATGTGAGGCTGTTGCATTTGGAGATAAGGTAATATCAGTGTTCTGATGTTTGATGGAAGCCTGTCCGCCATTATCGTAGTCATCAAAATATTCAGTAAAGTCTGCTATTTTATTTTTACTCAATGTGATATTTCCATTGCTTGAAAAATGTTTGTTTATTTTCCAGCTTTCTTCAATTTCAATACCTGCTCTGTAACTATTAGGCACATTGGTTCTTGTATAGGAACCCACGTCATTAATTTTACCAGTTAAAACCAATTGGTCTTTATAGTTCATGTAATATACATTCACTCCCCAATTAAAATTAGCAAGCTTGGTATTAAATCCAGTTTCCCAATCATACAAAACTTCTTGCTTAGGTTGTTGAGTAGTGCCTGCTTCAAAATCATCTCTATTCGGTTCTTTATGTGCAATGGCAATACTTGAATAATAAGTTGTGTTTCCTGATTTATAGCTTAATCCCGCTTTAGGGTTTGCAAAGTCAAATTTTCTATCTACAATTAATTCAGGATTGGCATCAAACCCATTCATAGTATGTTGTACATGTCTAAATTGCAAATCAATAAAACTTGTTAATTGACTACTTAGTTGATGTTCCCATTTGATATAACTATTGTAGTCTTTCTTAGTGCCATTATTATTGTAATATACTTTTCCAACAACATTCAAGCTACTAATGGAAGGAATGCCATATGGGATATTGCCAAAGTGTTGTCCTTCATATATATTCCATCCGCCTCCAAATGTTATTTTATTTTTATCTTCCTCGTATGACAAAGAAGCGATTTGACCGTAAAAATTATTATCTAACCATCTTCTTCTTATTAAATCAACTTCATTTCCAATATTTAAATTAATACCATAATCAGCTAAGCTCACGTCTGCTTTGTATTCTTCGTAATATCCACGACCCTTTGTGAAAAATGCGGCAGTATTCCATTTTAAATTTTTACTAATGGTCTGATTGAAAAATAATTGATAATGTGATTGGGTATAATTATCTGTTTGATTATTATAAGGACTGCCTTGTTTTTCAGTACCTGCAGGATTATAAGTTCTATGCGTCAAAAGACTGTCTTCGGGAACACCATACCATGCTTGATAGGTTTTCTCTGATCCAGAAAAAACATTTAATCTTAACGAAGAATTTGTTCCCCAATAAGTACTACTTACATAAAAAGATTTAAGATCAGATTTTGCACGATCAATATATCCGTCACTTGTGATATTGCTTACGCGTCCGTCAATTGTGATATGATCGTTAATTAAACCAGTTCCAAATACAAGACTATTTTTATTGGTATTGAAAGAGCCAATACTGTTTTGAAGACTCAGGTATTTATTTGGACGATAATCATTAGTCGCTAAATTAATAGTAGCGCCAAATGCACCGGCTCCATTCGTGGAAGTGCCCACACCTCTTTGAATTTGAATGCTATTGGCACTTGAGCTAAAATCGGGAAGGTCCACAAAGTATGTGCCCATACTCTCCGCGTCATTATAAGGGATACCATTTAATGTCACATTGATTCTTGTAGCATCTGTTCCTCTAATTCTAATACCTGTATACCCGATGCCTGTTCCTGCATCTGCGTTCACAACCACAGACGGCGTGTTTTGAATTAAGAAAGGAAGATCCTGTCCTAAATTCACTTGTGCAATACTAGTAGCACTTACATTGCTTTTTGCAAATGGACTGTTGTCGCTCACTCTTAAAGATCTAATTTCCAATGGGGGAAGGGTTCTGATGCTATCTGTAAAATGTTGAATACTATCCTTTTTTGATAAGGACTTGTTTGTTTGCTGCCCAAATACGGGTGCAAGCAATAAAAATGTGGCAATTGTTCCCAATAACTTAGTCATAACTAAATTTTAATGATTAATAAATTAATACTGGGAACAGGAATAATAAGCTATGAGAAGTGCATGAAAACTGCGGTACCTTCCCTTCGCAGGAATTACCCTGTTCAGGTTCAACGGGTTTTATCTCAGCTTTTTACAGCACCCCGAGGACGGCGCGAAATTAATACGTATAATTTAATATACCAACTGTAACTTTAAGGTACTTGTTTCGTTATACGATATATAAAACCAATACAATGAAAAGAGGCCTACTTTTGATGCTAGTTTTTGCTACTAGTTTATTAAGCGCACAAAAAACAGCAGTCATTCATGATGATCATGCTCAATTAAGACGCGTAACTGAATTTACTGCTATCAAAGTATCTAGTGCGATCGATTTATATTTAACTCAATCCAATTCAAATGAAGTAGCGGTGAGTGCTAAAGATGTGGAGAGTAGGGATAAGATAGTAACCGAAGTTTCAGGCGGCACATTAATCATAAGAATGTCAGATCAAGATGGATGGTGGTCTTGGAAAAAATGGGGTGACATTAAAGCGAAGGCATATGTGAGTGTTAAAGATGTAGAAGCGATCACTGGTTCAGGAGCATCTAATATTCATTTGGTGAATAAAATTCAATCGCCAAAAATTAAGATAAAATTATCTGGCGCGAGTGATTTAAAAGGAGATATTGATGGGGGTGTTATTGCAATTAATTTAACTGGAGCATCTGAGTGCAAAGGTCAAATTGTAGCAAAGTCTATTTCAATAGATGGCTCTGGAGCTAGCAATGCTGAGCTTTCTGGAACATCCGACGATTTAAGTGTAGAAGTATCCGGAGCAAGTAAAGCTAAGTTATATAACCTGAATGTGAAAGGTGCAGTTGTACACGCTTCGGGCGCAAGTAATGCAAATGTAACAGTTAGCCAATTATTAAAGGCAGAGGCTTCAGGTGCAAGTAACATTAATTACAAGGGAGAGCCTACTGTTCGTGAAAACAATAGTTCAGGAGCATCAAATATTAGACATAGGAATTAAATAGTAAAACTTTAGAGGGCAGGGGGAGTTTAGATTACTTTAGTTTGTAAAGCAGTTTGATACCAGCGATGCTCCAATTGTTAGCAGCGCCTGTATTTAAATTGGTTGAAGTATAATGTGCTACTAATTCATACTTATCAAAACTATAACCAACTTGAGGGCTATACGTAAAACCTCCAGTGCTTGAGCCACCAGCAGTTGAACTACCATAACCAATACCCAAACCTGGGGTAAAGCCGGATAGTTTTAAATTCACACCAACTAGCATAGGGATATAAGCCACATTGTATCCATTGCTTAAAAAAGCACTGTAACCAGTTTGAGCGAATCCTTGAACGTTTTCAGAAAAATCAGTTCTTACTGTCAAGTCAGCGCCTAAACCTAAAGAAGATTTAGCATTATTGTTCGCACTAAAATTAGATAAGCCAGCGCCTAGGCTTAAGGAGAAAGCTTGTGTTTGAGCAGATGCACCAATAGTTAATAATATAAAAGAGGCTAGGGTAAATAGTTTTAATGACTTCATAAGACTTGTTTGTGCCTCAAAATTAGTAATTAATTGATAAGTGCTGTGATTATTCCAGTTTCTTCCTAATAAACTTGGATAACTCGTAATATTGGCGTAACTTTGCCGTCCAAACATCGCGAGGTAGAGCAGCGGTAGCTCGTCGGGCTCATAACCCGAAGGTCGGAGGTTCGATCCCTTCCCTCGCAACAACTTAATCCCGCTCCCGATTCCTATCGAGAGCGGATTTTTTTTTGTAGTAACTTTGTATTATTAAACCAGGCATGAAAGTAGGCTTTGTAAATATTTTTGGTAAACCCAATGCAGGTAAGAGCACCTTACTGAACGCCATCATGGGCGAGAAGATGGCTATTGTCTCTTCCAAAGTACAAACTACTAGACATAGAATTAAAGCCTTTTTGAATAAGGCTGATGAGTATCAGATTATATTTTCAGATACCCCAGGTATTATTGACCCTAAGTATAAGCTACACGAAAAAATGATGGGCGCTGTAAAGTCGGCTTTAGAGGATGCCGATCTTGGTCTTTTAATGGTAGATGTACGTGATGACTTTGATGAAATTGACCAAATGTTCACTGCTTTAAAGTTAAAAGTGCCTTGTATTGTGGTGATGAATAAGTCGGATTTAGCAGTAGGTGGACGTGTGAAAGAAGCCAATGCTTATTTTAGTGCTAAACCTTATTGTTCTAAAATAATTTCAATTAGTGCATTGAATATCAGTGATATAGATAGATTATTGAAAGTTATACTTGAATTAATACCAGAAGGAGGGCATCCTTTCTTTGATCAGGAGGATTTGAGTGACATGCCTACAAAATTCTTTGTAAGTGAGATTATAAGAGAAAAGATTTACCAGTTATTTGGTGAAGAAATCCCTTACCATACGGCTGTGTTGGTGAACTCTTTTAAAGAGCAGCCGCTGTTGGTTAAGATACAGGCGGATATTATTGTGAATAGAGAAACCCAAAAGTCAATCATTATTGGCCAGGGTGGAAAGATGATAAAGGAGATAGGTACATTGGCAAGAAAAGACATTGAGGACTTTATTGGATCTAAAGTGTATTTGGAATTATTTGTGAAGGTGAAGCCTAAGTGGAGAGACAATGATACTAAATTAAAAGAATTTGGATATCAATAATAATTTGCATTAATCTTATTTAAAAGATTGATAAATAATTATTTAAGATAGTTTATTTGAATATTAAATTGAATTATTATGAGTTATACAGTTGCAATAGTAGGAAGGCCCAATGTGGGCAAGAGCACTTTGTTTAATCGCTTGTTAGAAGAGCGAAAAGCAATTGTGGATGATATTAGTGGAGTGACAAGAGATCGCCAATATGGAGAAACGGAATGGGGTGGAAAGCATTTTAATGTGATAGATACAGGTGGATTTGTACCAGATTCTAAAGATATGTTTGAGACCGAGATTCGCAAACAGGTGAGAATTGCTATTGAGGAAGCGAATGCCATGATTTTTATGGTGGACGCTGCTGTGGGCATGACCGACTTGGATGCTGCCATGGCAGACTTACTAAGAAGAACCACTAAGCCAGTTTATGTATGTGTGAATAAGGTAGATAATTCCAATAGAGCCTTAGAGGCCACCGAATTTTACGGTATGGGCTTTGAACATAACTATTTTGTAAGTGCTATATCGGGTAGTGGAACGGGAGAGTTATTGGATGCGGTAATTGCCGATATGAAGGAAGAACCCAATAGAAAGACCATTGCTAAAGAAGCAGATTTGCCAGAAGGTGAAGAACCTGAAGAAGCACCAGCGGTACCTAAAATTGCCATTATTGGTCAGCCAAATGTGGGTAAATCTAGTTTATTGAATGCCATGATTGGCCAAGATCGTACCATTGTTAGTGATATTGCCGGGACTACGCGAGATACCATACATACCCATTATAATATGTTCCAAAAGGAGTTCATATTAATTGATACTGCCGGTATTAGAAGAAAGAATAAAGAGAAAGACGATTTAGAGTTTTATTCTGTGATCCGTGCCATTAAGGCAATGGATGAAGCAGATGTATGTTTAATGGTAATTGATGCCGTTAAAGGCATTACTGCTCAAGACCTTAGCATCTTTAGTTTGGCTGCAAAAAAGGGAAAGGGTATTGTATTTTTAGTGAACAAATGGGACTTAATTTCTAAGGAAACGAATACGGCTAGAGACTATGAAAAAGTGCTAAGAGACAAACTGGCACCTTTTACAGACGTACCTATTTTATTTATTTCCGCTGTAGAGAAAACTAGAATTTTTAAAGCAATTGAAATTGCTTTGGATGTATTTGACAATAAACATAGGAAAATTGCTACATCTAAGTTGAATGAAGTGATGCTTAAAGCTATCGGTAACTACCAAGCTCCTGTGGTTAGAGGTCATGTTATCAAGATCAAATTTGTACAGCAGTTGCCTACTAGGGTGCCAAGTTTTGCGTTTTTTACCAATTTTCCAGATGATATTAAAACCCCTTATCGTAATTATCTAGAGAATCAGGTTAGGGCCAATTTTAAATTTACAGGGGTTCCGGTGCGTATCTACTTCAGAAAGAAATAGGAAAAAGCCGAAATTTTCATATAATTTAAAAAAATATTGTTAAAATTTGGAATTTTTAATGCTAAACGATAACTTCGCACTCGTATTTTTATACCAAACTTAAAAAACCTTGAAAATGAAAAAAGTATTCGCAATTTTCGCTATCGCTGCATTAGCTGCTTGTGGTGGTGCTTCAACTGAAGTTAAAGCTGATTCTACTGCTGCTAAAGCTGACACAGCTGCTGCTAAAATGGATTCAACTAAAGTTGATTCTTCTGCAGTTAAAGTTGATTCTGCTGCAAAAAAGTAATTAGAAGTATATAAACTTCTTGCAAGAAGGTCCCTCCGAAAACGGAGGGATTTTTTTTGCCCATAAGGCATTAATTATCAATTTTTCATGGTGTTTGGCATTAATATTGCATTATACGGCTTTGTCCATAGATGTATCAATGGGATATTGAGTTGTGACATTTTGACTAATTTATAAAAGTAGCATCGTGAATAAATTTTTATTAAAACCAGAAGAAGAGAATGAGTTTATACCTCTTTTCTCTTTTAACGAACAGGATATTGAAAATGAACCTGCATTAACGATAGATTCTTTAATTCCTATTTTGCCTTTAAGGAACACCGTTTTATTTCCTGGAGTAGTCATTCCAATTACAGTTGGCAGGGATAAAAGTATACAGGCGGTAAAAGCGGCCTATAATAATGACAAATTAATTGGAGTGGTTGCGCAAAAGGATGGCAATGTGGAAGATCCGACCCCTGCAGATTTATGTCAAATAGGTACCGTTGCAAAAATCATGAAAATGATTAAAATGCAAGACGGCGGCACGACCATTATCATTCAAGGTAAAAAGCGTTTTGAGTTATTAGAGATGAAGGAATTAGAGCCTTTCTTTAAAGCAGAAATAAAAGTGCTAGAAGAAGAGAAAGTAAGTCCTGAGGATCAAAATTTCCAAGCACACCTTTCTACCATCAAAGATTTAGCGACTCAAATTATTCAGTTGTCCCCTAATTTCCCATCCGAGGCGGCGCTGATTTTAAAGAATATTGAAAGCCCTTTATTCCTTATCAATTTTGTAAGTTCCAACTTAAATGTAGAATTGCCTGAGAAGCAAGGTTTATTGGCGGCCAATGATATTACTTTAAGAGCAGAGAAATTAATTCAGTTTTTACAACAAGAATTACAGTTTGTTGAATTAAAAAATAAAGTAACAAATAAGACGCGTACTGAAATTGACAAACAGCAAAGAGATTATTTTTTACAACAGCAACTTAAAAGCATTAAGGATGAATTAGGCGGAGATCCTAATGAACGTGAAGTAGCGGATATGAAAAAGAAGGCCGAAGGAAAAAAATGGCCCGAAGCTGCAAAAAAATTATTCCAAACAGGCTTGGAGAAATTGGAGCGTATGCATCCAAGTACTCCAGATTATTCGGTGGTATACAATCATCTTGATTTATTGTTAGACCTTCCTTGGGGAGAGTATACCGACGATAATTATGATTTAAAGAATGCTAAAAAAGTATTGGATACTGACCATTATGGAATGGGGAAGATTAAAAATAGAATCTTAGAATACCTAGCGGTACTAAAAATAAAAGGGGATATGAAAAGCCCTATTTTATGTTTTCTAGGTCCTCCTGGTATTGGTAAAACTTCATTGGGTAAATCAATCGCACATGCGATTGGTCGAAAATATGTGAGAGTAAGTTTGGGTGGATTGCATGATGAAAGTGAAATAAGAGGGCACCGTAAAACCTATATTGGTGCTATGCCGGGAAGAATCATTCAAAGTTTAAGAAAAGTTAAGACCTCTAATCCTGTAATGATTTTGGATGAGATTGATAAAATTGGAAGTGACCATCGTGGAGATCCTTCAAGTGCATTGTTGGAAGTGTTGGATCCTGAGCAAAACAATAGTTTTTATGATAATTATTTAGAATCAGAATATGATTTAAGTAAAACACTATTTATAGCAACAGCTAACGATATTAGTAATATTCAACCAGCATTAAGAGACCGTTTAGAAATTATTGATTTAAGCGGATATGCAGTTGAAGAGAAAGTAGAAATTGCTAAAAGACATTTATTGCCAAAGCAAAAAGAAGCGCATGGATTAAATAAAGTAAATTTTAAAGTGCAAGACAATGTACTTGAAAAAATTATTGAAGATTATACAAGAGAAAGTGGGGTAAGAGAATTGGATCGTCAATTAGCATCCATTATGCGTTACCAAGCAAAAGAGTTGGCTTATAAACACAAAGTAAAACCAACAGTAAGCAAGTTGGACTTACATAAAATTCTAGGCCAGGCGAGGTATAGTAATGAATTATACAAAACCGTAAACATGCCAGGAGTGGCTGTTGGATTGGCATGGACTTATGTGGGAGGTGATATTTTATTTATCGAAGCTTTATTATCTGACGGAAAAGGTGAAATGAAATTGACAGGTAATTTAGGTAATGTAATGAAGGAAAGTGCTTCTACTGCATTAACTTATTTGCAAGCAAATGCAAAAAAGATTGGAGTGGATCCTGTATTATTCACTACTAAGTCAATTCATGTGCATGTGCCGGAAGGTGCGGTTCCAAAAGATGGACCAAGTGCAGGTATCACTATGTTGACTGCGTTAACTTCTGCTTTTACTGGAAGGAAAGTAAAGCCTTATTTAGCAATGACAGGGGAAATAACTTTAAGAGGTCAGGTGTTGCCGGTAGGAGGTATTAAAGAAAAAATATTAGCTGCTAAGAGAGCTGGTATGAAAGAGATAATTTTATGTTGGCAAAATGAAAAAGATGTAAATGAAATTGACCAAACTTTCATTAAAGGAGTTCAATTCCATTATGTGAAAAATATGCAACAGGTTTTAGACTTGGCCCTGGTGTAATTTAGCCATTGCAATTTATTTGATATTCTACTAGTAAACCCTAGCTTTGTTATATGATACAATCTATTCATCACAAACAAAAGCTAGGGTTTTTTATGACCCTGTTTTCATTGTTGGTGTTATTGAATATTTCCATTGCGCAAACAACAGCAGGCAATGCTGTATACAATTTTTTAGAGCTACCTAATAGTCCAAAAATTACAGCTTTGGGTGGTTTAAATATAAGTTCCATTGGTAATGATTTAGGGCTTGCTATGTACAATCCATCTTTATTAAATGAGGAAATGGAACATCAACTTTATATTGGCATCAAGCCCTATTTTGCAGGTATTCAGCAATACGATGTAATGAGTGCTCAATATTGGGAGCAAAAGAAAATTAGTTGGGGCCTAGGCGTTCATTATTTAGATTATGGCAATATCAATATGACCGATGTCGCTGGTAATGATATTGGCCAAATGCATCCTAGTGATTATGCAGTGCAGTTTTCAGCTTCTAGTGATTACATTCCAAATATTAGAATTGGAAGTAGTCTAAAATATATTCACTCAAATTATGGATTGTACAAGTCAAGTGCAGTTGCCATGGATATTGGTCTAAAATATTTATCTAGCAATAAATTGTCACAAGTAAGTTTATTAGTTAAGAATGTTGGGATGCAAATTGGAAGTGAAACGCATAAGCAAGACTTGCCTTTTAATTTGATCCTGGGCTGGACTAAAAAAATGGAATATGCACCCCTTCAGTTTTCCTTAACTGCTGATCGACTTTCTGTTTGGAATAATTCTTATTACGACCCTGTTTATGCGCAAGCTCAAACAGCTTCAGCGCCCAGTCAATTACAAAATGTTTTTAATCATTTAACGATCGGCTCAGAGATTTTTATAGGGCAACAAGTGAACATTGATTTAGGCTACAATATTATTAGACGTTATGATTTAAATATTCAAGATCAGTCCAATGGATTAAATGGATTTTCGGCTGGTATGGGACTAAAATTAGAGAGAATGAATTTGCAATATGGAGGTTCATTTTTCCAAAGTAATTTATACCATCATTTCTCCTTAATCTATCAATTAAAAAAATAGTCCTATCGAGTTGAAGGGACTATTTTTATATTTCAGTATTATAATTTTTTCTGCTAATTCTTTTTAGGAGGAAATAAAGCTTTGGGTTTTACTGCTTCCTTATTTGGTTTTGTATTTGCATTTGCAGGCACAGAAGTCGCTGGCACTGGTTTATTTGTTGCTGTTGTTTTTGATACTGGCTTACTAGAATTTGGCAAAGTATAATCAGATTCTGCAGAAACATCTTCTGCTTTTTCAATAGCAGGAAGCGATTTTTCTAATGCAACAGTATCTTTGGAAATAAAGGATACATTAAAGTCATTCAATAAATTAGAAGGTCTTTCAAAATTTGCATTTTGGTCTAATTTACAAGCAGGGTCATTGCTTACTTTTTCCATAAAATAAGCCCAAATAGGTAAGGATGCATGCGCTCCCTGACCAAAATAATTATCTGTAAATCGAATGTATCTATCGTCACAACCTACCCATGCACCTGCTAATAATTGAGGAGTATAACCCATAAACCATAAATCGCTATTGTCATTGGTAGTACCTGTTTTACCAGCAATGGATTGTGCTTTAACATCATAAGAATACATGGATTGTCCAGTACCTTTTGAAATCACCCCTTGCATCATACTTACTACAGAGTAGGCAGTTACTTCATCAATTACTTTCTTTCTTTTTGGAGAAAAACTTTCAAGTACATTCCCGTTTTTATCTTCAATACGATTGATAAAGAATGGTTGTGCATTATAACCAGCACCAGGGAACATGGTATAAGCTTGCACCATTTCATACAATGAAATTTCACATGAACCTAAAGCAATAGCAGGGTAAGGTTGAATTTCGGCTTGTACATTACATTTTTTCAAGTAGTCAACTAATTCTTTTGCAGCTTCATTGCCTTTTCCATTAATCTGCTTCATAATATAAGCAGAAGCACAGTTTCTGGATTCGGCCAATGCTTGTGCCATTGGCATCGATGCACCGGTACATGTTTTGCCAGTATTTGGCACCATTCCATAACCATCAAACATTTGTTGTTGGTCTTGTACAATAGTATTTGGCGTAAAGCCTGCTTTTTCGATAGCCAAAGAGTATAATAAAGGCTTCATCGTACTACCCACCTGTCTTCTGGTATTGATATTTACGTGGTCATACTTAAAGGTTTTAAA
>TBL_comb48_EPIDRAFT_1000524_pt1 | contig 29977 bp, 31 predicted proteins | sample TroBogEpilimnion_37_FD_10681 | JGI IMG/M metagenome (IMG submission 10681) | reverse complement strand
TATGGGCGACCGATCGCACTCGTGGCCGCCGCCATTTTCTGGTGGGGGCCGATTTGGATTCCCAACCCCACGAACTACCCGCTCCTGCACGAGAAGGCTAGGGCGCTCCTTGAGTCCAACAGCTACTGCTTCATGTTGGTGGGCTTCCTCGTCTGGATGACCGTCGTCGTGCTCCGTCGTCCTCGAGTCCTCTGAGAAGCCGTCATCTCTAGCGCTCGTCGGACGGTTCGGTAGCGTCGAGACTGGTCTCACGGTCAAGGAACGCCCCACCTGCTTCGAGTTCGGCTTCTTCGACCATCCGCTCGTCGAGCGTGGCCTGGAGGGCATCGCTCGGTGGCTGTGGGCCGGCGAGGAGGTAGCTCGCCACCGCAGCGATGAGGGCGAGGCCAAGCGCGATGACCAAGGTGACGAGGAAGCCATGCACCGTCGGGAAGACCGATCCTGAGCTCGTGAAGCTCGCCAAAACTCCGGCCGAGAGTGCAGATCCAAACGAGAGTCCGATAGTCCTGAGCACCTGGTAGAGGCCGGTGGCTGCCCCAGTCTCGTGTGCGGGGACCGCACGAACGATGAAGCCGGGGATGGCGGAGAACGTGAACCCAATGCCGAGTCCCAGCACGCCCATGGTTGCGAACGCCTCCCACAACTGCGTGTGGAAGAGCGCGAAGAAGGCCGCTGCGGCGCCGAAGACCAGCGCACCGAGGGGGACCATGGTTCGGATGCCGAACCGGCGCTCGTAGGGGATGAGCAGGCGACTGGAGAGGAAGGTGGCTGCCGACAGCGGCATGAGGACGAGACCAGAGACGAGGACGGTCGAATGGAACCCGTAGGGGACATCGGCAGGACTCTGGATGAACTCCACGACGACGGGAACGACGAGGTACATCGATGCGCTCATGAGGAATCCGACGGCGTTGGCCATCGCCACGGTGGGATTGGTCAGATGACGAAGGTTGAGCAGTGGAGCGTGCTGTCGGAGTTCAAAGAAAATCCATGGAACGAGGAGCGTGGCGGCAACGATGATCAGCGACAACGTCGTGGTTGAGGTCCACCCCCACGAATCCCCCTCTGCGAGTACGAGGGAGATCGCTGTCACCATGATGCTCAAGACCACAGCACCGAGTGCATCGAAGGAGATGCTCGCTGACGGCGTCCGACCGGGCAGAACGATGAGGGCTGCGGTCAGTGCGAGGCAGACGGTGATCGCGCCGAACCAGTACGCAGCGCCAATTCCGAACTCCTGGGCGATTCCCGCGGTCAATGGGTATCCGAGCCCAGCGCCAATCGCAGTCGAGACCGACAGGGTGGCAATCGCCTGGCGAGCTGCAGCCGGCGGGAGGAGCCGACGGGCGGTCGCCATGTTGACGGGGAGCAGGCCGAACCCCATCCCTTGGAGCGCACGACCGAGGACGACCATGGAGAACGTGGCACCGATGCCAGACAGGATGCATCCAGCGAGGACGGCGACCAAGGTGATCGTGATGAGGTCCCGCTGGCGGGTGCCATCGGCCAATCGCCCGAGGAGGGGAGTGGTGAGCGCTCCCGTCAGCAAGGCTGCCGTGAGCACCCACTGGGCGCTGGAGAGACTCACGTGGTAGTGGTGGGCAATCTCTGGGATCAGTGGCGCCCCTAGGCTCGACACGATCGCAACGAGGAGTCCGACCGCGACCAGCGTTGGCACAAGCGCTCTGGTCTTCCATGGTCGAAGGATGGCTCGCTGGCTCTCGTCGGTCACTGCGCCAATCTAGGACGGCGTCATGACGCAACCGCGTGTCTGCTCGGCACGGTGACCTATGCGAGGTGGCGACTGATCAGATCGACGTGGGTGAGCAGCGTTGCTCGCCATTCGCCGAGGCCGGCGACACCTTCTTGCATCCCGCTCAGAAAGTCACCGACGACGTCGGGGAGGTCGGTCAACTGGGGAGCGACTTCGACGAACAGCCCTAGGTCGCTGCACCCCTGGTGGCCAACATCGGCGAGAACGTGGAGCGTCACGGGAGCAACCATGTGGTCAACAGCAGGACGGACATCGACGGCAACTGGAGTCGTGGTGTCCTCGGCCCCGGCGATGATCAGGGTTGGTGCGGAGATCGCTGCCAGGGTTGCTCGGTCAACCGGCACGAGGTGGGGTTGGAGGCCAATCACGCTGGCGACGGCCTCACGGTGGCGTCCGCCAGCGACAGAGAAGGCGGTGAAGGCGCCGTAGGAGTGCCCGGCGAGGTGGATCGGGGCTGCGGTTGGAACGATGTCGCTGAAGAGGCGTCCTTCCACCACCGCGTCGACCACAGCTGCGAGATCGGCAATGCGATTCGCCTGGTTGGTCGCCGTGTCGACTTGGAGCCCGAAGATCCAATCGGCCATGGTGTCGCCGGGGTGATCGAGCGCGATCACTACGGTGCCCCTTGCCGCCAAGGCTTCACAGAGCTGGGAGTAGATGAGGCGGTTTCCTGACTGGCCGTGGGAGAACAGGATGATCGGTGGAGCACCAACCACCGAACCCTCTGAGCGGGCCTGTGCGGTGAACCCAATGCCGGGGAGGAGTTCGTAGAACGACGGTGGCGCCTCGTTGCTCGGGTCGGTTGGGTACCAGCAGTCGAGGCCGATGTAGCGATCAGGGCGCTGCTCGTCGACGAAGAGCGCAGACGTGCGGCCGATCCCGAATGCTGGTGGTTCGAGTACTTCAGTGATGGTGACGGTAGAAGCCATGCTCCATGGTGCCACGACCGCAACCTACGATCTGGCAGTGCACGACTCTGTCATCGACGCTGGTCTCATCGCCGCCGTTCACCTCCACCTCACGAGTCAAACCGGATCGGACGATGGTCTCAGTGATGCCGTCGTTCAAGTGGGCCTCATGGCCGATTTGCTCGACGGCGCCTACGACGGAACGGTAGAGCTCGGAACCGTCCTGCGTCACGGCGATCTCGGAATTGGCACCGTAGACGGTCTCGATGGGGAACTCGTGATCGTCGATGGGGTGGCGTACGTCGTTCGATCGAATGGCACGGTGGAAGCCGTAGCACCGACCGTCCGAACGCCCTTCGCCGTTGTGACCCCGTTTCGGCCGTCGACGTGGTTCAGCGTGCGCAACGGTGATCGGCCGGCATTCCTCGCAGCGGTCGAAGAGCACCGAGGCATCGCTCCAATTGTCGCCCTTCGAGCCCACGGGTCGGTCGCATCGGTAGCGCTCAGAAGCGTGGACCGCCAGTTCCCTCCGTATCGGCCCTTGACCGACGTCGTTGCGGAGCAGCACGCGTGGGTGGCAACGTCCGTCGTTGGAACCTTCGTTGGGTTCTCATTCCCAGATGAGCTCTCGGGGGTCGAGGTTGGTGGTTACCACCTCCACTTCCTGAGTGACGATCGACTGACTGGCGGCCATGTCATGGAGTTCGAGGGTGCTGATCTCGAGGTGTCGATGGCGCATGATCACGACCTCGGCGTGGTGACCCCGTCGCTGACGACGTTGCGCAGTGCGCTCAGTGCCGATCGATCGGCAATCACCGAGGTCGAGGGCCGCTAGCGCCCGTCGATGAGATCACGCAGAATCCGTCGTAACTCGACGGTCGTCCGATCGGCCTTGGTGTGGAGTTCCATCGTGAGGTCGAGGGGGAGTGAGCGCTCACGATAGGAGCATTGGACGGCGAGGTCTTCGTCGAGGACGGCCACTTCAAAGGCAACCGCCTGCTCCATTGCCTCGAGGGATCCTCCAAGATCGTTGCGCCACAGCGTCGAGTAGACCCGAACGGTATCGGCATCGGCCGGAGCGATGAAGAAGCCGATGACGTTGGTGCCACCGGCATCGAGGTAGGTGATTTCGAGTTCCATGTGGAAGGGCGCGGTGTAGCGATAGGTGAGGGCTCTGCGCTGCATCAAGGGACGCAGACCCGCATCGACCCCGGGATCCTCTCGGTTGGCGAAAAGATGCTCGTAGCTCGCCGTGAAGCAGTAGCCATCTCGTTCAAGGGTGTAGGACGGTACCGTTCGTTCTTCGCCTGCGCCGAACGTTGCTGCGTGGACGAAAGGAAAATGCGCGACGTCGAGGAAGTTGTCTGCGAAGAGTCCAGCCGCACCGGATGTGGTCACCACTGGAAGATCGCCTCGTTGAAAGGTTGGATCACTGGCGACAGCGACGGTTGGCAACGGCGTGCTGGGCGGTCGAATCGCCAAGAACACGAGACCATGGGATTCGGCGACACCGTGGGGAGCGGTGAGTTGAGCTCGACCTGGAAGATGCGCGTCCGGGCCAAGGGCGGGAATTTCGACGCAGATTCCCGTGATGTCGAACCGCCACCCGTGGTAGCCGCATTGGATGATCCCGGCATGGTCACACGTGCCGCGTGACAAGGGAGCGAGGCGATGGGGGCATTGGTCGAGGAACGCCGCCACGGTCCCAGATGGTGTTCGCCAGAGCACCCAATGGCGACCGAGGAGTGCGTACGCCGTCGGCTGACTGGTCAGGTCGTTGCTCCGACAGACCACCTGCCAGCACGACTCGAGGGCAGGGTCGACGTTGGAGAGACGCACGGGCTCACTGTAGTGATCGGTAGCGAACCCTTGCTTCCGGGCGCGTCTCTCCCTCTTGTACGGTTTGGGGCGTCCTATGGCCCGTCTCCACCTCTCGACCGTCGTGCTCTTGGAAGACCATCCCGTTGCCAACGGCTTCACCCAGCGCTACGACGAGGTGGAGCGAGCGCTGGCCACCATGGCCGACGTCGATCGCGTGACCTGTGGTCCGCCCGGAAGTGGCGCCGACCTCACCCTCCCCNCAGATGTTTTCGATCTTGGCCGCCGGGGCCGCCTCCTCCGGCTCCGAGCGGCACTCGGGCTCGGTGGGCCGTTCCGGGTGGCCCGTCGAGCGATCGCCGCGGCGACGGCTGCCAGCGACGGCGTCCTATTCTTCGCCTACCGCCACCCTGAATTCGCCGGTCTCACGGCGAAACGCTGTCCGACGTGGATGTTCATTGAGGAGCGACCTCGAGCCATGGGCGACACGCTCCGGTTCACGCGTCGGTCTCGTGTCCTCGCAACCGCTGAGCGGTCGGCCATGCGGGCTCTCCTCGGACCAGTCGAAGCGGTTGTCGTGATCCACCGTGGCGAGGTCGATGCGGCCGAACAGCGTTGGAAGAAGCCCGTAGCCGTCGTCCCCCACGCCGTCGACCGTTCTGCGGTTTCGACCACGACTCCGCTGGATCAGACCACTCCAGGAAGCGTCCTCATCGTTGGCAATCTGACCGAGCGACGGAACGCTGAGGGCCTGCGAGCGCTCCTCGATGCACTGAGCGATGTGGATCCCGTTGGGGCAGTTGCCATCACCGCAGTTTCAGCAACTGGGGTGGACGGAGCGCTCGCGGCACGACACCGAGACCGTCTGACGGTGGTCGGCCCCGTTCGAGACCTCCGCCCGCTCTACGACGCGACGCGGATCGTCTGCGTACCTGCTGCGGTTGCGTGGGGGGTCAAGACAACGATCTTGCAGGGGTGGGCAGCGAGGCGACCGGTGGTGACGACCACGGCCTCAGCGGCAACGGTCGACGCTGTGAGCGGTGAGGGATTGGTCGCAACGAGCAACGCCCAGAGTCTCGCCCTCGCGCTCATCGACCTCAGCAACGATCTCGATCGGTGCTCGGCACTCGTGGTGCGTGGCGCTGCACTCTTGGAGGAACGGCACAGTGATGCGGCGGTAGCGTCGGCGGTGGACGAACTCTTGAGAGGACATGGTGGACGGTGAGCACGTGGCTCCTCGATCTCGACGGCGTGGTGTGGCTCTCAGGGGAGGAGATTCCCGGGAGCGCAGCAGCGATCGCACTCCTCAGGGATGTCGGAGAAGATGTCGTCTTCGTCACCAATAATTCCGCGCCAACCATCAGTGTCCTCCAACGTCGGCTCGAACGCATCGACATTGCGAGCGACCCGAAGGATCTGATCACCGCGGCGCAGGCTGCTGCGTCGCTCGTGCCTGAGGGAGGCTCGGTGGTGGCCATCGCCGATGGCGGTGTGCGAGAGGCCCTCACCCAGCGGTCCGCAGTGGTCGCAGACGACGGGCATGCTGATGCGGTGATCGTGGGATGGACGGAATCCTTCACCTATGAGACCTTGGCGACTGCCGCAACTGCGGTGCGCAGTGGTGCTCGCTTCATTGGCACGAATGCAGACCCGACGCACCCCACCCCTGCGGGACTCCGACCTGGAACGGGCGCCATCATCGCTGCGGTTGAAGTGGCATCGGGGCGAGCATGCGAGTTTGCAGGGAAGCCAAACGACGCGATGGCTCGGCTCGTTCGACAGCGTGCCGGGTCGATCTCGATGGTCGTCGGCGACCAAGTCGCCACCGACGGTGCGTTCGCTGGAGTGTTGGGAGCTCCATTCTCCTTGGTGCTCTCCGGTGTCGATCACCTCGCGCCCGTCGGGGTGGCAGCGGCTCCGACCTTGCACCACGTCGTGACCGAGTGGCTGGCAGCGAACCGGTGAACGAGGAATTCGTGATCCCGCCCTCGACGCACCTCGCCCTTCGCCAACGGTTGCTGCGGGCAGTTGCGACCTCACGTGCGATTCAGCGTGGGCGCCTCCAGGCGCTCCTCAGCGAGGCTGAAGCTCGAGGACGACAGTTCGCTGGCGACAGAGACTCGTGAGCACGAAGCGCGTTCGGCTTGACCGTGTGCTCGTTGATCGGGGCCTCTGCGCGTCGAGATCTGAGGCGCAAGCGGCAATTGCGGGCGGCCTCGTGCACGTGGGTGGGAGTGTCGCGATGAGCGCAGCGCGCCAAGTGGCTCCAGAAGAGTCGGTCCACGTCCTCGGGCCGCCCCGTCGCTTCGCTTCTCGGGGAGGGGAGAAGCTGAATGGCGCCCTCGACGACTTCGGCATTGTCGTCAACGACCTCGTCGTCCTCGATGCCGGCGCCTCAACGGGCGGATTCACCGACTGCCTCCTCCAGCGGGGCGCCACCGTGGTGTACGCCGTCGACGTTGGCTACGGCCAACTCGACCACCGACTCCGGGTCGACCCGAGGGTGGTCGTTCGGGAACGGCTCAACGTCCGGTTCTTGAGCCCGGAGGATCTCGATGAGCCGAATCGACCGTGCACGGGTGTCGACTTGGTCGTCGCCGACCTCTCGTTCATCTCCCTCACGTTGGTCGCTCAAGCCTTCACGAGCGTGCTGCGGCCCGGCGGGAAGTTTCTCGTACTCGTGAAACCCCAATTTGAAGTGGATAAGGCAACCGCCTCGGCGGGAAAGGGCGTCATCAGAGATCCATCGGTGTGGGCCACCACGATTCTCCGAGTGGTCAATGCGTTCGCCCAAGTTGGTCTCGTTGCTCGCGCCGTGACTGTTTCGTCCTTGCTCGGCCCAAAGGGCAACACGGAGTTCCTGTTGTTCGGTGATGCAGGTAGCGATGATGGCGACGTGCTCACCGAAACAGCGATCCTCGCTGCCATAGACCGGGCCGAACATCGCCCACCACCGGGCGAGGTCGCGGGCTGACGATGGTGCATCATGGAGCAGGTACCGTGCAGCAGGTTGCGACGGAGCGTGCGAGGTGACGCGATGAACATCACAATCCTCACTCCAGCGATGAACGATCATGCTGCTGCCGTGGCGGCTTCGACGGCAGCGCTCCTCGCGTCGAGGAAGCACGATGGCGTCGTTCACCACGTCGAGCCTTCCGGCGAGCTCGATCAATCGCTCGTCCATGGAGCTGACCTCGTCATCACGCTCGGAGGCGACGGCACGTTCCTCCGTGGTGCTGTGCTCGCCCACGGCGCCGGGATTCCTCTCCTCGGCATTAATTTCGGGCGACTTGGGTACCTGCTGCCCCTCGAACCCGAGGACCTTCAACCACTCGTCCTCAGTGGCATCGATGATGGCTTCCAGGCCGAAGAGCGGGCTGTCCTGGCCGTTGAGTTGGCTGGCGGTTCAGTGGTCGCCGTCAACGAGGTCGTGGTTGAAAAGCGAGAGGCCGGCCACATGCTCCGGGTCGGCACCTCGATCGACGGTGAGGCGTTCGTTCGCTACGCCGCTGATGGCATCTTGGTGGCCACTCCCACGGGTTCGACGGCGTACAACTTGTCAGCGGGAGGTCCCGTGCTCGCTCCGGAAATGCGAGCGCTCATCGTGACTCCCGTCGCCCCGCATCTGGCGGTCGATCGATCGGTCGTGTTGCCGCCAGAGCGAGCGGTTGGCCTCCACGTCGATGACGTGCGGGGAGCATCGGTCGTCATCGATGGCCGAGCTCGTGGGCAGCTCGCGCAGGGAGACTCCTTGATGGTGCGGGTCCATCCTCGTCCACTCAATGTGGTGGTTGGTCCCCACGTCCGACTCATCCACCGCCTGCGGTCCATCCTCTCGCCGACAGCGCTCGATCGATAGCCCATGCTCGAGTCGCTCGAGGTTCGCCAATTCGGCGTGGTGGAGCACGTGACCCTGACCTTCGGCGATGCCATGACCGTGTTCACAGGGGAGACCGGCGCTGGAAAGACGCTCCTCGTCGAGGCACTCCACCTCGTCCTCGGCGGCCGGGCTGATCTCGGCCTCATTCGACCAGGAGCAGCAGAAGCCCACGTCGTCGCAACCTTTCGTTCAGATGCCGGCGAGCGGATCACCTTGGAGCGCGTGGTGGCGAGTGGCGGGCGGTCCAAGGCGATCTGCGATGGTGACGTCGTTGCCGTTGCCGAACTCCGATCGATTGGGCAATCGCTGCTCGAGATCCATGGGCAGCACGATGCGCAGCGGCTCATGCACCCTGAGGCTGCCCGTGAGGCGCTCGATCGCTTCGGTGCCATCGATGCTGGACCCGTCGCCGATGCCCGTCAGCAGGTGCGTGTGCTCCGTGATGCGCTTCGACGGCTCGGCGGCGACGCCGCCCAATCTGCCCGAGACCACGAGTTGGCACTGCATGAACTCCAGGTGCTCGACGATGCCGAGATCAACGATGCAGGCGAGATTGATGCCCTCGTGGATGAATTCGAGCGTCTCGGCGATGCTGCGGCAGCGCAGATCGCCCTCGCTGAAGCACAGGTCGCCATTGGTGGAGACGACGATGCACTCGGGGCGCTCGATCTCATCGCCGCAGCGCAGCGCAGCCTCGCAGGTCGAGCGGTCTTCGCTGGCGCATCCGACGACCTCGCCGCCTTGGCGGCGAGCGCGGATGAGCTCTCACGGACGCTGTCGCGCCTTTCGGACGTGGTGGAGGCAGATCCGGCTCGCCAAGATGCGGTGGCGGCTCGGCTCCAGGTCTTGCGGGATTTGCTCCGTCGCTATGGAGGTGACCTCGAAACGCTCATCGCCACCCGAGAGCGCCTGAGGCGGGAGATCCTCGACGCTGCACGGCTCGGCACAGACCGCGCTGCCATCGAGACCGCGCTCGAAGAAGCAGTGGCCATCTGCGCAGATCGGGAGGCCCTGCTCTACGAGCAGCGCCGTGCTGCCGCTCCCGAGTTGGCCGAGCACGTGACCAACACCCTCGTCGATCTCCAAATGGCGGCAGCTCGCTTCGAGGTCGTCGTGGGAGTGGACGATGGTGGTGATGACGTGACGTTCCTCTTCAGTGCCAACGCTGGGATGCGACCACTCGAACTCACTCGCGTCGCTTCAGGCGGCGAACTCTCCCGGATTATGTTGGCATTGCACCTCGCAGTTCCCAATGGTCCGCGAGCGCTCGTCTTCGACGAAGTCGACGCCGGTGTCGGTGGCGTGGCTGCGACCGCCTTGGCCGACCTCCTCGCCAACGTCGCCGCTACTGCGCAGGTCTTCGTGGTGACGCACCTCCCTCAGGTGGCGGCGCGAGCAACGGCACACTACGCGGTGATCAAGCACGACAATGAACTCCTCGTACGAACCGATGTCCACCTCCTGAGCCCCAACGAGCGGGAGGTTGAGATCGCCCGGATGCTGTCGGGATCGCCCGACTCATCCGTGGCCCGAGCGCACGCTCGAGAGTTGCTCGGGCAGACCGAGGGCTGAGGAAGCCTTCACGCGCGCAGGTGCTGACGCGTCTAGCGTGGTGGTGACCAGAGGGGTGACTGCAGCGTGAGCAAGTTCGTGTTCGTGACCGGTGGAGTATCGAGTTCACTGGGCAAAGGCCTCACCGCCTCATCCTTGGGCAGAGTGCTGAAAGCCCGAGGACTGCACATCACCATGTGCAAGCTCGACCCCTACTTGAACGTGGACCCTGGGACGATGAACCCTGGCGAACACGGCGAGGTGTTCGTCACCGAAGATGGGGGAGAGACGGATCTCGACCTCGGACACTACGAGCGCTTCATTGATGAGAACCTGTCGCGCAATTCGAACACCACCACCGGGTCGATCTACTCCTCCGTCATTGAGAAGGAGCGACGGGGCGACTACCTCGGACGGACCGTCCAGGTCATTCCCCACATCACCGATGAGATCAAAGACCGAATTCGGCGCCTCGAGAGCGATGACGTCGACGTCGTCATCGTTGAAATTGGTGGCACGGTTGGCGACATTGAGATCGTGCCGTTCATTGAGGCCATCCGCCAGTTCCGTCGAGAGATTGGTCGCGACAACGTCTGCTACGTCCACCTGACCCTCGTGCCGTACCTCGCACCATCGGGTGAGCAGAAGTCGAAGCCCACGCAGCACTCCGTAGCCGAACTCCGCAGTCAGGGCATTCAACCCGACGTCATCGTGTGTCGGTCCGACCGATTCATCGAGCCTGATATGAAGCGGAAGATTTCGCTGTTCTGTGACGTGCCGATGGAGGGTGTGATTTCGGCCATCGACGCCCCGAGCATCTACGAGATTCCGCGAGTGCTCCACGAAGAGGGTCTCGACACCTACGTCTGCGAGCGACTTCGGATCGACCTCGAGCAGTACCCCATTGACCTCACCCAGTGGCAGCAGGTCATCGACAGCGTGGACGCAGCGACGTCGCCGGTGACGATTGGCATCGTGGGCAAGTACGTCGACATGTCCGATGCCTACCTCTCGGTGGTTGAAGCGACACGTCACGGTGGGTTCCACCACGGTGCGAAAGTTGAATTCGTCTGGATCGACGCCGAGAAGGTGCCGAGCGAGATTGACGTCGAACATCTCGCTGCGCTCGACGGCATGATCATTCCCGGTGGTTTCGGTGAACGAGGTGTGGAAGGCATGATTGCTGCAGCACGTATCGCACGCGAGATTGGACTCCCGACGCTTGGAATTTGCCTCGGCCTCCAGGTGATGTGCATTGAGTACGCACGTGATGTCGCCGGCCTCGAGGGCGCGAACTCTCGAGAATTCGACTCCACGTCACCCCACCCTGTGATCGACCTCATGAGCGACCAGGTCGGCATCGTCAACAAGGGCGGCACGATGCGGCTCGGTGCGTACCCCGCCATGTTGCAGCCAGGAAGTCAGATGGCGGCCATCTACGGCAGCACGGTCGTCTCCGAACGCCATCGACACCGCTACGAGTTCAACCCGCGCTACCGAGCCCGGATTGAAGAGGCAGGGCTCGTGTGTTCTGGAGATTCTCCCGATGGACGCCTCGTGGAGTTCATTGAGTTGCCCGGACACCCGTACTGGGTCGGCACGCAAGCCCACCCGGAGTTCAAGTCTCGCCCCGAGCGCCCGCATCCGTTGTTCCGAGAGCTCATCGGCGAAGCACTCGCCCGTGCCGAGGGTCGAGCACCACACCTCATCGCCCCAGAGTCCATCGAGCGGTGACGCCATGAGCGGCGAGCAGTTCACCGTGCTCGGCGATGAAGAACGGCTTCGAGGATTCGCCTTCACCGTGGTTGATCGGACGGTGGCAGCTCCAGATGGAAAGCCATTTCACCGTGACGTGGCGCTCCACCTCGGGGCAGTCGCCGTCATCCCCGTTGACGCCGATCGCAACGTGCACCTCATCCGCCAGTACCGAGCACCCATCGACCGCTACCTGCTCGAGATCCCGGCAGGCCTTCGTGACCACAGCGGTGAACCCGAAGTGATGACGGCGCATCGAGAATTGCTGGAGGAGTGTGGTCTGCGGGCTCGCACCATGGTGGAGCTCGGCGTCATGTTGAATTCCGCTGGTTGGACGGATCAGCAGACCTGGCTATTCCTAGCGACCGACCTCGAAGAGGTGGGCGCAGCTCCAGAGGGGATAGAGGAGCACTTCATCGAGCACGTCACGATGCCGCTCGATGATCTCTGCGCCTATCGAGATCCTCTCGGCGTCGACGTCGACACGGTGCTCGCAGCCCATCTCGCTCGGGCGTACCTTGGCTGAGTTCACCGAACAGGTGACGCTCTCCGGCCTCGCTGAGGAGTACCTCGGGTGGTTGGCGATCGAGAAGGGCAGGAGCGCGAACACGCTCGGGGCCTATCGTCGAGACCTCCTGAGTGCCACGGTGGCATTCGCGGCACTCGACCTCACCCTCGAGGGAGCGTCGGTCGTTGACCTTGAGGCCTACCTCGCATCGCTGGCTGGGCGGGGGAGCGCTCGGGCATCTGTTGCCAGAGCTGCCTCGGTGCTCCGCGGGTTCTACCGCTTCGCAGTTGACCAGGGGGCACTGTCGAGCGATCCAACGAGCGATCTCCGTCCGTTGTCATCCGCTACGGCGTTGCCTAAAGCCCTCTCGGTGGACCAGATCGCCTTGATTCTGGACGCCTGCGATGGGGATGATCCACTGGCGCGACGAGACCGTGCCGTCCTCGAGGTGCTCTACGCATCTGGGGCTCGGGTGAGTGAGGTCACTGCCCTCGANCTCATGAGCGCCGACCGCAGTGACGGCCTCCTCTTGGTTCGCGGGAAGGGCAACCGAGAGCGCATCGTGCCGCTCGGCTCCTACGCAGCTGCTGCGCTCGACCGCTGGACTGGCCCCGAGGGTCGAGGGGCCTTGGCTCCGGCACGTTGGCAGCGCCGTGGAGATGAGTCGGCGCTCTTCCTGACCGCACGTGGCGGTCGACTCACCCGCCAAGCAACCTTCGCGCTCCTCCAGCGCCGAGCTGCAGTGGTAGGGCTGAGCGACGTCGTCAGTCCGCACGTCCTGCGCCACTCCTGTGCGACGCACCTGTTGGCCAACGGGGCGGATATCCGGGTGGTGCAAGAGGTGCTCGGCCATCGTTCGATCGCGACCACCCAGCGCTACACGAAGGTCGATCCCGAGCACCTCCGGGCAACCCTCGAGCGAGCTCACCCTCGAGGTCGCCCTCGCACCTCTCGGTCCTAGAGTGGCCCCATGACCGCACCCACAGATTGGACGACCTTGGGTCGAGCGCTCTCGGTGCGCGCCAACCGGGCACCGTTTTGGGTGTGGTACGTCGTGTTCTTCGGCGGTCTGACCATTGCGCACGATCTTGGCTGGATGACACTCAGTACGACAGTGTGGTTCGGCGCCCTCATCCCTTCAGCGATCGCCCATGAAGTGAGTCACGGCGTGGTGGCCCTCGCTTTCGGCGACACGACCGCCAAGCGCGCCGGGCGATTGACCGCGAATCCGTTGCCCCACATTTCTCTCGGCGCCACCGTGATCTTGCCGATCGTGTGCGCCCTCACCTTCGGTGTGCCCTTTGGGGCAGCGAAACCGGTGCCGGTGAACGTCTCGAACCTTCGCAATACCCGTAATGCCTCGGTCTACGTTGCGCTCGCAGGTCCCGCAACCAACCTCGTGATTCTCGGCCTCCTCTACGGTGCATCCATCCTCGCTGGCGTGCACGCCCTCGTTCCTTCAATTGCGAGTTTCGAGACGCAGCCGACCTGGATGCTCGTCCTCTTCGAAGCGGGATTCCTCAACCTGCTCCTCGCACTCTTCAATTTGCTGCCGATCCCGCCCCTCGATGGTTCCGCGGTCATCGAACGCATCCTTCCCGACCGGGCGATGCCGAGGTACTTCCAGATCCGACAGATCGCGTTTCCGCTGGTGATTGTCGTGGTGCTCCTCGGCCGAAACCTTCTGGCTTGGCCAGAACTCCACCTCTTTCGATGGTGGTTCGCTGCGTTCTACGGCACGGGGGCTTAGGGAGCCAGGAGACCCATCGCTGCAGCGGCTCGGTCGTAGGTTGCGTCAGCAACGATCGAGGCCTTCTCAGCCCCCTTGCGCAGGACTGCCCTGAGCTCAGAAGGGTCGCTCATGAGCTCGGCATACCGAGCTCGGAGTGGGGCCAGCATCTCGACGAGTGCGGTGCCAACGTCGGCCTTTAGGTCACCAAACCGGGTGTAGTTCGTGGCCAAGGTGGCTGGGGAGCCTCCTGTGGCAGCGGCGAGGAGGTCGAGCAAGTTCGATACCCCAGGTCGTCCATCAGGGTCGTAGGTGACGTCGTCTCCGGTATCGGTGACCGCCTTCTTCACCTTCTTCATGGTGTCCTCGGCGCTCTCGAAGAGGTCGATCCGTCCAAGTGGAGATGGGATGGATTTGCTCATCTTCCGATCGGGTTGTTGGAGGTCCATGACCCGGGCCCCAACCGCAGGAATGGTGGCCTCGGGGACCACGAGGACGTCGCCATATTGAAAGTTGAACCGGTTGGCGAGATCCCGAGTGAGCTCAATGTGTTGCCGTTGGTCTTCGCCAACGGGAACGAGATCTGCGTCGTAGGCCAAAATGTCGGCCGCCATGAGCACGGGATAGGTGAAGAGGCCTACCTTCACGGCATCGTTCCCACGCCCCTTGTCTTTGAACTGGGTCATCCGGTTGAGCTCGCCCATTGATGCGGTGCACTCGAGCAACCACGCCAAGCGGGTGTGGGCGACGACGTGGCTCTGGACGAACATCGTGACCTTCTCGGGATCGAGCCCAGCGGCGATGAAGCCAGCGGCAGTTTCGAGCGTTCGGCGACGTAACTCGTCGGGATCGATGGCTTGGGTCAGGGCATGGAGATCGACGATGCAGTAGTAGGCATCGTCTCGGTCTTGGCTCTGCACCCACTGGCGCAGTGCGCCGAGGTAGTTGCCGAGGTGGAGATCTCCGGAAGGTTGAATGCCTGAGAGGACGCGGGCCATGCCCCATGTTACCGACCCACTCGATGCACTTTGGAGGTGTCGACGACGAGGCCTGCTGGTAGTCACTAGGTTTGTGGCGTGACGTTCATGGTTGAAGTTGAGGGGTACCAGGGCACGATTGCTCGACTCCTCCAGCAAATTCAGGGACATGAGCGTGACATCTTGGACGTACCCCTGTCGCCGATCGTTGGGTCATTCGTTGCCACGCTGACCGACCATCGCGAACTCTTGAGTCTCGATCAAATCTCTGAGTTCTTGCTCGTGGCAGCGATTTTGATCGAGATGAAGTCGACCAAACTCCTCCCCGGACCCGATGAGGTCGACGACGATGAGGAGCTCATTGGCCTTGAGTCGAGAGACCTCCTGCTCGCTCGCTTGCTCGAATGTCGTGCCTATGCCGGAGCGGCAGACGCATTCGTTCTCTTGGCCGAACTCGCCAGTCGATCCGTCCCTCGTGAGGCAGGCCTCGAGGATGACTTCACGGTCGAAGCGCCGGATCTCCTCGCTGGAGTCACACCCGAGCAGCTCGCAGATGCCTTCAAACGCACCCTCGTTGAACCAGACATCGCCCGGGTAGACCTCAGTCACGTGCACGTCGATACCGTCACGGTGGCGGCGATGGTGATGGAGCTCGCACAATCGCTTCCAAAGCAGGGCCGAACGACCTTCCGATCCATGGTGGAGGGACTCACCACTCGGCTTGAAATCATTGTGCACTTCCTCGCAGTCCTCGAGCTCTGCAAGCTCGGACGGGTTTTGCTCGGACAGGGGATTTCCTTTGGGGACCTCGAAATTGAATGGATAGGTGCCGACAGCGACGGCGACCTCCTCATGACCGCAGAAGGAGTGATCGATAGCTATGAAGGATGATCTCAGTCGGGCGTTTGAAGCCCTTGTGCTCGTCGCAGTGGAGCCGGTGAGTCCGATGCTCATCGCCGAATTGCTCGAAGTTCCCGTCGCCGAGGTAGAGGCGATGGCCGCCGCGCTGCAAGAGCGCTGTCGGGCTGAGGAACGGGGCTTTGAGCTCGGATTTGTGGCCGGTGGCTACCGATTCCAGACCTCAGCCGACTTGGCAGAGATCGTCCAGCGCTTCGCCAACCGGGGCGTCTCCGCACGCCTGTCGACCGCCGCCCTCGAAACCCTCGCGATTGTTGCCTACCGACAGCCGGTTTCTCGGGCCCAGATCGCCAACCTCCGTGGCGTGAACGCCGATGGCGTCGTCAAACTTCTAGAGAGCCGTGGCTACATCGAGGTCGTTGGTCGGGCTGAGGGCCCTGGTCAGCCCATTCTCTACGGGACGACGGAGATGTTCTTGGAACGCCTCGGACTCTTCTCGCTCAATCAACTGCCCCCGGTCGAAGAGTTCCTCCCTGGCGTAGAGGCCGTAGCGGCGTTCGAAGACGCCATGCGCGGTGTTGAGGACCTGTCGGGTGGTTAATGACGCCGAAGGCGAACGCCTCCAGAAGGTGCTCGCCCGAACGGGCTTCGGCTCACGACGAGTGTGCGAAGACCTGATCTTCGATGGACGCGTGACCGTAGATGGCGAGGTCGCCATTCTCGGCCGCAGAGTCGACCCCGATGTTGCGCAGATCTTCGTGGATGGGGTGCCGATCCCGACGATGCCGGGCCTCGTCCACTACCTGCTCAACAAACCCGCCAAAGTCGTCTCCACTGCAGCCGATCCCGAAGGTCGGCCAACAGTGGTGGACCTTGTTCCTCGTGAGCCCCGCGTGTTCTCGGTGGGCCGCCTCGACTACGACACCGAAGGCCTGTTGCTCCTGACCAATGACGGCGCGTTCGCTCAGATGCTGACGCACCCAAGTCATGGTGTGGAGAAGGAGTACTTAGTTGAAGTAGGTGGTGGAGCGCTCAGCCCTGCGGCGCTTCGTTCGCTCCGCGAAGGGGTGGAACTTGAGGATGGGATGACCGCCCCGGCCAGAGTTGCGGAACTCGATGCAGGTCTCCTCAAGATCGTCATCATCCACGAGGGGAGAAATCGTCAGGTGCGCCGGATGTGCGAGGCGGTGGGTCATCCGGTCCTTCGCTTGGTGCGGATGCGCATTGGCAACTTGGCCGATCAGCGCCTGAAGCCGGGGGAGTGGCGCCACCTCACGCTCGATGAGGTCCTCGCGCTCGGTGAAGTTGCCGTGAAGGGACGGCAGCCCACGAGGAAGGGGTCCATGAGGGGAACTACGATTCGATCATGACGCTGCGCTACCACGTCCGTGCACTCCGAGGAGCGACAACCGCCGATGACGACACACGTGCGAGCGTTGCTGGTCGCGTCAATGAGCTCCTCCAGGAAATGTTGGTCCGCAACGCGGTGCGCGAGGGCGACGTCATCTCGGTACTCTTCACCGCAACTAAGGACTTGATCTCGGTCTTTCCTGCGACCGCCGCTCGTGACCTCGGTTTCGCCAACGTGCCCCTCATCTGCGCTCAAGAACTCGACATCGTCGGAGCGACGCCCCGTGCGCTTCGGATCATGATGACGCTCCGGTCTCGAAAGCGTCCCGAGGAACTGCACCACGTCTACCTCCACGGTGCGGCCAATCTGCGTGACGATCTGACCCGATGACAACCGACGTGACCTCCCGGCGGGCCGTCGTCGTCGGCTTGGGCCTCATCGGTGGCTCGGTGGCCCTCGCGCTCGGGGAGCAAGGATTCACCGTCTTCGGTATCGATCGAGACGAGGATCGGTTGCGGCTCGCCCTCGACCGCGGGGTGATTGCCGCAATTGGTGACGATCTCGCCGCGGAGATCGTGGTGGTCTGCGTCCCTGCCGGAAGTGTCGGTCCCGCCGTCTTGGAGATACTGGCTCGTGGTGGGCGCAATCCCTCGGTCATCGTGACCGATGTCTGTGGGGTGAAGCGGCCCATCGTCGACAGCATTGACGATCCCCGATTCATCGGTGGCCACCCCATGGCTGGCTCAGAGCAGTTGGGCCTCGACGGAGCTCGGGCGGACATGTTCGTGGGCGCAACGTGGGTACTGACGCCAACCGCCACGACTGATCCTGCACGGTACGCCCAACTCGTTGCAATGGTGACCCGAATGGGCGCCCTCGCACTCGCCCTCGATGCCGCCGATCACGACCGACTCGTTGCCATGGTGAGTCATGTGCCGCACCTCGTGGCAGCGACGCTCATGCACCGAGCCACCATTGGTGCTGCGAGTGATGGAGCGTTGCTCCAGTTGGCAGCCGGTGGATTCCGAGATATGACCCGGGTCGCCGCCGGAGATCCGGCGATCTGGCCCCGCATCTGTCAGGCGAATGCCAGCGCGATCGACGCCACGTTGGCAGAGGTAATCGCCGACCTCCAAGAGCTGCGATCGATGATCGCTGAGGATCGCCTGGACGATCTGCAAGGCTTTCTCGCTGGCTCATCGGCGGCGCGACGTGCCCTGCCAGCCAAGACGGTGCAGCCGACTGCGTTGGCGACGTGTCGTATTCCGGTGCCTGACCGGCCTGGCGTTCTCGCTGAGGTCACGCGGATCGCCTCCGATCTCGGCGTCAACGTCGTCGATCTCCAAATTGCCCACTCCGTCGAGGGTGGACTCGGCGTCTTGCAGCTCACCGTTGATGCAGCGAGAGCGCATGATCTCGCAACTGCAGTTGTCGCCCGCGAGTACCGATGCTCGATTGAGGTGTTGTGATGACCATTCCACCAACCTTCACCGTGACCCCACATCCAGAACTCTCAGGCGTCGTGACGCCTCCCGGCGACAAGTCGATCTCGCATCGAGCGCTCATGCTCGCAGCGCTCGCTCCGGGACGGAGCACCATCTCCGGACTGAGTCACGGCGAGGACGTACAGCACACTGGTCGCATCGTGGCAGCACTCGGTGCAACGGTCGGCCGAGACGGTGACCTCGTGACGGTGACCTCCACTGGAGTCCTCCGCGCCTCTCCCCAGCCCCTCGACTGCGGCAATTCTGGAACTACCATGCGCCTCGTGGCCGGGTTGGTCGCCGGAGTGGCGGGCGAGCACACGCTCGTCGGTGATGCATCCCTGTCGAAGCGTCCAATGGACCGAGTGCAGCGGCCACTGGCGTTGATGGGCGCCCGCCTGAGCGGCCACGGTGCGCGCATCCTGCCGCCGATTGCCCTCGTGGGAGCTCCACTGCGTGGCATCACCTACGACATTCCTGAGCCGAGTGCGCAGGTGAAGTCGGCGATCCTGCTCGCAGGACTCGGTGCGGTCGGTCCGACCACCGTGCACGAATCGGTGTTGACTCGAACCCACACCGAAGAGATGCTGCTGTTCGCAGGAGCGGACCTCACGGTAGTTGAAGCCGCATCTGGTCGGACGGTCACCGTCATCCCAGGTCCACTTGAGCCTCGAGACTGGGAAGTAGCGAGTGACCCGAGTCAAGCGGCGTTTGCGGTTGTCGCAGCCCTCCTCGCATCGACGGGATCGGTGCACGTTCGAAATCTCTACCCAGGCCGAGAGCGAACCTCGTTCCTCGACGTCCTCGAACGCATGGGAGCGGGTATCGAACGATCACCCCAGAATGGAATGCTCGACGTGAGGGTCACCGCATCAGCTCTCCGGGGAACGACGATCACCGGAACAGAGATTCCTTCTCTCGACGAAGTCCCGATCTTGGCGGTTGCCGCGTTGCGAGCAGAAGGCGCAACCCGGTTCGTTGATGTTGGTGAACTGCGGTTGAAGGAGTCGGACCGACTCCTCGCCACCGCAGCGTTGGTCGCTGCGCTTGGAGGACGGGCCGAAATTGTCGGTGATGATCTCATCGTCCATGGGGGAGTTGCTCAGGTCGTCCACGCGGTGATCGACCCCCTCGGTGATCACCGGTTAGCCATGGCAGGGGCCATAGGTGGGTTGAGCGCTGCGAGGGGTTCGACGGTGACGGTGACGGGAGCCTCATGCATTGCGACGAGTTACCCGACCTTCCTTGAGGACCTCGCAGGCATCGGCGTTCACCTCGAAGGGGAGGTGGGCTGATGCGCAACATCGTCATTGCGATCGACGGGCCAGCCGGGGCTGGCAAGTCCACCGTGAGCAAGGCACTCGCTGACGCGCTCGGTATTGAACGTCTCGATACCGGAGCGATGTACCGAGCAGTGGCTGCAGCAGCGATCGAAGGTGCTTGCTCGCTCGATGACGTGGAGAGCCTCGCCGTTCTGGCCAGATCCCTCGGTGAAGTGTCCTCCACGAGCGCAATGGTTGGCGACATCGACGTCATCGACCACCTGCGAAGTGATCGAGTGAACGTGGCGGTCTCGAAGGTCGCGGCGACCGCTGAGGTTCGAGCCGTTCTGGTCGCCCACCAACGCAAGTGGGTGGCAGATCGGGGTGGATCTGGGGTTGTTGAAGGGCGAGACATCGCTTCGGTCGTCTTCCCTGATGCCACAGTGAAGGTCTACTTGACTGCCTCAGTAGAGGAACGAGCTCGTCGTCGTGCTGAGGAGGGCGTCGATGGGGTCACCCGTCGGGACACGGTGGACTCGACCCGAGCAGCGTCGCCGCTGACGGTTGCCGACGGATCAGTGATCCTCGATACCACGGGACGTACCATTGAGGATGTGACCAGCGAGATCTTGTCGTGGCTGCCGTGAGCGATCGACCGGCCGAGGGCCGTCACGAGAACTTCGTCGTTGACTCCCGCAGGACGCTCGGCTATCGGTTCGGCAGGAGCATCATCATGGGTGTTGCTCGGACGCTCTTTCGACCTCGGGTCATCAACGCTGCCGAGGTTCCAGCAACCGGCGGACTCTTGATTGCCCCCGTGCACCGCTCCAACGTGGACTTCGCTTTCCCGGTGCTCCTCACCAAACGGAAGATGTTCTTCATGGCCAAGGACAGCCTCTGGAAGATTTCACTCCTCGGGCGGTTCCTCATTGCGATGGGTGGTTTCCCAGTGCACCGCCAATCAGCCGACCGGACCTCACTGCAGCGCGCCGAGGACATCTTGGCGAGAGGTGAGGTGCTCATCTTGTTCCCCGAAGGCACCCGTCAGGAAGGACCAGCAGTGGCTGAACTCCTCGAAGGCGCAGCATTCTTGGCCTCGAGGACTGGCGTGCCCATCATGCCGGTCGGTATCGCCAACAGCGATCGGGCGATGCCGAAGGGTGCGAAATTGCCCCGTCCCGTTCGAGTGACGGTCTACGCCGGCCCACTGCTCGCCCCTGCGCCGCTCGGTCCGACCGGGAGAATCTCCCGCAAGGCCATTGCCACCTCGACCGAAGAGCTCCGCGAAGCATTGCAAGCCGCGTACGACGCCTCAAAGGCGTTGTAGTGCTCAACCGCTGAGGACACTCCTCCAGAGGACTACCGCTCGCGGAGCCAGGTGCGCACGACCACATTCAAGTAGCGGAAGCCGTACAGCGCAGTGGCACCCTTCTTCGTTGTGCCATGGGCTCTCGGGTGCCAGATCGTCGGCTTCTCCGAGATCCTCCAGCCTCGCCGAATCGCGGTGATGATGAGCTCGGACGTTTGGTACTGCACCTGAACGCAGCGAGGGACCACGTCGGCGAGCATGGACGTTCGAAGCGCCCGATAGCCGTTCGAGGTATCGGTGAGCTTGGATCGAGTGAGGACGTTGACGAGGGTGGAGAAGAACACCACGCCTGCTTTTCGAACGAAGTCCGACGTGTGATCAACGCCGAGCCGACGTGAACCCACGACGAAGTCACTCTCGTCATCGACGAGTGGCTGCAGCATGGTGGGAATTTCAACCGGGTCGTTCTGACCGTCAGCATCGAGGGTAACGACGTACTCAACACCGCTCTCAATGCACAGGTTGTAGCCGGCGCGTAGGGCCACACCGTGACCGAGGTTGACAGGGAAGACGAGGGCGTAGACCCCCATCTCGTGGATAATGTCCGCTGTTCGATCATCGCCACCGTCGACGACGACCAAGGTCGTGAGGGGGAGGCCGCAGGCTTCGGTCGGCATTGCCGTCAAGACGTCGCCGATGTTCTCTTCCTCTTCGTAGGCAGCAATGAGGGCAACCGCGCGTCCGAGGTCGACGCCGGGGTACCGCTTGGCGAAGTCCTCGCGTGCCAGTTCCACGACATGTCGCTGCATGAGGTCCATGCGCCGCTTCTCAAGGTCCTGCTTCTTGGCCATTGGTTCCTTTAGATCGATCGGGCCTGAGCGAACACTCGGCGCACCATGGGGGCGAAGTGCTCAAGCGGCTGAGTGGGGTAGTTCGGGTCAAAGCTCGTCTGATCCCAGTCATCAGCGAACCGCTGCGCGAGGTCGTAGTACTCCGCACCTTCGTGCTGCTCACGGAGATTCGGATCCATCCCCAAGAACGCGTAGTAGTGCTTCCCCTGAAAATCCTGGTGCACCAGGATCATCTGGTAGACCTCGGGTCGCACGTAGGGTCGAAGGATCTCCGCAGCGATCCTCGGGTGGTTTGCCACCGAAATCGCCTTCCCGAGGTCGTGGCAGAGTGACGCCACGATCACCTCTTCGTCCGCACCAGCTTCTTCAGCACGAGTGGCGGTTTGCAGGGCGTGCATCAGTTGGTCGACAGCGAAGCCATCAGTGATGGTTGCGAGACCGGCGAGCATTGCCAAAATGGTTTCGGCAACCCGTGGTTGGTTGGAGACCGTCTCGGTGGCGATGGTGCTCCACTGCTCTTGTGTGGAGTGCTCCATCGCGGTGAAGGTTGAGGGTACGACTGAGGCCATAGTTTCCATTCTCGCACGGCGACGAGGTGGAGCGGGGAACCTAGGCCACGGCGGTGGCGAGCGATTGCAAGACCGTCGCCGCAGAGCGGTTCCGGTCACCGTCAATGGGATCACGGTCGCTTGCTCCATGGCCGCCGTGGAGGAGGCTGACGGCGAGACCGAGCCCTCGGAGCAACTCACGAAGTTCAGGTGGTGGTGGGAAGTACTCGTCTTCGGTCGTTACAGAGGCGACGGTCACGCCGTGTTCAGGCTTGAGCCGGTCGATCACCGCGGTGACGAGTGATTCGGGGGCGGAGGCGCCGGCAGTGATCGCCACGGTTCCCTGCAAGTCGCTCGGGAGCTCAGAAGCATCGTTCACTCGGAACACCTGACTACATCCTGAACGTGTAGCGACATCGGCGAGCGCCACGGTATTCGACGAGTTGGCCGACCCAATCACGATCACGGCATCTGCAGATGAGGCAATCGACTTGAGCGCAGCCTGGCGATTCGTCGTCGCGAAGCACAGATCGCTGCGGTTCGGCATCCACAGATCGGGAAATTGATCCTTCGCGTGCTCCATGAGGTGCCGCCACTCGTCGTGGCTGAGCGTCGTTTGGGCGAGGAGCGCAACGGGCTCATTCGATCTTGCGAGCTCTGCGAGGGCGTCGATGTCGCTGGTGCGCTCAATGAGGTGCACAGCCTGTGGAGCGACAGCCATGGTTCCGACGGCTTCTTCGTGGCCAGCATGGCCGACGTAGAGGACCGTGTAGCCCTTCTCTGAACGCACCTTCATCTCGTGGTGCACTTTCGTAACCAGCGGGCAGACGGCATCGACGACGGTTCCTCGAGCTCGGGCCATCGCGACGACTTCAGGTGCTGATCCGTGTGCGGACAGCATGAGCGGTGCGCCAGGGGGAACCTCGGCAACGTCGTCGACGAAGCGGACGCCCTGCGCCTTGAACTGATCCACGACGAAACGATTGTGGACGATCTCGTGGTAGCAGTAGACCGGCGGCTCGAAGATCCGGACCATCCAAGCCAATGCCTTGATCGCCTTCTCCACACCAGCGCAGAACCCTCGAGGTTCGGCGAGAATCACGCGGTCGACACCCATTGCTTCATCCTAGGGTTGCCGCCACCGCCGTCAACGCCGGAGGACGGCTGAGTTCGCAGGGTAGGCTTGGGGTATGACTGCTCCCGTTGTCACTGCGGTCGCAGCAGGATCACCTGCAGAGCGTTCAGGCATCTGCGTCGGCGACGAACTGAAGTCCATCGACGATGTCGTGCCCCAAGACGTGATTGAGTACCACCAGCTCACCGATGGCGCCGATCCCATCTTGGTCGTTCGTCGACCCGGAGAAGCGCTCGATCGCCGGATCGTGCTCCGAAAGGACGTCGGCGAGCCGGTAGGCCTCGAGGTGTCGTCTGCGGTGTTCGATCGAATTCGCACCTGTGACAACCACTGCTCATTCTGCTTCATCTACCAGCTCCCCAAGGGGCTGCGGAAGTCGCTGTACCTGAAAGACGACGACTACCGCCTCTCGTTCCTCTACGGGAACTTCACGACTTTGACGCGCTTCACGGAGCTTGATGCCGAACGCGTCCTCACCGAGCGCCTCTCGCCGCTGTACGTGTCGATTCACGCAACGGATCCAGCTGTGCGTGCTGGTCTCCTCCGCAATCCTCGGGGGGCAACGAGCCTGCGATGGCTGAAGGTGCTGCTGGCCGGTGGCATTGCGGTCCATGGCCAAGTGGTCGTTTGCCCGGGTGTCAACGACGGAGAGGTGCTCGAAGACACCCTGCTGACCCTCCTCGACGAGTATCCAGAGCTCGAGAGCATCGGCGTTGTTCCGCTCGGCATCTCGGACCATTCGGGCGAGGCCGAGATGCGAGACCACACTGCTGCAGAGGCGGCTGCGGTCATCAAACTCGTCACGGCGCAGCAGCGCCGCTGCGCAAAACTCCTCGGTCGAAAAGTCGTCTTCGCCTCCGATGAGTACTACTTGATGGCTGGAGCTCCGCTGCCGAGTCTTCGCTCCTACGACGGTGTCCCGCAGCACGAGAACGGCGTGGGCATGATCCGAACCTTCGAGCGTGAACTGCTGAGTGCAATGACCACGGCAACCGGTATCCGCTCCGGCTTCTTCCAGAGTGTCGACGGCGCTCCAGCCGAGGGCTACCGTGCCCCACGAACGATTGATCCACTCGGAGCCACGTCCCCGACTCTCGATGGTCCGATCTCCATCCTCACCGGGAGCTACGGCGCACGGGTACTCCCACCGCTCCTCGAGCAGTTCGGCCGGCCGGCGACGTACGTCGTCGAGGTGGAGAACCGCTTCTTCGGGGGCAACATCGGCGTCGCTGGGCTCATGGTTACCGAGGATCTTCGGCGGGCCATTGCATCGATTCCCGAGGATCACCGAATCCTTCTCCCAGACGTCTGTCTGACCCAGGGCCGGTTCCTCGACGGCGGCACGGTTGCCGACCTCGGCAGAGTCGTCGAGGTCATTGAGACCACCGGGACAGCGCTCCGACACGCTCTCGGTGGGCGACCATCTCGTCAACGAAAGGTGGCCTAATGGCCAGCACTACCCCTCGAGCAAAGCCCATGGTGGTGGTGGTCGGCCGCCCCAACGTGGGCAAGTCATCGCTCATCAATCGGATCGTCGGCCGGCGCGTCGCCGTGGTGGAAGAAGAGCCCGGTGTCACCCGTGATCGCAAGGTGCTCGATGCCGAGTGGAACGGTCTTCCGTTCCACATCGTCGACACCGGTGGTTGGTTGGCCGGCGGCTCCGCCCTCGATCAACAGGTATCGAAGCAATCCGTTAAGGCGCTCGATGAGGCCGACCTGGTCTTGTTCGTCGTGGACGTCCAGACGGGTGTGACCGCTGAAGACCTCGAAGCGGCACGGCTCGTGCAGCGCACCAAACGGCCCGTCATCTTGGTGGCGAACAAGGTCGATGACCAGCGCCATGAGCAGTTGGCGTGGGAGTTCTTGCAGCTTGGACTCGGCGAGGCGATGCTCGTGTCGGCCCAGCACGGCCGCGGCACTGGAGATCTCCTCGACGAAGTCGTCCAGCAGATTCGAGACGTGGCGTTACCGGAGGTGGACGAGTCCGCCGACGACGCCATTCCGAAGATTGCGATCATCGGACGCCCGAACGTCGGTAAGTCCACGCTCTTCAACCGCCTCATCGGTGAGGAGCGCTCAGTCGTGTTCGACATGCCAGGAACGACACGCGATGCCATCGACACGGTTGTCGAGACTGATGATGGGCCACTGTGCTTCATTGATACCGCTGGGATGCGGCGTCGGTCACGAACCGATCAGGGGAGCGAGCAGCACTCCGTCCTTCGAGCGCTCGAAGCGCTTGAGCGAGCCGATCTCGCCTTGCTCGTGATTGACGCCACCGAGGGTGCGACGCACCAAGATCAGCGCCTCGCTGAGCGAATGGCGATCTCAGGGTGTGCAGCGGTCGTGATCCTCAACAAGTGGGAGCTCGTCCCGACGGAGCAGCGCGAGGACATTATGGCGAGCGTTGGTGATCGCCTCGCCTTCCTCGGAACCTCACCGGTCATCAAAATTTCCGCTCAGTCGGGCATGGGGGTCCACAAGATCCTCCCGGCGTTGATGGCAGCGGTCGACTCCTACCACCACCGAGTTCCGACCGGCGCTCTCAACCGAGCGATCCGGGATCTCCAACAGAAGCACCCGGCTCCGGGGGCACGGATTCGCTACGCCGTTCAAGGCGCCATCGACCCGCCGACGTTCACCTTGTTCGCCAGTGGTGAACTGCCTGCCACCTACCTCCGCTACGTTGAGCGCTCCTTGCGAGAGCACTTCGACCTGGGAGCAACACCGATGAAGATCCGCGTCCGGCTCGGTGGAGGACGTTGAACCTTGGTGTGGTGCGATACCTGCATTGGTGAGGTCGATGCGGCGACGATTGGCGATGATGGTTGTTGCCCGAAATGCGGCTCGATCCTGATCGCTCCGCAACGGAGGCCCATCAAGCCCTCAATGTGGTTCATGCTCGGTGCCACCGTCATCTACCTCGGCTACCGCATCTACCAAGGGGTCGAGTGGCTGGCGCACCATTGATCGTCGTCGTTTCGAGCGGTCAGGACTAGGTTTGCGCAATGGCCATCTACGCCCTCGGGGACCTCGTCCCTGTCATTCATCCCGATGCCTACGTCCATCCCGAGGCCACCGTCATCGGCGACGTCCACATTGGAGCGCACTCTTCGATCTGGCCCCAAGCGGTGCTGCGGGGAGACTACGGACGGATCTCCATTGGTGAGCGAACCTCCATCCAAGACGGCACGGTGATCCATGCTGGACCAACGTTCCCGACGATGGTGGGTTCGGGATGCGTCGTGGGGCACCTCGCCCACTTGGAGGGCTGCATCTTGAACGATGCATGCCTCGTGGGGTCTGGATCCATCGTGCTGCACCACGCGGTGATTGGCACCGGTGCAACGGTGGGTGCCAACGCGGTCGTAGGCAACAACAAGGTCGTCCCAGCTGGTGCACTGGCCATCGGCGTGCCGATTTCGATCAAGGAGGGCGGATCCTCCGCGCTCGTCATTGAGTACTCGGCCAAGGAGTACGTCGCCAACGCCGCTCGATTCAAGAACCTCCTGCGTCGGATCGACTGAGGCCTCGGTGGCTGAGGGGCGACCGCCGCTGAGGGTGGGTCGTCAGAGGGGCTTCCACACGGGTTGGCGTCGTTCGAGGAAGGCGACACCAGCCTCTTCGGGATTCCCCGTGAACCCAGCGATGATCTGGGTACGGTTCTCGAGTTCCTTGGCGTGGCGGAGACTCGGCGCATCGAGTGCAGCGTTGAGGCCAATCTTGGTCTGCCAGAGCCCGTAGGCGTTGTTGGCGGCCAGCGATTGCGCCCGCTCGATCGCCCGGTCGAGCAGTTCGTCGCTCGGCACCACGCTGGTGACGAGACCCATGCGGTAGGCCTCATCGGCGAGCACATGGCGACCGGACAGCATGAGATCTCGAGCGTGCCCCGCTCCAACGATCTTCGGGAGGAGGTAGCTCGTCCCCATGTCCATTGACGAGAAACCTGCGGTGATGAAAGCACAGCCAAACCTGGCATCTGCAGCGGCGATGCGGAGGTCGCAGTGGAGGGCGAAGGCGAGTCCTCCTCCAACCGCAGCCCCGTGGACTGCGGCAATGGTTGGAATGGGGAGTTCGTAGAGCCGGGTCATCTGATCAGTCAAGCGGACCTGAGCGTCGTACATCTGCTTCCACTGGCTCGATGCCTTTGGCGTCCACGGTGCCCCGCGTCCGCTGCGGTCAGCACCGGCGGAGAATCCCCGCCCAGCTCCGGTGAGTACGGCAACTCGATAGGTGCTGTCGCTGCTCACGGCATCGAGCGCTGCGTCGAGACCATCGAGCAGAGCGCCGTCGATAGCGTTGAGCGACGCTGGTCGATTGAGGGTGATGAGGGCGATGCCAGGTTGCGGTGAGGAGAAAGTGACGGCGTCCATTGCTCGGTTGTAGCACGACGACCACGGTCGGCGAGGGACTCAGCCCTTGTCGGGCAGGTCGTACTCAGCGACCACGTAGGGGTGATCCTGGTCGTAGGCCGTCAGCGGCTTCGGATTGAGCACGCGGCCGATTGGGCGACACTCACTTCCGACAATGTCGAGCCGCTCATCGCCGAGACGGTGGCGGACTTCATCGGCAACGGCGGCGAGCGACGCGACGGCTGCGGGGTGGTCGAGGGCGATGTCGACAGTCTCACCAGGATCGACGGAGAGGTCGTAGAGGGCGTCGAACCTCTCGTTGCCCTTGGCAAAGTGCAGTTTGAACTGCGCATCTCGCACTGCCTCCAAGGAGTTCTGCCGGTAGTAGGCGAAGGTGGACACCGGTGTTGGAGCTCCATTGGTCCAACACGCACTGACGTCGACGCCGTCGATCGCGAATTCGTCGGTGCACGTCGCTCCAGCGAGTGTGGCCAAGGTGGGGAAGAGGTCGAGGGACCTGTGCAGGTCGTCGTTGACGACGCCACGTGGAACCGTTCCTGGCCACGAGACGATTGCTGGCACGCGTAGGCCTCCTTCCCACGTCGAACCCTTGGCGCCACGGAGGGGGAGATTCGATCCGCCGACCGAAGTGGTCGACCCCCAGGGCGGTGCAGCGTCGCCGAGCGAACCGTTGTCGCTCGTGAAGATCACGATGGTGTTCTCGCGCAGTCCGAGTTCGTCGAGTGCATCGAGGAGGACACCGGTCGCCCAGTCAATGGCCCCAACCGCTGCGCCGTAGGGCCCGTTCCTCGAAGCCGCCAACGCTTCAGCGGTGACGTAGATCGGAAGGTGGACGTAGAGGTGCGCGAGGTACAAGAAGAAGGGGCGCTCATCGTCTGCTCGCAGGAAGCGGAGGCACTCCTCGACGTAGCGCTCGGTGAGCGACGCTTGATTGGGTTGCTGCTCGACGACGACTTCGTCTGAGAGGAGAGGGAGCGGAGGTAGCCAGTCGAGGATGGACGGTGGGTTCACTTGGCGACCCATGTCGTTGGAGTAGGGGAGACCGAAGTAGTGGTCGAACCCGTGCCGGGTTGGGAGGAAGTCTGGTTGGTCGCCGCAGTGCCACTTCCCAACCATCTGGGTGCGGTACCCGACACGAGAGAGCACGGTCGCGATGGTCTCTTCAGTATCGGGGAGGCCGAGCCCTTGCCCGGGGAAGAGGACCGGGAGCCCATCGAAGCTCCCGAATCCAATGCGCGGGGGATAGCAACCGGTGAGGAGGGCGGCTCGCGACGGGGAGCACACCGGTGAGGCCATGTAGAACGAGGTGAACCGCATCCCCGATGCCGCCAGTGCATCGAGGACCGGGGTGGCGTTCTGGGTGGAACCGTAGCACCCGAGATCGCCGTAGCCGAGATCGTCGCAGTTGATGAGCACGATGTTCGGACGACTGCCACCTCGCGTCGCCATGGCGGTGTCCTCAGTTGGTCGACTTGGCTAAGGCCACGCCGGCGTACAAGGCGATGCCAGCAGCCATGGCCGACTCGTTCAGGATCATCCGATTCGAGTGGTTCGGTGGCGCCTCGTAGAACTCCATGCCCTCAGGGCACATCCCGAGGAAGACGAGGGCGCCGGGGACCTTCTGGAGGACGTAGCTGAAGTCTTCGGCGCCCATGACCGGCGTGGGCATCTCGATGGCGACGTGCTCTCCGAGGACTCCTGCAGCCAACTCCCGACTCCACGTCGCCGCCGTCGCATCATTGATGGTGACGGGGTAGCCGAGGTGGACGTCGACGTCAGCGCTCGCCCCGTGCGCAGTAGCGACCCCATGGGCAACTTGTTCGAGCTGTTCTCGAACGTACTGGCGGGTGAGGTCAGACACGGCACGGATTGTGCCGTGGAGGCGAGCTCGCTCCGGGATCACGTT
>TBL_comb48_EPIDRAFT_1000523_pt1 | contig 30112 bp, 23 predicted proteins | sample TroBogEpilimnion_37_FD_10681 | JGI IMG/M metagenome (IMG submission 10681) | reverse complement strand
CCACGTCTTTGCTGAAGAGTCCGGGGTTTACGCGCAGTTTCAAGGCAATGGCCCAGCGATAAAGCGTGGCCCAGTCGGCCTTATTGTCGGGGTTGAAGGTCTTGTCCGTCGTTACGATGCCCCAAGCGCAGAGGGATTCGATGGCCGCACGATCCGCGTCGGCTTGGCCCACATCGCTGAAGCGCGGCATTGCGGCGATCTGCCATTCGGGTGGATTCGACTTGGCGCGGATGACGCGTGCCAGTACGCGGGCGAGCTCACGGCGCGTCATGACGTGCTCCGCATCGAAGAAGACGCTGTTTTCATCCGCCTGCCAGATGCCGCGCACGGCCAGCATGTTGGCCGCTTCAAAATGCAGCGCATCGGTGGGAAGATCCTGCCAGGGCCAGAGTAGCATGCCGGGCCCTCCAGTGCCGCGCACGAGGCGGAGTTGAATCTCACGCCAATTTTTCTGCAAGGCCACAGCCGCATGGGGTTGAATGCCATTCCGCAGACAGAGCCATGCCAGGGTAGCACTGGCCTGACCCACGTGCATCATCTGACCGTGCAGCCGCAGCGCACTCTGCACTACGCTGCTGACGCCGATGTTCTTGGAGCAGCCGAGCAGGCCGTTCATCTGCACCGGCACAAGACCGCGCAGGGGGAACAGCGCGCGGTCGGTGTCCGTGTGCCAGCCGCGCGACGGCGTCTGCACAAACTGCCACGGCCCGTTACGATCCTCGCTGAGGTAACGCCGGCGCGTGGGGTGGAAGTCGATGTTGAACTGAAAGCCGAACACGCCATCGGGCACCATCACCTTGGCCCACTTCGGTTCGCGAGTGGCAGCGCGGATGTCTTGCTCGCGCAGCATGTAGAGGGCTTCGAGACGCAGGCCTTCACGCACATAGGGCTTCGGCGGCAGCAGGTCATGCGTGCCGAATTCGGTGGTGAGTTTCATGTCACGAAACGTCTGGGGGAAATCGCCCACACGATCATGTACCGCCGTTTGCAGGTGGTAGAGCATGCCCAGCGTGTGCTGCTTCGCGTCATCAAAAATGATCTGCCGCTGCGCGGGTGTGAGATCGACGATGTTTTTCTTCGACGCACCAGCCTCTGTCTTTTCGAGCGCCTCCATCACCCGCTGCGGCAACTGGCACAGTGGGTAGTCTTGGACCGGCCAATTCAGAAACGTCGCCTCCGTGCCGGGCGCGAGACCATTGTGCCAGCGGTCCACCAGACGCCGATGCGTGTACACGCTCCAACCCGACTGACTATAAGGGCCGGTGCTCATGTCGCTGTCCACCCAAGGCGGTGTTTTGTCGAGCTGCGCAAAGGAGCGCGGATCGTAGCTCGCGGGTTTGGGAATGATGCTGCTTTTTCCCGCCTCGCGCAGAACCACACACCAGGACAGCGGATTCATTTCCTGCCTGCCCGCCTCATCAAAATCCGCCGGAGCACTGGCCTCGCCGAATCGCGCCTTCAAATCAGGTCCCGCGCCATATTTCGCACCGCTGAGCCGGATCACATCGCCCCAGTCCGAAGCATCGAGCATGAGCTTTGCACGCACGGTCAATGGTGGAGCAGACGGGCCAAAGCCCGAACGACGCACGAAGATACCGCCGGTGACCTGGCCCTTTTCGAAAGTCACTTTCTCCGGCTGCCAGCCGCGCTCAATGCGCAGCACCCCGGCATCGACATAGGGTTTGACGAGTTCTTCAAAAATCTTCGCTGCAGCAGCAGGTTCGATGGTCTCCGTACCGCAGTAGGCGTTGCCGGGTGTCGGGATGCCATAGGTCTGCGAGTTGTGTGCGCGGATGCGCTGGATCACCTCACTGTAAATCCCGCTGCGTGGAAAATTCACCCGCCGTCCGTTCACGCCGGTCCACTCATCCGGGCAACCTACTCCCTCCGCGCTAAACTGTCCGCCCAGCCAGTCGATGTCATTCACCAGCACGATCTTCTTTACCCCCAGCCGCGCCCCCTGTACCGCCGCCGCATAGGCCGACTCATTGCCTCCGACAATGAGAAGATCGGCTTCGAGAGTGCTTGCGTCAGCAGCGTGAGAAGTCGCTGACACCAGGAGGAGAATGCAACCAAGAGTGGCGAAAAGCTTCATGCGAATGAGGTGGCGGGTACGGGCCTGCATCGTTGAACATGATCCCGGTAGCGTCCAGCACAGGAACCAGGGGGCATGTCATTCCACGCCACGCGAGAACGACCTGATCCTAAAACAAAAACGCGGCCAGCCTTTCGACTGTCCGCGCTTTGGGGTTTTGGGGGGGTAACTGGTGTTGCGCCAGTTGCGGCGCAACTGGGCTACTTTAGTAGCGGTAGTGATCGGTCTTGTACGGGCCTTCGACGGGGACGCCGATGTAGTCGGCCTGTTCCTTGGAGAGGGTCGTGAGCTTCACACCGATCTTGGCGAGGTGGAGGCGGGCGACTTCTTCGTCGAGCTTCTTGGGAAGCACGGTCACGCCGACTGGGCGGGTGTCCTTGGTTTCCCAGAGTTCGATCTGAGCGAGGGTCTGGTTGGTGAAGCTGTTGCTCATCACGAAGCTCGGGTGGCCGGTGGCGCAGCCGAGGTTCACAAGGCGGCCTTCAGCCAGCATGAAGATGCTGTTGCCAGCCGGGAAGGTGTACTTGTCCACCTGGGGCTTGATGTTGAGGCGCTTGACGTCCGTGCGGGCGTTGAGCTTGTCGACCTGGATCTCGTTGTCGAAGTGGCCGATGTTACACACGATGGCCTGGTCCTTCATCTTCTCCATGTGCTCAAGGGTAATGATGTCCTTGTTGCCGGTGGTGGTGACGTAGATGTCGCCGTAGCCGAGGGTGTCTTCGATCGGCATCACGCGATGGCCTTCCATGGCGGCCTGAAGGGCACACACTGGATCGATTTCGGTGACGATGACCTGGGCGCCCATTCCGCGAAGAGCAGCAGCGCAGCCTTTGCCCACGTCGCCGTAGCCGCAAACGACGCCGACTTTGCCGGCGATCATGACGTCGGTGGCACGCTTGATGCCGTCGAGGAGGGATTCGCGGCAGCCGTAGAGGTTGTCGAACTTGGACTTGGTGACGCTGTCGTTCACGTTGATGGCGGGGAACAGCAGCTTGCCGGCCTTGGCCATTTCATAGAGGCGATGCACGCCGGTGGTTGTCTCTTCGGAGACGCCTTTGAGATCTTTGACGATCGTGTGGAAGATGCCGGGCTGGTTCTTGGCGATGTCCTTGAGGAGGTCCTTGATGACCTTCACTTCGTGGTTGTCGGAGGGGGAATCGACCCACTTGTCGCCGTTTTCCATCTCATAGCCCTTGTGGATGAGGAGGGTCACGTCGCCACCGTCATCGACGATGAGCTGCGGGCCTTTGTCTCCTGGGAAGATGATGGCCTTCCAGGTGCACCACCAGTATTCTTCGAGGGTCTCGCCCTTCCAAGCAAAGACGGGGGTGCCGGTGGCGGCGATGCCAGCAGCAGCGTGATCCTGAGTGGAGAAGATGTTGCAGGAAGCCCAGCGGACATCAGCACCGAGTTCCTTGAGCGTCTCGATGAGCACGCCGGTCTGGATGGTCATGTGCAGGGAGCCGGTGATGCGGACGCCAGCGAGGGGCTTTTTAGGGCCGTACTTCTCGCGGGTGGCCATGAGGCCGGGCATTTCGCTCTCAGCGATGTCGAGTTCTTTGCGACCGAAGTCAGCGAGGGCGATGTCTTTTACTTTAAAGTCGGACATGAGGTTGTGGCGTGGGTTCAGGTTAGAGTGAAATGGAACGGATCAACGTATCAGGATACGTTGATATGTTCCAAATAGTTGCCCAAATGTCAAACGGGGATTTATCCGGCTTCGGCGGCCCGTTTGAAGCTGACCACCATGAAAATCACCTCCCTCCTCGCCCTCATTTGCCTAGCGACCGCAGTCCAAGCCGAAGACCTCCACCCTGCGGCTGACGCGGCTGGTTTCGTCCCGCTCTTCAACGGCAAGGACCTCTCTGGCTGGAAAACGACGGGAAACTGGGTGGTGGAATCCGACGGCAGCCTCTCGCTGCACCCGCGTGAGGGCGAAAAAGGCTGGCAGCGCTACGACGCCTACATCGCCACCGAGAAACTGTACGGTGACTTCGTGCTCGACCTCGAATTCAAGATCAATGAGAAGGGCAACAGCGGCGTGTTCATGCGCGTGGGCGACATGAAAGAGCCCGTGAAAACCGGCTTCGAGGTACAGATTCTCGACACTTACGGCCTCGAAAAACCCGGCCACCACGACTGCGGCGGCATCGTACACGGCATCGGCCCTTCTAAAAACATGGTCAAACCCGCTGGCGAGTGGAACCGCTACACCATCACCGTCAAAGGCCGCAGCGTGAAGGTCGTCTTCAATGGCGAGCAAGTCATCGACACTACTCTCGATGACATCAAGATGGCGGACCGTCCGAACCTGGGCCAGATCGCCTTTCAGGATGAAGCGCTACGGGTGTGGTATCGCAACGTGCGGATCAAGGAGCTGAAGTAGCTGGCTGCGTCCTCCTCTTCTGGAGCATGAATGACCTGCACACACTCGGCGTTATTTACAGTGCGCTGTTCTACTTCCTGATTCTCAAGAGACCCTTGGGCCGCTGGTTGCAGCAAGGTTTTCTGCGGCAAGGACGGTTGGCAAAAGCTCAATGCAAGTTGTTCAACCTGATGGCGAGTCTTCATTTGGTGCCTCCGATCATTCTGCCAAACATCGACATCAAAAAGCTCACGGAGAAGCCGCTGCCCAAGGAATATGTAGTCCGCCTTTGGAAACCTGAGGATACCCAGGCATGTCTGGAGATTTACCAAATGAACGCGCCGGGTCGCTTTCCTCCTGAAGTAGAGCGGGAGTTTGAGAAAGTCCTGAAAAGAGACAATGGCTCAATGCTTGTCATTGAGCACAAGGGCCGCATCGTCGCCTGTGGCGGCACATCTTTAGATGGCTGCCAGGCGACGTTGATTTATGGCTTGATCCATCCCGAGTTTCAGAGAAAGGGCGTTGGTCGGTTGCTCCTGCTCTCGCGACTGGCGAGATTTCATGGTCCGGCGGTCAGTGTTAATATTTGTGCCGTGGAAGATTCGATAGGCTATTATCAGCGCTTTGGTTTTACCCGATATGCACTGTGGTATTCTCAAAACGGCGAAGCACATCCAATGGCAGGCGTCTCCTTGCACCCAGAACACTGTCAGGAGATCGCCACGTTTCTCTTCAACGAAGGTTACCCCGTGCTGCCAAGACTCAATTCACCCGCTGAAGTGCAGCACTGAAAACAAGCTGCCTGAGCCAGTCACTGCTGCCGCAAATTCAGCACCGCCTCGCGTGCCCGCACCAAAAAATCCAGCTTCGTTTCGTTCTCATCCAGCCGAATTGGTTCGCCAAACGTGACGCTGCCGAGCACGGGCACGGGCAGGATTTCGCCTTTGGGGAGGATGCGGTTGAGGTTTTCCATCCACACGGGCACGAGCTGCACATCCGGCCGCTTTTTGGCGAGGTGGAAGAGTCCGGGCTTGAAGGGCTGCGGTTCGGGACTGGTCTGGCGGCCGCCTTCAGGAAAGAGGATGAGCGAGTGGCGGTCTCCCATGGCCTGGACCATTTCGACCAGCGGATTGGCCTCCGGCGTGGGCTTTTTACGTTCGATGAGCACGGCATTGAACACATGACAGGCTAGGAAGGGACGCACACGCCCCACCGACCAGTAGTCTTTGGCACCCACCATGCGGGTGACCGCACGTACTGGCGCTGGCAGGGATGCCCAGAGCACGGGCCCGTCGAGGTTGCTGGTGTGATTGGCGAAGTAAACCCGCTGCACCAAATCCGGCGCACAGCCCTGCCAGCGGGCGACGGAACCGGAGAACACGCGCAGCGATCCGGCGATGAGACTGCGAATCATGCGCAGATGATGTACGAAGAAGTACAGGTTGTCACGCGGCTTGCTTGTTCGTAATGCTTCCCTTTCTCACGCATGCCGAATTCCACCACAGTTCCTCCCGACTCGTCCACCTGGATGGCTGCGCTGGCGGAGTTTCTCATGGACGAGCCAGCCATTGAGTCGATCCGATTGAATCCAGATTCCAAGCGAGTCGAAATGGCGACCTTGGGGCAGGTGGATGGCGAACTGCTGCAGGCCAAGCTCTCCGAGGTACTGCGCGCGGTGGATGCCAAATGGCTGAAGCAGAGCGGCCAGGTGCCGCTGAGCAACGGCATGCTGGCGGTGCAGCAGAAGGCGGACGGGGCCTTCGTGCTCGAAAAGCCCTCCTGCCCGACGGCACCCAAATTCTGGAAATGGCGTGACTTTGCGTGGCCAGAACCTGATGAGATCGAGCAGGAAAGCGACAACGAGTGGCGCGTGCTGGCGCTGCAGGCAGGACTTTGCGCAGTGACGTTGGTGGCAGGCTATGTTTGCGAGCGTTTCTTTTCCGCACCTTCCTGGCTGCCCAAAAGCTTGTTCGCCATCTCGCTGATTTCCGGCGGCTGGGACGCGGCGAAGGACACCTGGGAAAACCTCTGCGAGCGGCGTCTTGATGTGCATTTCCTGATGCTGGCCGTGGCCTCGGGTGCGGTAGCGATCGGCGCGTGGGAGGAAGGTGCGCTGCTGCTGTTCCTGTTTTCCACCTCGGGTGCGCTGGAGCATTTTGTGATGTTCCGCACGCACCGGGAAATCAATGCTCTGACCAAGGCGGCACCTAAATTCGCCCACGTGCTGCTGCCAGACGGGACGATCGCAGACCGTGGCGTGCAGGCACTGCAGGTGGGAGATGTGATCGTGGTAAAGCCGGATGAACTCTTCGCCGTGGATGGCACGGTCATTTCAGGCTCGACGGCGGCGGATGAATCGACGCTCACTGGAGAGGCGGTGCCAATCCCGAAAGAAAAAGGCGCGTCCATCTACGGCGGCACTTTGAACCAATGGGGCTTGGTGCAGGTGCGCGTGGACCGCCCGGCCACGCAGAGCGCGTTGGCGAAAATCATCACGCTGATCGAAACCGCGCAGCATCTGCGCGCACCGAGCCAGCGGTTCACGGACCGCTTTGGCACGCGTTACACCATCCTCACGCTCGGCGTCGTGGCGCTGATGTTTTTCGTGTGGTGGCTGGGGTTTGGCATTCATCCCTTTGAAAACACCGCCGCATCGAAATCCGCGTTTTACCGCGCCATGACGCTGCTGGTCGTGATGAGCCCCTGCGCGCTGGTGCTGTCGATCCCCTCGGCCATCCTGGCGGCGATTGCCTGGGGCGCACGGCGCGGTGTGCTCTTCCGTGGCGGCGCGGCGATTGAAAAGCTCGCCGAGGTCGATGTCATCGCCATGGACAAAACGGGGACGCTCACCGAAGGCGAACTCAAGGTCACGAAGATCGAAAGCTTCCCCGCTGGCCGGGAGCAGGATGTGCTGCGCATCGCGGCAAGCCTGGAGGCGAATTCGAACCATCCCATCGCACGCGCGATCACGCAGTTTGCCCAAGCGCAGGGCATCGTGATGGACAAACTGGCTGAGTTTCAGTCGATCACCGGTCAGGGTCTGCGTGGGCGGACGGAGGCCGGCCTGAGCTACGTGGGGCGGCGTGAACTGGTCAAAGACAGCGCCCTGGGCGAGGTATTGGCGGGCGTGCCAGACGCTCCTTTGGGCTTCAGCGAGGTCTGGGTGCTGCATGAGCAGATTGTGGGACGAGTGCTGCTCAAAGACGAAATTCGGGCTGGCAGCCGGGCCGTACTGGAAAAACTGGCCGCCGAAGGCGTGTGTACGATCATGCTGACCGGCGACCGCCGTGCGGCAGCAATCGAGGTCGGGGAGAAACTGGGCATCGCCGAAGTGCGCGCCGGATTGCACCCGGAGGACAAGGTGGCCGTCATCCGTGAACTGACCCTGGCAGGCCACAAGGTGGCGATGATCGGCGACGGTGTGAACGACGCGCCGAGCCTGGCGGCCGCCTACGTCTCCGTGGCCATGGGTGCGCGAGGCAGCGATGCCGCGCTGGAGCAGAGCGATGTGGTGCTGATGCAGGACAAAATCGAAAAACTGCTCTCCGCACGGCGCATCAGCCAGCGTGCGCGACGCATCATTCAGCAGAACCTGATCATTTCCCTGGGCAGCGTGATCGTGATGGCGGTGGCCTCCCTGTTCGGCATCGTGCCGCTGACTCTGGGGGTGCTGACGCATGAGGGCAGCACGGTGGTGGTGTGTCTGAACAGTTTGCGGCTGCTGTTTGAGAAGGAATAAACCCGCCGCCATTTTCCATCTGCGCAACTCCGTGCTGGACGATTCACACCTTTTCTTCATAGAGTAGAGAAAATCGGCATGCGCATTCTCTCCAAAGTCCTCTGGACCCTCGCTTTCCTCGTCGCCACCTTTGTTTGGATGGTGCTCTTTGAGCACGGATTCACCATGAAGGGTCTGACTGAGGGTACAGGAGCCGAGTTGCGTGGCATCGCCGCTTGGTTTGGTGGCGGGAAAAAATAGCCGCCGCCCACTATCCATTCAAACACGTCAAGACCACCCCAGCATTATGATCGTTCAGGAAGCAGAACTCGACCCCAAGTACCAAGCCCTTTGGAAGAAAGCACTCATCTCCGTCGAGCGGAAAAACTGGGAGTATGTGATCGACCAAGTGCTGCCCATTGTGACCGCCAACGTCGGCTTTCTGGACGGACGCAAGATGTTGCGCAGCGCTGAAGGCGAAGTTGTGGGCAGCGGCAAGAAGTTCAGTTTCGGCCTGGGCGGCTTTAAGCCCAGCTCCAAAAAGGACCCTGCCGAAGTGATCGCTGAGATGGAAGAAAACATCTTCCGCAAGGACCCCTTCAATCTCAACGCGAACGATCAGCTCTATGACCTCGCGATGAAGATGAACTTCCCGGATCTGGCCTCATTTGCGCTGGAGACCATCCGCGGCGGCCATCCCGAGAACACCAAAAACATGCACAAGCTGGCGCAGCACTACATGGCCAACCAGCAGCCAGAAAAAGCCGCCGAGATCTACCACGGGATCGTGAAGGTCAACCCTCGTGACATGGAAGCCATGCAGGGGGAAAAGAATGCCGCAGCGCAAGGTTCCATCAAAAATCAGGGCTGGGGTTCCGCCAACTTCAAGGATGCCATGAAGGACTCCGGCGAAGCCGCCAAGCTCGAAATGCTCAGCCGCCAGGGCATGACGCAGGATCAGATGGAGCAGTTCCTCGCGGAAACCATCGAGCAATACAACGCCGATCAGTCGAACATCGTTATCGTCAAACGCATGTCGGATCTCTACGAGCGCCTGGGCCAGCTCGAAACAGCACTGATGTTCTACGATTACGCCCTCACTCTGAATGCCGGAGACGTCGCGCTTCAGCGCAAGGTGGAAATCCTCCGTGACAAAGTGCAGGATCTAAAGATCGAGGAATACGAGCGCGAAATCGAGACCAATCCCGATGCACCCGACATCGAAGACAAACGCGCGCAGGTGGCCGAAATCCGCCGCCAGCGCGCCAGTGTGGTCATCAGCGAGGCCAAGACCCGTGTGGACCGCAACCCGACCGACAAAACCCTGCGCTACGAACTGGGTCAGGCCTATTTCAACGCTGGCATGTACGGCGAGGCACTCCCTGAGCTCCAGCAGGCGAAGTCAAACCCCAATATGCGCATCAAGGCGATCCTCATGCTGGGACGCTGCTTCGAGCGCAAAAACATGAACGATCTGGCCAAAACTTCGTTTTTGGAAGCCTCCAAAGAATTGCTGGTCATGGACGCTACCAAGAAGGAAGTGCTCTACGAACTGGCCAATGTGCTGGAAAAAATGGGCGACAAGTCCGGCAGTCTGGAAGCGCTCAAGGAAATCTACAACGCAGACTACGGCTACAAGGACGTGGCAAAGCGGGTGGAGTCTTCCTATACCTAACCAGCGGCTTCCGTTTACTTCTTCCGACACCCCGTTTCGCATTCCGAAACGGGGTGTTTTTTCTTCATCGCCAAATGGTACTGGAAAGCCGGTGTGCGTCCGCCATCATGAGTGCTGATGACATTCGAAATTCTCGCCGCCGCTGACGTCTGGACCACTGTGAAAGAGGGCATCCCTGTGGTGCTGGCCTTGATCCTGATCGAAGGACTTCTCTCCGTGGACAATGCGCTGGCCATCGCCGCGATGGCATCCCATCTGGATGAAAAGCAGCGCAAGACGGCGATGAACATCGGCTACATCGGGGCTTATGGCTTCCGCATCGTGGCCCTGCTCACCGCCAGCCTGATCATGAACAATCACTGGCTGATGCTGCTGGGTTCGCTCTACCTCGTGTGGCTGATGTGCTCCCATTTTGCGGATCAGGAGGATGATGGGGAAGCGGGTGATGGCAAAGCAAAGAAGGTCCCGCAAAGCTTCGCCAACACGATTGCGATGATCGCTTTTCTCGATCTGAGCCTGAGCTTTGACAACGTCGTCGCCGCCGTGGCCTTCGCACGCGACAGCAAGGTGCTGGTGTATATTGGCGTGACGCTGGGCATCATCACCCTGCGACTGGTGGCGGGCTACTGCATCAAGCTGCTCGAACGGCAGCCCTGGCTGGAGCACACCGCATTTTTACTCGTAGGCTTCGTGGGCCTGCTGCTCGGCCTGGAGCTCTATTGGGACCAAAGCGTCAAACAGGTCGTCGAGATCGGCGGCTTCAGCCTTATCGGCGGCTCGGAAGGGCACTACCACATCGCCAAGGCGGTTAAATTCGCCGGCATCATAGGCATCATCTTGGTTCACCTGGCCTATGAGAAGAACGCGGCGGTTAAAGCCGTGCTGCATCCGGCCCTCCGTCTGCTGCGTCTGCCTGCGCGTTTGATTGATGGAGTGGTTGGTGGTGTTTTTGGATTGCTTGCCTGGCCGTTCAAGGCCGCATGGAAGGCCGTGGCCCGAAAATAAGAATCCCCCGGCGGTTAGGCCGAGGGATTCGAAGATTTCATTTATAACAGCAAGTCTGCTTGCCTCTTACTGCTTCGGCTTCGTCAGCATCTCGAAGTCGTCGCTGCGGAAGGGCGTCACGGGCAGGCCATCGGTGCTGTAAAGATTGCACACCGGATTGTCGGACCAGGCGTAACGAACGGCTACGGGTTTAGCGACGTTCTTGGTGCTGACTTCGACCTTGTCTTTGCCGACGATTTTCGCCTCGGCCCAGGTCCACTTTTTGTCTTCACCGCAAACCACAAAGCCCTTCACTTCGCTGACATCGACCGTGCGCAGGCTGCTGCCAAAGGTGTCGAGCGCCACGGTGGCCTTGCCTTCCGCGAACTCGGCGGATTTGAATTCAGGGCTGCGATAGGGAAGCTTCATGCCGTAATCCTTCACCAGGGCCCAGCGGGCCAGGCGTTCAGCCACGTCGCGCTTGTTCTTGGGATGGATGTCATTGGCCTCGCCAAGGTCGATGATGACGGCCTGGCCGCCGTTTTTGATGGCGTTCTGCGTTTTCGTCTGGCTCTCGCGCAGCTCGGCCCAGGAGCTGGCAGTGGCCTGCTCGGCGTCGGTTTTTTCGCCCATGAAGTCAGCCAGTTGCACCCAGTAGAAAGAGAAATCGCCCTGCTTCCACTCATTGCGCCAGTTCTGGATCATGAACGGGAACAGGCTGGCGTATTCATAGGCGCGTCCGGCATTGGATTCACCTTGGTACCAGATGGCCCCCTTGATGCCGTAGCCGATCGTGGGAACAAGCGCACCATTGTAGATGTTGGCTGGGCGCTGGTTGCCGCTCAGCCAGGCTGTGGGTGCTGCAGGAGCACGGACGGTGAAGGGCTTGCCCGCTTTCTTGGCTTCATCCGCCTGTTTCTTCCAGTTGGCGAGATCGGCTTCATATTTGGTCTTGGCTTCTGGAGCAGCGAGGGAAGCCTCTTTGGCCTTCGTGCCATCCATCAGCAGCTTGAAGCGCGGGTCTTTTTCAAGTTCAGCGCGATTCACCCAGGCCTCGGCAGCGCTGCCACCCCAGGCGTTGTTGATCAGGCCCACTGGCACATCCAGCGTGTTGTGCAGCACACGGCCATAGAAAAAGCCCACGGCGCTGAAGCCGCCGACCGTTGCTGGCGAGCACTCTTTCCACTCGCCCTTGAAATCCTGCTGCGGCTCCTGCGTGCCCACATTCGGCACCGTGATCAGGCGGATATTGGGATACTTCGCGGTGGCGATCTCCAAATCGGCGTCCCAACTGGAACTGACGCTCCACTGCATGTTCGACTGGCCGGAGCAGATCCACACCTCGCCGACGAGCACGTTTTTCAGTTCCTTGGAGGTGGTGCCTTTGATTGAGATCGTTGCGGGTTTGGCACTTGCAGGCACGGGGTCAAGCTTCACCATCCATTTGCCATCAGCACCGGCCTGCGCGGTCTTGGTTTGATCCCCAAATTTCACCGTCACTTTAGTGCTGGGATCATCCCAGCCCCAGAGCGGATTAGTCTGCTTCTGCTGCAGCACCATGTTGTCGCCAATGATGGCGGGGAGTTTCAGTTCAGCGCGGGCAGTGCATGCCAGCGCGGCGAGGAGGGTGGTAAGTGAGAGGAGTCTCATGGATGGGTAAAAAACAGGACGAAAGAAACGCAGCCAGCGGCGGGGTTTTCAAAATCTTTTAATGACTCGCTTATTGGGGCAATGCGCGGGCACGTTGCGGCGTTAGAGGCAGCCACCCCTCACCGCATCATGTCCTATCGCGTCTCCAGCTTCCTCGCCGCAGTATTTGCGGCGTTTGTCACCCACTTGCACGCGGAGGTGAAGCTGCCGCCAGTCATCTCAGACCACATGGTGCTGCAGCGCGACATGTCGGCACCGGTTTGGGGCACGGCGGCGGCGGGAGAAGAGATTTCGGTCTCCATCGGCGGGCAGACGAAGAAGACGGTGGCTGGCGCGGATGGCAAATGGGCTGTGCGGCTGGACCCCATGAAAGTCGCTGAAGGACTGACGCTTACCGTCCAGGGAATGAACAAGATCGAGCTGAAGGATGTGATGGTCGGCGAGGTGTGGCTTGGCTCAGGGCAGTCCAACATGGCCGGTCCGGTGCGCAGCTTCAAAGGTGCTGACCCGGGACTGCAACAGACGCTGGCTGCCGCGCCGTATCCGAAGATCCGACTGCTGCGCTCGGGATTGCAAGGATGGCAGGAGGCGACTCCGGCCAATGTCGATTCCTTTTCCGCGATCCTCTTCGCCTTTGGCTCGCGACTGCAAGCGGAGCTCAAAGTGCCAGTAGGATTAATCGTCGGTGCAGTGGGTGGCACGCCGTCCGGCTACTGGCTCACGGAAGAGATGTACCGCAGTGATGCAGCCTGCCAGGCGCAAGTGAAGGAATTTGCCAAAACGTATGACTTCGCCGCCGCGATGAAGGCCTATGAACGCTACATGACGGCATGGAAGGCCAACGCTGAAAAGGCGAAACAAACCGGTGCCCGCGTGGGCCGTGAGCCTGCTGTGCCGAAGCAGCCGGGCGAGTGCATGGGCGAGATCGGCCATCTCTACAAAGCGCACATTCAGTCCTATGTGCCCTATGCGATTCGCGGCGTGCTGTGGGATCAAGGCGAAGGCGGCACCGGCATCACCGGGCTGGATCAATATCATGCCATGGGCGCTCTCATCCAAGGTTGGCGCAAAGCTTGGCAGCAGGACTTCCCCTTTGTCTATGTGCAGAAGCCCAGCGGCGGCGGCACCGCCTGGGATCTGACGAATCCGACCACGAAGGAAGCCAGTGCTTTCACCGCCCCGCCCCTCGCTGTGCCGCGAGACATCGACGGCATCGCCCGCGAGGTGCACCTCAAAATTCAACAGCATCCGCAGACTGCGATGGTCACAAGCACCGACCTCGGCGGCATGACGCACCCCATCAACAAATCCGGTTATGGTGAACGTGCAAAGCAGGTGGCGCTCGGATTTGTGTATGGTCAGAAGGTTGAGTACAGCGGCCCGCTGTATGCCTCGCATGCAATTGAAGACAGCAAGGTGCGCATCAAATTCACGCACGTTGGCCAGGGACTTGCCGCACGACACAGTGACAAACTTCAGGGCTTCATGATTGCTGGTGCCGATCAAAAATTCGTCTGGGCGGATGCCGTCATTGATGGCGACAGCGTCGTCGTTTCCAGCCCAGCAGTCACTACACCCGCTGCGGTACGCTATGCGTGGTCCAGCAATGCTCCCTGGGCGAATCTGTTCAACAAGGATGGACTGCCTGCGCAGACCTTCCGCACGGATGACTGGCGCTCAACACGATGAAAGCTCTGCTACTTACCCTCACGTTTGCCGCACTCAGCCACTTTCAGGCGGCTGAGGAAATGATCGTCGAAAAACTCACCGGCTCTGTCACTGCTGCTGAGGTGCAGGCATTCAAGAGTTTCATGCGCACCGTGCCGGTGCCGAAGGACAACCTGCGCAATGCGATGGTGTATGGCTCCGGCGGGACTGCTGTCGAGTCCCTGGGCCGCATGTATGAAATCACCGGTGATCGTGAGCTACTCGATCTCATGCTGTGCTTCACCGATGCCATGCTGGCCGCGCGCAATGATCCCAAAACGGGTGTAATTGTGTGGACTGGCGAGCGCGAGCTCGTGTGGCCCAATGCGGTGCCGCAGGAAGGCAAGCTCGCCTATGCCGGCACTGAGACTGGCGATGTCATCGGCCACATTGCGTATGCTGCACGGCTCATTTTGCAGAACAAGACACTGGCTGAAGAGAAAGAGCCGGATGGTGGGACCTATCGCGAGCGTGCTTTGCGCTATGTGCGCGAGCTGGACCACAGCGTGGACACCTTCATCCTCAAGTGGCTTGTGCGTCCTGACAGCCAGCGCTTTTTCACGCCGGACTCACCTGGCTACGATGAAGCCACACGCCCCGGCAGTGCCAATCTGCCCGTGCCGTGGAATCAGCAGACGATGCTCAACAACGGCTTCATACGTCTCGCGGAATGCCATGTCTTGCTCGGCGATGATCCTGAGCGCGTGAAACGCTATGATGCCATCGTGCAGGCTTCCGTGGACTGGTTCTTTGAAATGGCGCAGCGCATCATGGTGAACGGCCATGAGTGTTACCGCTGGACCTACGCCGCCGAAGATCCCATGAAGCATCTCGAAGACACCGCGCATGGAGGCTACGATGTTGGCGGACTCTGCCGCGCTTATGTGAGCCGACGCTACGGCATCAAGTCCGAGATGCTAAAACCTTTTGCCAATACCGTGCTTCACATCATGGCTCGTCCCGGCAACACCTTCACGGGGCGCACCGATGGCGAAAACGCAGGCAAACGCCCGCCCGGCACTTTGCGCGGCAATTGGATCGACCTCTGCGAGTTCGCTCCTGAATTGCTGCCCATTCTTTATGAAGCCAATCGTGGCCGCATCAAAGGCAGTCCGGACACGACCGCGAATCTGCTATGGGCACGGCAGCGACTCGCAGGTGGAGCGAAGGTGTCGAAGTAAGTCAGCGCTTGAAACAATGGCACATCCATATCATTTCAGGCCACTATTTTGATGACTGAAAATGCCCCGCCAGAATCAGACAGCTTCCTCCTGAAGAGTGTCAGCAAACCCGTGAAAACGGGCCACGGCATCAAGATCGGCATCTTCGCCGGTATTCATGGCGATGAAGAGGCAGGCACGCTCGCCACCCATGAACTCATCGCCTGGGCCGCAGAGAGGCCTGAAGAACTGCACGACTACGAGCTGCATTTCTTCCCGATCTGCAATCCCACAGGCCGCACGCTCGGCACGCGACACAGCCACAGCGGCCTCGACCTGAACCGCGAGTTCTGGTTTGGCTCCACCGAACCCGAAGTCGTCTATCTGGAAGCCGAGCTGCGTCGTGAGCGCTATGACGGCATCATCTCGCTCCACTCCGATGACACTTCCGATGGCTGCTACGGCTTCGTCAGCGGCGCGCTGCTCAGCGAGCATTTGCTGGAACCCGCGCTGCAAGCCGCGAGTGAATATCTGCCGCGCAACGAGCAGCCCATCATCGACGGCTTCCTCGCCTCGCGCGGCATCATCAAAGAAGGCTACCTCGGCATCCTCAGCGCGCCGCCGGAGCAGCGGCCGCATGCGCTGGAGATTGTGTTTGAGACGCCAGCGCTGGCCCCGATGGAAGCGCAGGTGAAAGCGACGGTGGCGGCGGTGAAGCGCATTCTCGTGGAGTATCGTGAGTTGCAGGCGTATGCGGCTAACCTTTAAAAGCTCTCACCTCCCCTGCTTCACCCTCAGCAACTTCTCCCCTGCCGCATTCAGCGTCTCAAGCTGCTTAGCATAATGGAAGCGGATGAAGCGGTGTTCGGGTTCGCGGAAGAAGCTGGAGCCGGGGACGCCGGCGACGCCGACTTCGCGCACGAACCATTCGGCGGCTTCGGTGTCGGTGACGAAGCCGAGGGATGAGATGTCCATGAGGACGTAGTAGGCACCGTGCGGCTCGGTGAAGGGCAGGCCGGTGGCGCGGAGGTGGTTGAGGAAGACATCGCGCTTCTCGGTGTAGAGATCGCGCAGGCCGTGGTAGTAGCTGTCCGGCAGTTCGAGTCCCGCGACGGCGGCCTCTTGGAGTGGAGCGGCGGCACCGACGGTGAGGAAGTCATGCACCTTGCGCGCTTGCGCGATGATGTGCGGCGCGGCCTGCACGTAGCCCAAGCGCCAGCCGGTGATGGAGTAGGTTTTGGAGAGTGAATTGCACACGATCACGCGGTCCGTAGCGCCGGGAAGCGAGTGCATGTACACATGCTCATGCGGAGCATAAACAATGTGCTCGTAGGGCTCGTCGGTGATGACAAAGGCATCGTGTTTCTCCGCGAGATCGAGGATCATCTGCAGCTCGGCGCGGGTGAAGACCTTGCCGGTGGGGTTGGAGGGATTGCAGACGATGATGGCCTTGGCCCCCTGCGCAAAGGCGCGCGCGAGTTCATCGGGATCAAAGCCAAACGTTGGCGGGCGCAGCGGCACGTAGATCGGCTCGGCACCGGAGAGGATGGCATCTGCGGCGTAGTTTTCGTAGAAGGGCGAGAAGACGATCACTTTGTCTCCCGGCTCGCAGCAGGTCATCATGGCGCACATCATCGCCTCCGTGCTGCCACAGGTGACGACGAGGTTTTGATCAGGATCGACGGGCGTGCCGGAGAAATGGGTGATCTTTTTGGCGAGCGCCTGACGGAAGCGCGGGGCACCCCACGTCACGGCATACTGATGAAACGGACCACGCGTGGCGCGTTCCAGTGCGGTGAGCAATTCCTCGGGCGGATTGAAGTCGGGAAAGCCTTGGGAAAGATTGATCGCGCCATGCTGGTTCGAGAGGCGCGTCATGGCGCGGATGACGGATTCAGTGAAGGCGTGGAGGCGGCGGGAGGTTGCAGGCATCCTTGCGATTTGGGCGAGAAGCCGCCAACGTGCAACCAACCAATCCGCCACATATGCTCCGCCGAATTTTCCTGCTTCCCCTCTTGCTCATGGCACCGTGCTTGTGTGCCGCCGAGGAGTGGCAAACCTTGTTCAATGGAAGGGACCTGACTGGCTGGAGGGCCAACGTCATGCCAGAGTCTTTCAGCGTGGTGGATGGAACCATCCGTGCTCAGGCCACCAAACCCAGCGCCCATCTGTTCTATGTGGGCGACATGAAAACCGGCTTCATGCGCTTCAAGAATTTCGCACTCGAAGCCACCTGCCGCAGCGAGCCGAATGCCAACTCCGGCATCTTCATTCATACCGACATGACCACGCGCGACAGCGCACTGCATCTCGGCAAAGGTTACGAAATCCAGCTCAACAGCACTGCCAAAGAGAAGCGCAAGACCGGCAGCCTGTATGCGGTGGTGGATCTCGCGCAATCACCCGTGGATGAAAGCCAGTGGTTCAAGCTCCGCATCACCGTGAGCGGCAAACGCATCATGATTCATCTCAACGACAAGCCGGTGGTGGACTACACCGAGCCGGAAAACGTCACGCGCCCGCCCGAGCGTGCCGGACGCTTGTTTGATCCGCAGGGCGGCGGCATCGCCCTACAGGCGCATGATCCGGGAAGTGTTTTCTATTTCAAAGACATCCGCATCAAGAGACTGCCTTGAAATCTCACTGAACATGCCGCCAGAACCTAATCCCCCACCGCAGCTCAAAGATTGGTTTGATGCCGCGCGCTATCGGGCCATCGCCAAAGAACTCGCCCAAATCGCGCCGAAGTTTCGCAGCGATGATTTCATGCAGGCCGTGCTCGATGGGCTCGAAGGCCGCAGCCTCATGGAGCGCGTGCATCAGTGTGCGGTGGCCGTGGATGCCGCGCTGCCGGGAACGTACCAGCAGAAAGTCCGCGTCCTGCAAAAGCTCGCGCCGCGCATTGACCATGAGTTCGTCACCATATTTCTGGGCGATTTCGTGGCGACATTCGGACTGCACGATTTTGATTTCTCGATGGAAGCGCTGCGCTTTTTCACGGTCTTCGGTTCGGCAGAGTTTGCCGTTCGTCCGTTCATCGTGGCGGATCAGCAGCGTGCTTTGCAGAAGCTGCACGAATGGACCGCTGACCCCGATGAGAAGGTGCGCCGTCTGGCCAGTGAGGGATCACGCCCTCGTTTGCCCTGGGGCATGCGTTTGCAGGCCCTGGTGCGTGACCCATCGCCCACAGCGGTAATCTTGGAGGCGCTCAAAGATGACCCTTCCCTTTTTGTCCGCCGCTCCGTGGCGAATCATCTCAATGACATCACCAAGGATCATCACGACGATGTTTTGCAACGTCTTGAAGCGTGGGATCTCGAACGCGAGCACCTGCGCTGGATCGCCAAGCACGCCTGCCGCACGCTGATCAAGCGCGGACATCCGCGTGCGCTGAAACTCTTTGGCTTCGGCAAGAAAGCGGAGGTCACCGCTAAGCTGGTCGCGTCTCCCTCAAGCTTGAAACTCGGACAGCGCCTCACGTTGACAGCCGCTCTCACTTCCACCTCCAGCCGCTCGCAGCGCCTCGCCATCGACTATGTGGTCCACTACGTCAAAGCCAGCGGGGGCAGCGCAGAGAAAGTCTTCAAGTGGACCGAACTCGACCTGCCCGCGCACTCTGAAATCGAACTCGTCAAATCACAGGTCGTCCGCGATTTCACCACCCGCAAACACTACTCAGGCAAGCACCGTGTTGAGTTGCAGATCAATGGTCAGCGTGTCGCTGAGACGGCGTTTATCCTCTCCTAAAGCATTACGTCTAGCTCAACGATAAAACGTTTCGAGAATCAAGGTGCATAGCGCCTGACGATACGTGGGATCTGCGGCACCGCCAGCAGGCCAGTTGGGGCGTCCGTATTTGAAGGAACCATCGGATTCTTGAGCGGCGAGGATTTGTGGCATGACCTGAGTGGCGAATGTCGTCCACTCAGCTCCCCCATTAAGAAAGAGGGCATTGCAGTAGCCATGCCAGCAGTAGAGATTGCAGTTCTGGTTCCAGTCCGGCGGTTCGGCTTGCAGGAAACCCGTGATGAATTTGACGCCCTTTTTGGCAGCGCTGGTGTTTTTTCCACTCAGCATGAGGTGGCCTGCTGTTGCTCCGCCACTGAGGCTCCACTGGTTGTAGTGTGCTTCACGGTTGGCTCCACCAAAGCCACCGTCCTTGGTTTGAATGGACTCGATGTACGAGATGGCTTTGCGGATGCAGGGGCCAAGCCCGTCGATTTTCAAGCCGCTTGCCTGAGCCACATTGAGCGCCTGAAAATGCCAGTTGGCCAATGACAGATCGGATCCACTACCTGGATTGTAAACGATGAGCTTGCCGCCGTAGGTCCAAGAGCCGCTGCTCGTCTGCTGGCTGATGATCGTCTTGATGGCTGTCTCAAAGCTCTCACGCAGGCCCGGCAGGCTTTTTGTACCCAGTCTTGCTGTGATGTATGCCTCACCGACGGCAGTGGTGGCAATGGCGTGCTCGTAGGTTCCAGCTCCGCTGCCATTTTGCCCATCCCATTTTTCGGAAAAAATGCCGGACGGGTTCTTTTTTCCGAGGGCGATCAGGTAAAGCAGCCCTTTCGTCACGGCGTCTCCATACTCGGGAGAGTCTGGCGTCTCGCCGTGGCCAAGAAAACATTGGAGAACAAAACCTGTCATCGCTCCTTTGTTGTTCCGCCCCCAGGAACCATCGGGGTCCTGACTGGTTTTGAACAGATTCAGGGAGGTCACCACCGCTGCTTCCATCTCTGGAGCCCCTCCGCCCCGGCGGATCGCTTCCAGGCGCGTGGCGGGATCGAAGCGGGAGCGGAAAGACTCTGGCATGCCTTTGAGAGCCGCCTCTGGAATTCTGCCAGGAGCGGCGCTCGGCGGCTCCTTCTGCATCGCCATCCAATGGTCTTTGGCATAGACCTTGTCGGGCGGACTGAGGTTATCGATGGCGATCTCAAACTCCGCGCCGGTCTTCAGGCGAACTTTGACCGCACGCTTCGCGGCATTCACGCCGATCATTTCGGCCTCGATCAATTGGCCACTGGTATTCGTCCAAACACGCATCTCCGCGACTGCTGCATTGTGCAGCAGGACAAGGCTGAATGCGGCAATGCCCCACACCCTTTTCATGGTTTATTTAACTGCTGCTTTCGCCTGGGCCTGGCTTTCGGCGGAAAGTTTGCTCAGGGGCAGAATGTGCGTGACGCCCGTGGAGGGAATCTTGAGCAGCACGCCGTCACCCTGCAATCCCATGAATTCAGCTTCGATGGTTTTGCCTTCGGTGTTGGTCCATTTCAGGACTCCGCCAGCAGCGGCAGGCATGGCTGCGGGAGTCGCTGCTGGAGCTGCGCCACCGCCGGTGAGGCTGGCACCTTCATCGATCCAGGCTTTGAAGGTTGCCAATTCTGCATCGGTGAGCTTGTTCTTGCCTTCAGGCGGCATCACATCGGCGTCATCATTTGGCAGGGTGCAGTTCACGTACATGGTGCTCTTCGCTCCCTGACCCGGAATGATGTTTTTGCCATCTCCGATTTGTTTGGGCAGCTCGGCATCATCCAGCGCCAGCTTGCCTTTGACTTTCTTCGTGACGCTATGGCAGGCGTAGCATTTGTTGCGAAAGATCGGGGCGATCTGCGTTTTGAAATCCACCGCTGAAGCATTGGTTGCGGTCAAGACAAGGGCGAGGAGAAGGCTGGATTTCATGATTAAAAGCGACATGGAACGATCAAACCTGCGATTTGCCTAGCTTATTTTGCGAATTCCAGCCGTTTAGCGCGCGGACGGGTCGAGATCGCGCAGTTGCTGAAGGGTGGTTAGAATAGCGTTGCGCTGGGATTGCAGTCGGCTGAGGCCCAGCACGGCACGGCTCCCGGAAAGCGTGCTCAGCAGTGGGCTGGACTCGGGCTGAGAGGAGTCCCACTGCGCCCCTCGCAGGGCGACGGCATTTTTGGCGGCAAGCGCCTGATACTCAGTGTTCAAGGTTTGCCGTTGGGCGGCCAGTTGGGCGCGCAGTGCATCCACCGCATTGCGGGCAGGCACGGCTGCCGTTGGCACTGGCTGCGGAACGCCTTGCTCACGGACCGGTCTGATTTCCCTCTCCCACTTCTTCGTTATGTTCTCCATGGGATCGTAGCCTGCCTCCCAGCGCAGATCCGGCGTGCTTCTCGCCAGGGCGACTTTGACCGTGCCCTCGGCGTGCCGGAATGAGATTTCCTCGGCGTTGACAGAGGCTATCTCCGCTTGGCGCAGCACCTTGCCATCCTCCAGAGTCAGCAGGGGAAACTTCTTGCCCACCATGGCGCTGCGGCGCTGGGCGATGATGACCTTATGCAACTGCATCTGTAGCTCGGAAACATCCGTCTGTGACTGCGCTAGCAGATGGCTGGCCTGATCCACGCGCCTCTGTAGAGTCTGATTTTCGAGCTGTAGGGCGTCATACTCGCTTTTTTTGACACAGCCGCTCAGCAGCGACAGCACTACTGCCGCTGTTGGAAGCGTCTGGGAATGTGGCCTGCTCATTCTGCTAAGATTGTAATCCCTTTCCGGTCTCTTTGTCACGTATCCCTTGGATGATTTTCAGAATGCCGTCACAGGCTCAACCACTTGCATTCAAGGTATCCTAGCCGACACTGGAAGCCCCCAAATCCAACCTTTATGAGCAAAGCATCCGTCGAAGACATCAAACTCGCCTCAGCCGGCCTCCGTGGCCAACTGGCCGAGCAGTTCGCTGATACCAGCACCCCGAACATCCCGGAGGACTCCAATATCCTGCTCAAACACCATGGCTCCTACCAGCAGGATGACCGCGATGTCCGTGCTGAACGCACCAAGGCCAAGCTCGACAAAGCCTGGAGCTTCATGATCCGCAGCAAGATGCCCGGCGGCCGTATCACCGCCAAGCAATGGCTCATCCATGATGACCTTTGCGAAAAGGCTTTCGGCAACATGCGCCTCACCAACCGCCAGGGCATCCAGCTCCATGGCGTGCTCAAAGGGGGCCTGAAAGAAGTCATTTCCAATGTCTGCCACAGCGGTCTCAGCACCATGGGTGCCTGCGGCGATGTGGTGCGCAACACCATGGGCCCGGCGGCACCGATCAAGGACGCCGTACATGCTGATACTCAGACGCTTACAGAGGAAATCAGCCAGCGCTTCCTGTGGCGCAGCCAGGCCTATGCCGACATCTGGCTTGATGGCGAAAAGCTTGAACCCGAATGGACTCACGACCCGGAGGTCAATCCTTCCGTCCGTGAGGCCACGAAAGCTCCCGAGGGCGACGATCCCATCTACGGCAAAGTCTATCTGCCGCGCAAATTCAAGATCGGCGTGGCCATCCAGCCCTGCAATGACGCGGACATCTTCTCCCAGGATGTCGGCCTTGTGCCGCATGTGGTGAACGGTGCAGTCGAAGGCTATACCATCACCGTCGGTGGCGGCTTCGGCATGAGCAACGGCCAGCTCAGCACGCGCCCCTTCCTTGGCCAGCCACTGCTGTATGCGAAGCGTGCGAACGTGGTCGATGCCATTGAAGCCATCGTCACCACCCAGCGTGACCACGGCAACCGCACCGAGCGTAAAAACGCTCGCCTCAAATACACCGTGCAGACCATGGGCCTCGACGGCTTCCGCGCCGAGGTCGTGCGCCGCCTGCCGGGCATCGAAACCTTCCCGCCCAAGGAGCTCAACTTTGACAGCGTCGAGGACAAACTCGGCTGGTACGAACAGGGCGACGGCAAGCTCTACTGCGCCGTCCATGTGAGCATGGGCCGCATTGTGGACCGTGAAAACGGCCCGCATTACCGCAGCGCTTTCGTGGAGCTCTGCAAGTCGCTCGACCTGCCGCTCATCGTCACGCCGAACACGAACATGATCATCGCCGACGTCGCGCCCGATCAAAAGGCAGCCGTCGATGCCATCCTGGCCAAGCATGGCGTCATCCACGCCGATGGCATGACCCGCGCCCGCAAGGTCGCCCACGCCTGCGTGGCTCTGCCGACCTGCGGCCTGGCGCTCAGCGAATCCGAGCGCGTCCTGCCCGGCTTCATGGACAAGATCGACGAATCCCTGCGCGAACTGGGTCTCGAAAACGAGCCGATCCTCTTCCGCATGACCGGCTGCCCGAACGGCTGCGGCCGCCCTTACAACGCCGACTTCGGCTTCGTGGGCCGCTCGCCGAACAAGTACGCCATGTTCGTGGGTGGCAGCATCCGCGGCAACCGCCTCGCCGGCCTGGAATTCAAAACCGTCCTCGGTGAAGAAGTCCCCGCCAAGGTTCGCGGCTTCCTCGAAGCCTTCAAAGCCGAGCGCAAAGACGGGGAAATCTTCGCCGACTGGTTCGCCCGCACCCGCACCACGGGTGAGGCCCCGACCCCGGAGCAGTTCCACATCGAACTCGCCGAACGCGCCGCGAAACTCGCGGGTGCAAAAGCAGCCGAGGAAGGTTGATCCGCCCCAAAGCATCGAATTCAAGGCGGCCCGCACCTAGCGGGCCGCTTTTTTTCTGAGCTGACGTAGGGGCCGATTTTGAATCAATCAGTCTCCACCGCCACCACAACCGCCGCCGCCACAGCCGGAGGAACTGCACCCAGAGGAACCGTCGCTGTGGCTGGAGCAGCCGGAGGAGCTGTCGTGGTGGCTGGAATGGTTGGAGTCACCGCCACATCCCGTGCTACAGCCTCCACCATCTCCGCCTTTACCTCCACCTCGACGCGCAGCCCGGATCGCGAGACCGATGATGAGCAGTAGAAACAGGAAGGGTAGGACATTTCCGAAACTGACGTGCTCGAACTTGGTGGCGCATGCGGCCAGAGTCGTCAGCGAGAGTAAAGCGAGCAGGCATGCGGCGGCCAGACGGCGGACGCGCTGTTTTGGCAGTATCCAAAACGCCGCCGTATTCACTCGAGCAAAACGCATGTGGGGCGAAAAACGAGCTTTCGAAGGCGGCCAGATGTCGGCGGGAGGTGCTTGGCCAAACCACCGGGCGTAGCTCGTCTGGGTCTTGACGTACTGGCGTTCAAAGTGGTCATCTTCCGCCTTGCCACCACGGGTTGGCCCATGATGCAAAGGACGCTCCAGGATGTCCTGGCAGAGATCCTCCCAATAGGAGCGGGTGTAAACGAGGTGCAGGTGCCATGCCTGATCGACTTCATCCGAGGGAGTGACCGGGTGCCCGGCGCGCAGCGCCAGAAACAGAAAGCGGCGATATTCATCCACGACACGTCGTGAAAATTCGGCCGACCAGTTGTTTTCCCGAGCAAGGCGTTGGGTGAAAGTCAGCGCGTCCTGATGGTCGAAGGTGAATGCCTTGAGCTTGAGCCACAGCGGGTCGTGTGTCGCGTTCATGGACGCCAAGGTGGGCGCGGGATGAACGCTGGCAAGCCATGTCTGCAAACTCTGCCCAAAGTGTGGGGAATGGCGGACTGAGCGATGGCCTACGGAACACGCCGAAGACGCGAAATCAGAGTCCATCCCCGCTGATTTTCCGTTTCTTCCGTGCCCTCCGCAGGCCGCCTCTGACAAATTCTAAACATCCCGGCACTTGTGTGAGGCGGTTCTTTGGGCCACAGACTCCGCCATGTCTCTCCAGTTCTATCATTTCCTGCATCTCATCGGTCTGATCCTTGTTTTCATCGGCATTGGCGGAATGCTCTCCAGCGAAGGTGCCAAGAAGGCCATGATGTGGCACGGCATCGGTCTCCTCATCAGCATCGTCTCCGGCTTCGGCATGCTGGCCAAGCTGGGCATCATGGGAACGATGCCGGTGTGGGCTTGGATCAAGATCGGCCTCTGGCTGGTGTTGGGCTTCCTGCCCGTGCTTGCCAAGCGCCGCGTCATCGCCACGCCGCTGGTCGTGCTGATCGCCGCCATCACAGGTGCCGTACTGGCCTACCTGGGTTACTTCAAGCCAGCGTTTTGATTCCAGAACGGAGGCGGCTGGAGATCAGTCCGCCCCCTACCTGATCAGGCCGGGAGGTCTGATCTATGATCACGCGCCCAGCGCCTTGCTCTTCTCGGTAGCCGCGCGCACGGCCTGGATCATTGCGTTGCGCAGGCCATGCTGTTCCAGCTTTTCCAGCCCAGCGATCGTCGTGCCGCCGGGGCTGGTGACTTCATCCCGCAAAGAAGCGGGGTGTTTGCCACTGGTGAGCACCATCTCCGCCGCACCGGCGACGGTCTGCGCCGCGAGACGCAAGGCGGCAGCGCGAGGCAGGCCCATGAGCACGCCACCGTCGGCGAGGGCTTCGATCACGGTGTAAACATACGCCGGACCGCTGCCGGAGAGACCGGTGACGGCATCGAGCAATTTTTCCGCAACTTCATCCGCCGTGCCGACGGCACCGAGAATCTTCGCGGCAAGCGCGGCATCTTTTGCAGTCGCCTGGCTGCCGCGTGCAAAGGCAGCAGCTCCTTTTCCAACGAGTGCCGGCGTATTCGGCATGCTGCGAATGACGCGCTGTTTGCCACCGAGCCAGCTTTGGAGATTGGCCAAGGAGATCCCGGCGGCGATGCTGAGGTAAAGCCGAGAGCCTTTGACCTGCGCGAGCGCCTCGCACAGCGGCTTCATATCGCCCGGTTTCACCGCCAGGATGATCACCTCTGAAGCCTCCGCCACTTCCGCCGGCGTGCCGCTGATGGATTTGCAGGCAAGGCATTTCTGCAGGGAGCTTACCGCCTCAGGCATCACATCGCTGAGCGCTACATTCAGGCTGGCTTTGCCAAGTGCCTGCTCCACGCCGCGCAGCAATGCGCCGCCCATTTTTCCACAGCCAATGAGTCCGAGTTTCATCATGGCGCGACTGTGGGGCAGATGCGGCAGCGTGCAAGTACACCAATCTTGTCTTGCTTTGGTCCCCCATTTTTTGTCATGCTGGTAGAAATCGTCGCTAAAATGTACCCCGACCACTTTCAGCCCGAAAAAATCATCGCCGCCGGCCCCTCCGCCAAAGTGTATCGAGGCGTGGAAACGGCAACCGGACGCAAGGTGCTGATCAAAGCCCTGCTGCATGATCACGAAACGTCCCACCCGCTAGATCGTGAGCAACTGCAACTGCTGGCTCCATCCCTCATGCAGATGCGCCATCCGCAGATTGCGGGGCTCATCACGCTGCTGCCCTCGGAGGACGAATTTGCTATCGTGTCCGAGTTCATGCCCGGAATGAACGCCCGGGCCTTTGCTGGCCAGCGTCAGCCCACGCCCGCCGATCTGCGCGCGCTGGCGGTGCAGCTCATGCACGCGTTGATGGTGGGTGAACACCTGCGCCAGCCGCATGGCGACCCGAAGCCGAGCAATCTCATCATTGCCGATCACCCCGGCGGTGGCTTGTTTCTGCAAGTGCAGGACTGGGCGCTTTCGCTGGCACGGCAGGCGCATCCGCCGGAGACGCTGTGGTTTCGCGCGCCGGAATTGCATGCAGGCGGTCAGCCGACGACGCAAAGCGACCTGTTCACCGCAGCGGGCAGCTTGTTCTGCCTCGCCACCAATACCGCCCCGGCTCAAGGCACCACGGTGGAGGAGGTCATGCGGGACTGGCAGGCATTCAACGCGGGCCATGTGCTGAGCCACATGCGGCCAGATCTGGACCTGCCGCTGCGTGACTGGCTGGCCTGGCTGCTGAACCTGGCGCCGCAGCAGCGTCCGCAATCCGTGGCCCAGGCACTGGATACGCTCATGCTCAGCATGCACACCGGTTTCATTTACATGCCGCAGCAGGCACCCGCGATGGCCCCAGGTGCCCAAACCACGCCGCTGGTGGCCGCAGTGCCTCATGCTGCGCCGTTGGCGGCTCCTGCAAGTGCGCCAAAGCCCAAGCCCATCCAGCCGAAATCTGTGCCAGCACCTGCCGCTGCCGCCAGCCCCTCGGCTGCCGCGCCGAAAAAAACCTCCAGCAGTCGGGTCTTGGCCGCTGTCATTCTGAATGCGGCTGCTCTTGGGGTGATCGGGGTTTTTCTCTGGCCCATCATTCAGCAATCTCTCCCTCGAGTGGAAGTGTCCACCGCCGTGAGCAGCGATAAGCCAACCTCTGTTGCAACTCCCATCACCACGGCAGACATCACGAAGGCCGCACCCCCAGTTCCCGCCAAGCCAACGCCAGCACCTGGAGTGAGCGAAGCCAAAGGCCGCTAAATCGCGACAGCATTCTCCATGCGGCAGGCGCTGATTTCGCATGCAGGATGTGCGTATTCCTCTCGTGAAAAGCCACTCTGCCCTTCTCCTGCTGCTGTTCGCCGCACCTGCCGCTGCGGCGGTCGATTTCGTTCAGGACATCCAGCCCATCTTCAGTGAGCACTGCTATCAATGCCACGGCCCGCACAAGCAGGAGGCAGCATTCCGGCTCGATCACAAACCGAGTGCGCTCAAGGGCGGTGACTTTGGTGCCGCGATTTTACCTGGCAAAGCCGATGACAGCCGCCTGCTGCACGCCGTACAGGGTACGAACCCGAAAATGCGCATGCCGCGCAAAGGCGACCCGCTGAGCGCGGATGAAATCGCCAAACTCAAAGCGTGGATCGATGCCGGTGCCGTCTGGCCAGATAGCGCCAGCGTGAATATTGACAAAAAAACCGACCACTGGGCCTTCAAGCCACCCGTGCGCCCCAAAGTGCCCGCGACTGCCAAGCATCCCATTGATGCCTTCATCCGCGAGCGCCTGGCCAAGGAAGGATTGCAACCCTCAGCACCAGCCGCTTCTGAGACACTGCTGCGCCGCATTCATCTTGATCTCACCGGCCTGCCACCGACGCCGCAGGAAATCGCCGCCTTTGCCACCGCTTATCAAAAAGATCTAGCATCCAGCATCCAAAATCTAGCATCCACCCTGCTAGCCAGCCAGCACTTCGGTGAGCGCTGGGCGCGCCACTGGCTGGATGCGGCACACTACGCAGACAGCAACGGCTACGAAAAGGACCCGATGCGCTTCATCTGGTTCTATCGCGACTGGGTCATCAGCGCCTACAACCGCGACCTGCCCTATGACCAGTTCATCATTCAGCAACTCGCAGGCGACCAACTGCCCAAGGCCACGCAGGATCAAATCGTCGCCACCGGCTTCCTGCGCAATACGATGGTCAACGAAGAAGGCGGCGTGGACCCCGAGCAGTTCCGCATGGAGTCGATGTTTGATCGCATGGATGTCATCGGCAAAAGCGTCCTCGGTCTCACCATCGGCTGCACGCAATGCCACAATCACAAGTATGACCCCATCTCGCAGGAGGAGTACTACCGCATGTTTGCCTACCTCAACAACGACAACGAACCCTGGCGCGTGGTGTACACCGCCAGCGAGCAGATGCAGCGCACGCAACTGCTCACACGCATCGCCGAGCTCGAAGCGAAGCTTAAACATGATCACCCCGACTGGCAGCAGCGGATGAAGAAGTGGGTGGCAGCAGTCAAAGCCGCGCAGCCGCAGTGGCACACGCTGGCCTTTGAAGACGATCCCTCCGGTGGCGAAAAAGCTCTGCGCCAGCCCGATGGCAGCATCCTCGCCCAAGGCTATGCCCCGACGAAGAGCGATGTGAAGTTTGCGGTGAAGGGCTTTCATGATGCCCCCAAGTCGAATGGGAGCGGGGACACTCCTGTCCGCTCTGACAGCGCTGAGGCAGCGGACAAGAGTGCCCGCGCTCCTCTCATCACGATCTCAGCCTTCCGCTTGGAACTGCTCAATGACCCCAACCTGCCCGCTTACGGCCCTGGCCGCTCGCAGAAGGGCACGGCAGCGCTCACTGAATTCCAAGCCGAGATGAAGATCGACGGCAAGCCGACCAAGCTGAAGTTCAGCCAAGCCACCGCCGATTTTGGCGAAGCAGAAAACTCACCGCTCGCCCCCTTCGCCCGCGATCAAGACCTCACGAAGGACAAGCGCGTCACCGGCCCCATCGCGTATGCGGTTGATGGCAAAGCCGACACCGCCTGGGGCATCAATGCTGGGCCTGGACGGCGCAATGTGCCGCGCAATGCGGTCTTTGTTTTGGAAAAGCCCATCGAACTCAAACCCGACAGCGAGCTAACCGTGACCCTGAGCATGAAACACGGCGGCTGGAACAGCGACGACCTGCAAACGATGAACCTGGGACGCTACCGCATCAGCGTCACCGATACGCCGAATGCTGCGGCGGATCCGCTCTACGGCAAGAAAGCCGAGTTCAGCGCTTTCCGCACCACCGTGGCGGAATGGCAGCCGGTGAATGACGAGATTGAATCGCTCTGGAAGCAGCATCCCGAAGGCACCACCACCCTGACGCTGGACCCGCGTGCGGAACCGCGCATGACCTCAGTGCTCAAGCGCGGTGATTTCCTCAAGCCCGACAACCGCGTCACCGCCGGAGTGCCCGCCGTGCTGAATCCACTGCCCAAAAAAGCCGATGGCTCGCGCCTGACCTTTGCCAAATGGCTGGTGGACAAAAAATCGCCCACTGCCGCCCGTGCTTATGTGAACCGCGTGTGGCAGGCCTGCTTCGGCACAGGTCTGGTGGAGACCGCCGAAGACTTCGGCACGCAAGGCTCGCCGCCGAGCCATCCCGCATTGCTCGACTGGCTCGCGGTCGATTTCATGGAGCACGGCTGGAGCACCAAACACCTGCTGCGCCTCATCGTCACCAGCGCCACCTACCAGCAGTCCAGCAACGTCACGCCCCAACTTCTGGAGCGTGACCCCTACAACCGCCTGCTCGCACGCGGCCCACGCTTCCGTGTGGAAGGCGAGGTCGTGCGCGACATCCAGCTCGCCGCCAGCGGCCTGCTCAATCCCGCCATCGGCGGTCGTCCCGTCATGCCGCCCGC
>TBL_comb48_EPIDRAFT_1000520_pt1 | contig 30131 bp, 24 predicted proteins | sample TroBogEpilimnion_37_FD_10681 | JGI IMG/M metagenome (IMG submission 10681) | reverse complement strand
TGCCTTTTCTCTTTGAAAACTGGCCGGACATGAAGCGCACCCGCCTCAAACAATGGCTGAAATTCGGCAGCGTCCGCGTGAACGACCGCGCTGTGACCCGCCACGACCACAAGCTCACCCCTGGGGACAAGATCACCATCAAGGTCGAGCGCGCCCCGCGTGCAGACGTCAAACCCATGCCCGCCGGACTCAGCATCGTCTATGAAGACGAGGCCATCATCGTACTCAACAAAGGCGCTGGCTGGCTTACCGTCGCCACCGATTCCGGCAACGGTCGCACTGCCTACGCTGCCCTCACCGACCACGTGCGCGGGACCGATGTCCGCAGCCGCGTTTGGATCGTCCACCGCCTGGATCGCGATACCTCCGGCCTCATCGTTTTCGCCAAGACCGAGCCCTTCAAGCGCATCCTCCAGCAGAACTGGCATCGTTTTGACAAAACCTACCTCGCCATCACCGAAGGCGTCATCAAACGCGATTCCGGCACCCTGCGTTGCCATCTCAATGAGGAATTCTCCCTCCGCGTTCGCAGCGTCCCGCCGGATGAAGACACCCGCGAGGCCATCACCCACTTCAAAGTACTCAAGCGCACGCACCACACCACGCTCGTTGAACTGAAGCTCGAAACCGGCCGCCGCCATCAGATCCGTGTCCATCTCTCCGACATGGGCCACCCCATCGTCGGCGACAAGCCCTACGGTGCCACCACCGACCCCGCCAGACGCCTCGGCCTCCACTCCAGCGAACTCCATTTCATCCATCCCGCAACCCAGGCAAAAATGGACTTCATTCTGCCCCTGCCGGATGCACTGGCCAAGCTGGTGTGAGTTTTTGGCGCGATTCAGCCCCGCTCCGGCTGCTGTGTGACGGTTTCGGCGGAGAAAAACTGCTTGCCGTCGCAGGGGATGCCGGTAACATCGCGCCCCTTTTGCCGGGCCATGTTGGTCAGGCCAAAGGATTTAAACCGAAGCCCATTCGACCGGATCAGCCCTCGTGGTTGAGCGTTTTGCCCCCAAAACGTGCGGAAGACAGGCACCTTAGATACCAAATACATGTCAACACAGATCCTCGCCGAGCTCGTCGAAGCCGGAGTCCATTTCGGACATCAAACCAAGCGCTGGAACCCCAAGATGAAGAGCTTCATCATGGGCACCAAAAACCAGATTCACATCCTCAACATCGAGGAAACCGTCAAGCAGATCGACACGGCCGCTGAATTCCTGGCCGATCTCGCTCGCCGCGGCAAAAAAATCCTCTTCGTCGGCTGCAAACGCCAGGCACAGGAAGCCGTGAAGCAGGCCTCCGAAGCTTGCGGTCAGTACTACGTCAATCATCGCTGGCTGGGTGGCACACTCACCAACATGGAGACGATCAAGAAGAGCATCGCCCGCCTCAACTACCTCGAAGAAATCGAGAGCAAGCCTGAGTTCAAGCTCATGTCCAAGAAGGAACTCGCCGGCCTCAACCGCGAGCGCATCAAACTGGAGCGCAACCTCCGCGGCATCCGCCACATGGGCAAGATCCCTGACGCTGTCGTCATCGTTGACTCCGCCCGTGAGCACATCGCCGTGCATGAGTCCCGCCGCCTGAAGATCCCGATCGTCGCCCTTGTGGACACCAACGCCGACCCGAACATCATCGACTACCCCATCGCCGCCAACGACGACGCCATCCGCTCCATCCGCATCATCCTGCAGAAGCTGATCGACCCCGTCATCATCGCCACCGCCGAAGCCAAGAAGTAACCTATTTCACCCCCCAACCGACCCATGGCTGAAATCTCCGCTAAACTCGTCATGTCCCTGCGTGAAAAGACCAACGCAGGCATGATGGAATGCAAAAAAGCCCTCACGGAAGCCGACGGCGACCTGGAGAAGGCTGAAACCATCCTCCGCAAAAACGGCACCATCAAGGCCGAGAAGAAGGCCGACCGCCAGACGAAGGAAGGCATCATCGCCTCCTATATCCACATGGCAGGCCGCATCGGCGTGCTCATCGAAGTGAATTGCGAAACCGACTTCGTCGCCCGCAACGAAAACTTCCAGGCCCTCGTGAAGGACATCTCCCTTCACATCGCCGCCTCCAACCCACGCTTCCTCCAGCGCGAAGACGTCCCTGCGGACCTCGTCGCCAAGGAGCGTGAGATCGGTGCTGAGCTGGTCAAAGGCAAGCCTGCGAACATCGTGGACAAGATCGTGGACGGCAAAATGGAGAAATTCTATGCCGACAACTGCCTGCTCGAACAAGCCTTCATCAAAGATCCCGATCTCACCATCGCGAATCTGATCAAAGGCAAGATCACCGAACTGGGCGAAAACCTCATCGTGCGCCGCTTCGTGCGTTACGCCGTGGGTGAAGACATTGCATAATCTGAGTTTCCCAACTCACGATTCCTTCAGGGGCGGACGCAAGTCCGCCCCTTTTTGTTTTCATCACCTGCCGCCAAGTACGATGGGCACTCATGCCCGTCGATCAGCGCGCCCTTCCCTCCCCACCTCTCGAGCGCCATGCCGCCCTCGTAAGATGGGTGTGGCGACAGCCCGCCCGTCTACGAGCGTTTTGCAGCGTCCCATAGCCCCCCCCTTCCAGAATTGGGTGTAGAGCAAGAGTCCCTATGATTTCAAAGCTCTGACACGACATTCGGTCAGATAGTAGCCACGATCATCTCTTCGTAAGACTCCTTGAATGGAATAGGATGCAAAGTCAGCACCGTCATCGTCTGTCGGAACTATTTCGACCGACAGCATACGCTGTGTAAGCCAAGAGGAGTTTTGACTGCAAACCACTGTCACCTGCACTTCGGTGGATTTACCTTTTCGATCAAGGCATGGTCCATGCAAAATTTGGTTTTCGGATTTATAGTCAATGCGTGCCGACAGGCGGATGCCTTCGATTTCCTTTTGATCGAGAAAAGGCGTGAGGACGTGATGAAGAATAAAAAGCCGCAGATCTTTGTCCGGCATGAACTCCAACGTCGAGCCGAGAGGGGGCTTCATAAATCCATAATAAGTGCCGCCTTTGAGAAAATCTACTTCCCACTCCTCTTCCGCGCCTCGACATAAGCCGCCATCGCAGTCAGGTGTTTGGAAAATTCACCACAGTCGATCGCATCCTTTTTGAGCCAGCGGCCTTCGCTGTCGAGAGCTTCAGCGGCTTTTTTAGCCTTTGAGGCAGTGCTTTTGGCGCGGCTGGCCCATTCTTTGGGTGTCTGTGGTCCAGCTAGATTGTGCTGCAGTTCTTCACGGCTTTTGGCGAGCTTCTTTTTAAACTCGTCGATGTTATCCTGCACCATGTCCGTGAAGGAGTAATGGGTGGGGATGTTGCTGCTGTCATAGGTCAGCACATAGGTGTCCTTGACGAAGAAGAGCGGCTTGTTGGTTTGCAGTTCGTAGAAGCGGGCGTGCGTGCCATCGGGCAGCTTAGAGCGTTCAAACCACGCCAGAGCGGGCTGGATAGGCTTGAGGTATTGATCATCCCCTGTCAGCACCCAGAGCTGATGCAGCACCTCCATGGCACCGATGCTTTCGTAGCCGGTGACTGAGGGCGGCTCAAACTTGCGCGCCCAGACCGGGTGCATGTCGCGATCATACTGCTGCGCCCAGACCGGCTGTGGCTCCGGCATTTGCGCCAGCAGGAAGAACTCGCCGAGTTTCTTCAAAGCGACGATGTAGCGCTCGTCCTGTTCGAGTTCGTAGGCACGAAACAGCACCTTGGCGATCTGATGCAGGTTGTCGTCGTTGAGCGTGTAAAAGCCGCTGTACTTCACGGCAGGAAAGGTGCGCGACCACTCGGCAGGATAGCTCGCTTTGAGCACTGGCGCGGTCGGGTCCGCCGGGCCGGAGAACTGCTGCGGCCAGGCACCGATCGGGGCCTGGGCGGCGAGCAGGGCGTCGAAGGCAACCTTCGTGCAGCGCTTCAATTCCGCGTCGTCTTTGCAGGCCGGTTCGTGGACCATTTCGAGGAGGAAGAGCAGTGCGGACTGCGTCTTGTTGTCATCGAGCGTGGTGCTGTTACGGCGTTTGCCTTGCTCCTTGTCCCCGGCTTCGAGATCGCTGCGGAGGTAGCTTTTTTTGGCTTTCTCAGGGTCGAAATCGAAGTCACTGCTCCAGCCGCCGGAAGCGAGCTGGCATTTGAGGAGGGCTTTGGCAGCGTCTTTGGCCGCCGCGAGAAAAACGTCATCTCCCGTGGCCTGATAAGCCTTCAACATCGCCAGCCCCATCGTCGTCGTACCAGGCGGCTGGATAGAAATGATCGTGGGGGATTTGGCGTGCTCGACCTCACCGATCTTGCCCTCTTTGTCATACGAGGAAGCGTACCCGCCTTCACGCGCGAGATGCGTGTGAGTATAAGTGACCGCCTTCTTCATGGCCGCCGTGATGACGGCGGGATCAGGCAGATCTGCGGCGAGAGCGAACGACGAGGAAAGGGCGAGCAGGAGAAGCGAGCGCATGGTTGGAACGCCAAAACGTCGTGTTCAGCTCCACTCCTTCAATCTTTCCGGGAAGGGGCAGTCCGCGCAGGCTGAGTCGTCTTCGAGGCAGAAATCTTCATAGATCTGTAGCAGGCCCTGCTGATGGTGCAGTTTCTTCGTGAAGTCACGACTGCGTGGATCATCGCCAAAAAGCCGCAGCACGGCGCGGCGCACCTTTTGATTGTCCAGCAGCGCGGGGAGTTCCAGGTATTCGGCCCACAGTCGCGTGCGCTCGGGCACCAGCAGCGGGTAAGCGACATTGGCCAGCATCTCCTGCACCCGCGTCTCACCGATCAAGGCGAGCGGCTTCTCCGCCTCCTCCGCAAGCAGCGTATAATGCGTAGTCCAGAACTCATGCGTGAGCGCCAGCAGAGACTCACGCCACGCCGCCTGACTCCATCGTGTCGCATCAGCCAGGGGCGTGACAATCGCTGACCACGAACGCAGCAGCGCGGCGAGCGCACCCAGTCGGCGCTGCGGATGATTGCCGGGGCGGATGGNATTGAGCTTCCAGCGCAGGATCTGACGGTCATCCAGCCAGCGCCCCAGACCACTGCGCAGCTTCCACCACTCGCTCCACATCTGGCGCAGGTAGGTGCGCGTGGCGGGTTGGGTATCGTCGCTGCGCACGCTTTCCAGGAAGCCTGAGACCCCGAAGAGCCAAGCCTCGCGCTTCGTGGCATCGAGCTGGGTGATCTTTTTCAACGGCAGCCGTTGGGAGAGAATGGCAAAGGGTTGCTGGTTCTTGCGATAGCCCAGCGTTTGCGCCAGTGCCTGGTAAATCGCCTGCTCACGGCCTTGCGCGGCGACGCTTCGATGCAGACGTTTCGATTTAAGCTCAAGTCGATGCTGCGCGGCCGATTCAATGATGGATTGCACCCGCGCCGGCTCCATCTCGCGCAGAGGTGTGGCGCAGCGGCCCAGCCGTGCTGGCGCGAGGTGACGTTTGGGCTTGATGCCTTCCGGCAGCATGCCAGCGCGCAGCAGCACCTGTGGCACCTCGCGGTGCGCTTGGGTGCGCGTGAAGAAACGCTCTTCCGGTGCGTGCAGAAAGAGGTGCAACACCACGCGGTTGAAGTTTTCGTTCGCACCATGCGTGTGCCGTTCCCAGTCGCGGGCATCAGGATCCAGCTCGATGTCGCCACGTTGGGTCTGCCCGTCGATCACGACCGCGCAGCCGTTGAAGTCCGGGCCTGCGCCGGAATTCCACTCGCCAAAATCTGCGATGCGCACGGTCCTGCCATCGGTGGTGGTGAACTCATTGCCAAACACCCCAGAGAACCACAGGCTCTGCAGTTCCATCTCCGTCATCGGCTCAGCAAACCCCGGCAGCGCCTCGGCCACGCCAGAAAACACGGCGTCGCGAAAACGTGAGTAGCGGTCGGCGAGCGGGAGCGGCGTCATGACGTTTGTTCGGTCAGACACCAAGGCCCGGCTGGCGTGGAATGCCACCAAGATTTCGGGTTTCGCGACCCTGGAAGTTGAAAGTGAATCCGGCTCATCCTGTGCTTACCTACGACATGACGATTTCCACGTGGAGACAAGCCGCCGTGGCGCTGGCGTCGTGCCTGCTGGTGGCAACGGTATGCCTGGTGCTGCTGATCGTGTTGCGGCTGCGGGAGGTAGAGCAGTTGCGGGTGCTAGCCCATGAGGAGCAGGAGATCGGTCTGCGGTTTCACCGTGACGGTGTCGCCTTGATTCTGGAACTGCATGGCGCTGCTCTGCGGCTGGGCGACGGTGAAGTGAGTGTCGGGAAGCAGGACCAGTACTCGGTGCTGTTTGCACGCAACGAGGCTTTTTTTCGCCACCCTCCCGTGTCGCTGACAGGAGCAGAAGCCAGCTCTCTGGAAGAAGTGCAGAAGGATCTGCGCATTTACGGCGAGCAGCTGCAATCCTGGCTCGCACTGCCCGACAAGGAGCGGCTGGCTAGCCTGATGCGTGCAGATGAGCCCTTCCAGGAAATGCTGCGGGACCTCCAATCTTTGCGCGATGCCTGCGGAGCTCGCCTGCTGGACCGCGTGAGCGAAATGCGGGACTCGATGAAGGAAATGCAGTGGTTGGTGGTGACTGCGGCTGCGGTCATGACGCCGCTGTTGGGAGTGCTGCTGTGGATGATCTATCGTGGCTGGTTCAAACCTCTGCAGGAGCAGGCGGCCCAGGTCGAGCATGCCAAAACAGCTCGCGATGAGATGGCCTCCCTCAGCAGTCTTGCGGCGGGACTCGCGCATGAAATCCGCAATCCAGTCGGCGCGCTCAAAAACCGCGCCTACGCGCTCGGTCTGCTGGTGGATCCCGAACTTCAGCCCAAGGTCGCGGCGCAGGTGGCCAGCATGAATCGCGAGCTGGACCGGGTGGAGCACATCGTGGGGGATTTCTTGATCTACGCCCGTCCGTCGGAGCCGCGCATCATCCCCTGCGCCTTGGCGGAACTGGTGGACACGTTTCATCACGACCACCAGGCGGAGATGCAGCAGCGCGGGACGCGTTTTGAACTAGGCATCGTCGAAGACACAAATTTCCATGCCGATCCCGAACTCCTGCGCCAGGCCCTTCTAAACCTTGTACGCAATGCCGCCGAGGCCTGTAGTGGACGAGCTGACGGGCGCGTGCTGCTGGAGGCGCTGGCGCTGGAGCGTCGCATCGTGCTCGCGGTGACGGACAACGGCCCCGGCGTTCCGGAAGACCTCAAGGAGCGGCTGTTCAAGCCCTTTGCCACACTGAAACGCGGCGGCACCGGCTTGGGCCTGACCATCAGCCGCAGCATTGCACGCAGGCACGGCGGGGATCTGCTGCTGGCATCGACTTCGGCGGAGGGCACCCGCTTTGAGCTCCGACTGCCGCGCATTTGAGATGCTTGCATGATGCTGGCGGCAGCATCACCTTGCCGCATGTCTGAACACAGCGCACGTCTGCTGCTGATTGATGATGACGACGATTTCGCCTCGTCGCTCCTCACCGTGCTGGAGACAAGCGGCCACCTAGTTCGGCGCGCCAGTGACGGCACCACTGGCATTCAGTTGGCCATGGCCGAACCGTTCGATTTGGTGATTTGCGACATCCGCATGCCGGGCATCGGTGGCATGGAGGTGCTGCAGCAGCTTCACACGGCCAAGCCGCGTCTGCCGGTGATTTTGATGACCGCCTTCACCACTACGGAGCGCGCCATCGAGTCGATGAAGGCGGGGGCCTTCGACTACCTGCTTAAGCCGTTTGATCCGCCCGAGATGCTGCGGGTCGTCGAGCGTGCGTTGCACATGTCATTCGCCGCCGCGCGCCCCGTGCCACTGCGTGAGGGCGAGGCTGGCAAAGCCGCGCTCATTGGCCGCAGCCGTGCGATGCAGGAGGTCTTCAAACAACTGGGCAGTTATGCCGCCACTCCCGTGCCGGTGCTGATTCTGGGGGAGACCGGAACGGGCAAAGAGCTTGTCGCTCGCGCACTGCACCTGCACAGCAGCCGCGCCGCCCAGCCCTTCGTGGCAGTGAACTGCGCTGCAATCCCGGAAAACCTGATCGAAAGCGAACTCTTCGGCCACGAGAAAGGTGCCTTCACCCACGCGGTGTCACGCCGTGCTGGCCGCTTTGAGCAGGCGCAGGGCGGCACGCTTTTTCTGGATGAAATCGGTGACATCCCACCACCCGTTCAGGCGAAACTACTGCGCGTGCTGCAGGAGCGGCGCGTCAGCCGGGTGGGCGGCAGCCAGGAGATCGAGCTCGATGTGCGCGTCATCGCCGCCACGCACCGCGATCTTCCTGGTATGATCAAAAAAGGCGAATTTCGCGAAGATCTGCTCTACCGCCTGAACGGTGCCGTGCTGCGGCTGCCGCCTTTGCGTGAACGCACCGACGACATCACGCCGCTGACTCGGCATTTCCTGGCCAAGGTGGCGGGGCAGCTCGGCATCTCGGAACCGGCCATCGAGCGCGAGGCGCTCGAGGTGCTCGAGGTGCTCAAGCAACATCGCTGGTCCGGCAATGTGCGCGAATTGGAAAACGTCACCCGCACCCTGCTCATCGAAGCGCGCGGTTTTCCCATCTCGGCGGACATGGTTCGCACTCTGCTGGGATCACCGCCGGCGGAGTTACCGGTACATACGATCACTGAACTCGTGGAGTCCTGCCTCCATGCTGCACAGGCAGGCACGCTGCCTGGCGGTGCGCTCAATGCGGCGGTGGAGGCATTGGAACGGGCGCTCTATGCCAGCGCCCTTCGGCTCGCCGCCGGTAATCAAAGCCAGGTGGCCGAATGGCTCGGCGTCTCCCGCGTCACGGTGCGGGAGAAGCTGGACCGCTATGATCTGCTGCCCAAACGAACCAAAAAGTAACAACACCGTGTCTGGTGGGCGCTTTGGAAGTTTACACAAGGTGCTTTGAAACTTTACAACAAGGCCGCAGGAAGCAGTTGAAGTTCAACGCCTGAAATCCTCTGGAACCCAGTAAAATCAAGGCTTCCAGCCTGCGGCTGTCCGGCTGGCACGGAAATGGCAATGTTAGGAAGCAATCCAGGAACGCTTCATCGCGGCAACCAACGCAAGAACCGTTTCCCGGATGAAATTCAAATCCAACCAACCCAACCAAGATAACTCCAGCCATGAAAACGAAACTCATGCTCGTCGCCTTGGTGGCCTCTGCCGCCGTTGCACAAGCCACTCCAGCCATCACCCCAGCCAAGTCCAAAGCTCCAATTCATCTCGGGAGTGTGAAGGGCCTCCTCCACAAGATTGTGCAGAAGCCCAGTGCAGCACCTGTCGCCCCTAGCGGCCAGAAGGTTGCCGCAGCCGGTCCCTTCCTCAATCATCAAGAGACCGCTCCTGGACCGCATTAATACGGTCTGCTTTTGCGCGGCATGCGGTCCTCGATCGCATGCCGCATTTTTTTTGCGACGTGTTGTCGCGGTTTCGGCTTGCAGTCCAAGTGCATTCAATACGCCGCCTTTAAATCCCCTGGTCAGTCACGCATTTCCATCAAACCAGCCTTGGTTGCGGCCAAGCGCGCGAGTTTGCGCATCTCCCGGCGGATCATCCACAGCCCCAGCGGCACCAGCAGCACAACGGCCAGCACGGCAAAGGTCCCCAGCACCAGCAGCGTGTGCAGCCCGGCCGCCATCAGGATCGATGCAATGATCATCCACAGCAGCAAGTTCCATCCCACGCTCCGGCGGACTCGCAGCAGCAAGCGCACCTTGGTCAGGCAGCATCCATCCCCATGAAATTCCGTCACCGTCAAAAAGGCGCGGGAAACCTCCGACCAAGGCCAGGCTTCGATGTCAAACCAACGCCAGCCGTCGTCTTCACGAAAGATGATGTGCTCGGCGCGGAGCACCTTGCGCAATTCATTCAGCCACTGCTCACGGGTGGCACCGCTGTCGCTCCAGAAACGCATAGTACCTAGACTGAAGGTAACTTTGTGCGGTCGCACCGGCGGAATGATGTCCGGCAGCAGCGGATGGCGGCTGGGCCGTGCGCCCAATGCCAGCATGCCTCTCAGCCGCGCCCACTCGCGGACGATGGGTTGCAGAAAGCTCAGCCACCACAGCAGCAGACGATTCGGCACTCCTCGAATGTTGGCCGCTGCCGCATTGCGGGTACTGACCTGCCAGGCCGATCCCAGAGCAAAGCCCAGCAGTCCTAGGGCCAACCACGGCTGGTGGCAAACCAGCGCGAGCAGCAGCAGAGCGGGCCACAGCAGTCCGGCAAACCATTCCCACCAGCGGAAGCTCGAGGAAGAGTAGATAACCTGGAAAGCACCCAGCCCAAAGGGGCCGTGGAAGATGCTGCCTTCGACGGGATGATCCGCCGGATGCTGATCACCATAAATACCGCCACGCCAGCGCGCACCCCCCAGAAAGCCGAATCGTCCGGGATGCTCCTTCATCAGCAGCGCCTCAGCGCGGCCATAGCCGTATTGCTGTGTCAGATACGCCCGAATGCTGAAGCGCCGGTGGTGCCACACCATCGCCCCAGGCACAAACAGCAGCCGCATGCCGGTTTCACGCAGCCGCCAGCAGATGTCCACATCATCCCCCGCCGTTTTGAATTCCACCCGGAAGCCACCGACCTGCGTGAGCACCTCTTTCCGAACGGCGAGATTGCAGCCCGGCAGGTGTTCGGCCTCCGTGTCATTGAGCAGCACATGCGCCGGCGCTCCGGGTGCTGCTGCCACCACGCGCTCGATCCGGTTGCGCGGTGCGGGCGGAATGTTCGGGCCTCCTGCGGCGGCGACGGTTTCGTCTGCAAAAGCATGGCTTAGGTGCAGCAGCCAGTCGGGGTGCGCGATGCAGTCATCATCGGTATAAGCAACGATAGAGCCGGTGGCGATTTGGGCACCCAGATTGCGTGCGGCACTGAGCCCGGCGTGCTCCTGAAAGTGATAGCGCACTTGCGGATAAGCCTTCGCGATCTCGGCGATCTTCGAGCCGGAGCCATCGTCGATCAGCAGGACTTCGAAATCCGGATAGCGCAGCGCCAGCAGCGAATCCAGGCACTGGCGCAACGTGGTGGTGCCGTTCCGTGTACACACCACGACGGAGATGCGCGGGGGCGCAGCAGGTGGCGGAAAGGCCGGTGGCAGCTCACGCTGCATTGAGCACGCAGCTCGTTCATTTCTTTCACGATCCACTAGGCCAAAATGCCAGTCCGTGATCTCCCTGCCGCCCCGGTGCCACTCGTCCGTGTAGGCAAACCACACCCCGCCCGCACAGCCTCCGCTCAGCAGGCAGTCGTGCTGCCAGCGCATGCTCTCGGCCTGACGCTCCGGCCCGTGGGCGGCGACATCGAGACCAAATTCGGTGATGAGCAGCGGTTGGTTGCCCGCGAGATTGTGCAGCCGACTGAGGCAGGCGCGGAAGGCTTCAGGCGTCTCCAGGTAAACATTCACCGCCAGGAAGTCGGCATTCCGTGGCACGAGGTAGCCGGTGGACGGATACGTCGCATAACTGATCAGCGTCTGCGGCGCGTGGCGGCGCGCGGTCTCGATGAGTTTTTCGATGAAAGCCCGCACCCGCCGGGGCTTCATCCAGCGCACCAGAGTTTTCTCGATCTCATTGCCGACCAGAAATGCGGTGATGCAGGACTGGTCACGCAATCGCGCACAGGTGGCGGCCACGTGGGCTTCAATCTCACGGCAAAGCGTGCGGCTGGAGAGAAAATCGACATGCTCGCTCCACGGAATGCCCAGGATCAGCCGCAGGCCCAGCGCCTCGACTTCGCGCAGCACAGCTTCTGTGGGCGGTTCGTACAAACGCACCGTATTGAAGCCCAGCGCAGCGATGTGGCGCAGGTCGGCTGCCAGCCTCGCGTCTTCAGGGAAGGGTTCGCCACGCGAGTTCGGCTTGAACGGGCCATAGCTGACCCCGCGCACGAGATGTGGGGTGCCATCCGCCAGTTGCACAAACTTTCCCGCCACCACCACACGCTGCCCGTGACTCACAGGCGTGGGGGGGGAAGAAAGGGGAGGGGAAGTCATGCAGGCGCAATGGTCACACTCGGGAAGCCCGAAGCGTGAAACATGTACGCATCAAAGGCCAGTGACAATCAAACCTCAGAAGCTTTGTCAGCAGGCGCTTGGCCTATGCCCAGGCCATCGGCGGCGTCAGGCTGCTTGATTTCCATTTCCACCCAGCCGTCGCCTTCGCGTTCGAGACGTCGGTTGTTGATGACTATCACGACGGCCAAACCGACGAGTGCCGTGCTGGTCTCCAGCACAAACGGGGTGGACAAAAAGGCAAAGAGGTAGGCCAGACCCTGCACCACCACCTCACGCACCGTCTCGTTTTTAAATGCGGCGATGATGACGACCACGGCGATACCGAGGGTCCAGAGCAGCGATTCGAGCCACCACGGGTATTTCGAAGGAAGAGCTTCAGGTGCAGGCTTCACAGGTCAGTTTACAGGGGTTGGTTTATGGGCAGAGACCGGAAAATTCACATTCTTACTTTTCAAATTGGCCATGTCACCGACGCTCGCGCTAGGCACCGCCGGCGTGGTTGCGGCGATGTCATCGTCCTCGACTGGCAGCGCCTTCAGAGCAGAGGGTTCCACTTTTTGATTCATCTTGGCCACATGTTCCCCCCACATGGCGGCACCCGCAAGGACGATTACAAAGACCGCGATGGCCGCTGGCAGCGGTGATTTGATCGTGCGGACCCGGTGTGCGGCAGGTGCGGTGCTGCGTTCCGCAGCCTTGGCACGCTCGCGCAGCCATGGGCCTTGGCTTTGCGTAAGGTAACGGTAGTCACGCTCGCCTCCCAGGGCTCCTTCGGGCAGTTCCTCCAGCATCGCCGATGCGTCCACGCCAAGAAAGTCGCTGTATTGACGCATGAACGACCGCGCATACGTCAGGCTACCAAAAGCGGCGATGTTCCCGGACTCCAGATAGCGCAGACGCTGCACCGGAATGCGTGTCTCATGCGCAGCATCCTCAATGGACAGGCCGCGTTGTTCACGAGCTGCAATGAGCATCTGGCCGAATGAAGCAGTCATGGTTGGTGGAGGTACGCCAAGTGTGACATCGCTGGACGCGTAAGCGATGAATTTTTTTATGATCCACCGGCTGATAAATTCAGAAAATCAATGGAGGATCATTCCCAGTGTTCCTGTAATCAAAGCAAGGAATACTAAAATGGCCCGGTCTCTCCCCCCATATTCCCAGCCAGAAGCCCTCCTCCCTACATCACTCATACTTCAACTGCGCCGTCGTCGTGCAGGCAGCATCCGCCGTCACCCGCAGCCAGCGCGCCTGAATCGCAGGCTCGAACTCAATCCTGAGCGGCAAACCGGCATTCAACTTGGCCTCCTGGTAGGTCACCCACAAACCGGTGCCGGTCAGATCCAGCGCGATCTTCATGTTCACCGCCTGCTCACGATCATGGCTCAGCGTCAGCGTGCGTTTGTCATAACCCCACATGAGATACGGGTCGCTTGGCTGACCCGCTTTGACCTGAGTGTTCTTCCATGGGCCACCTTCACCTCGTGGCTTGCCGAGTTTCCACAGATCATCGATGGCTCCCGCCCAGAGCGCGGCTTTGCCATCGTCGCTGCGCATGATGTGATCACTCGCAGGCGCATCTGGTTGGATGCCGCTCATGAGAAACATGCCGCGATACCCACCGAAATCCGTCACCCGCAGAGTGTGCGAGGCAATGGGACGCAGCTTTGCAAAACCGTCCGCGTTTTCAGCAGGAAGCTCGAAGAAGGTCCCGCAGGCGCTCAGCATGTCACGTTCCGTCGCCACCTCGCGGCACACCCGCAGCTCGCCTGCGTTCGTCGCTGCATCCAGCTCCGTGGTGGCACGTGGCAGCCGCCAGCGCCTTCCGCGATCATCCACCACCAGCACGCTCGCTTCATCCAGCGTGATCACACGCTGCGGAATCGCGACCTTCGTCTTCACAAACTGCTCTGCTTTTACATCGTCCACCCGCTTCAGCTTCAAACCAGCATCCAATTCGTAATAACCCGCATCTGCCGCAAAACTAAGCGTCCGCTTGTTCTCCCCACGCGCGCGGAAAACCCCCGTCTGCACTTTCTCATCGCCCAATCGTGCCACGCCATCGAAGATCGCATCGGCTTCGGTGCCGCGCGATTCACCATTGGTGAGCGTGACGATCACACTCACATCGTTCCCATCCTGGTCGGCTTTCAGTGTCAGCCACTCCGCGTCACCGCTGATCTCCTCACGCTTATCAGTGCCTGCGCTGTGATCAATCCGCCACACGCTGCGGTGCTTCCATCCGGCGACAAGAAACGGGTCAGCCACATCCCCCGCCTTCACCCTTTCATGCAGCCATACCGCTCCGCTTGCATGCGCGGGGCCGAGCTTGTCCGGCGTCTCGGGACTCACAAACCACAGATTCGACTGCGATTGCCCCACGCTGTCGATCCCGCCTTTGACTTTGCGTTTGTTGAGAAATTCCGACTTCGCCGAATCATCGCAGCCGAAAACCAGACGGTCATTCCAACGGCAGAAGTCGCCGATCACCTTCATGTACGCACTACGCACGCGGATGCCTTGGGTGTTGGCTACGGAAAAACTGCGCGGAAAGCGCCAGAACGCGCCGTGCATCGTCATGAGCAGATCCTCTTCGCCGATGTCACGGATGCGCGGCCATTCGGTGTTCCAGCCATGCGCGCCGTCGTAGCTATGGCTCACTTTCGGCAGCCGAAACGAATGCCACTTGCCACCATCCAGCAGCATCAAAATCAGCGACTTCGCATCCCAGCCAATGCTCCACACCGGCGCATTGGCATTGCTTCCTTGGATGCCGCCGGGACCGGTGACTTCGGTGAATTGATTGCGCCGCACGAGTTGCCAGTCGTCACCGGGTTTACGCCATTCGCCCAGAGCGCCACTCGGTGTGATGGGGTCCGTGAGCACGCGTTTGTCGCGGTCGCCATTATTGGCGTAAATCAAGCGCCCCTGCGATGAGTAGAGTCCTTTGCCGTGATAGCCGGGCAACTGCGATTCCAGCTTCGTGAGCGGCGTCATAACCTCGAAGCCTTTCTTCAAAGCATTGCCATCTCGAATCAGCGAGGTGACCGCCAGCGATTTCACATCCACCTCATAGAGGCCTTCTTCCATCGTCGCGTAATAAATTTTGCCAGCGGGGTCGCTCAGGTGCCGCGCATTGCCCGTGAGCCGGCCCGGCATCTTGCTCGGTGGTATCACCCGCACCTTGCGCTCCGCGTCGATCACGTAAGGTCCAATGAAAAGCTGCTGCGACTCGGGATGAATCATCCGATTTGCTGGCGTGCCGCCCACGCTCTCAGGCCGCACGATCTGCTTCAAACCCGGCGTGATTTCATAGAGCTTGTCACTCGATCCAAACGGCAGATGCGGCCCATACGTGACGACCCACAGCCGGTCCGCCCACGGCACCACGGCACCCGTGCCACACTCGCCTTCATTGTTAAACATCGCGAGGCCCGGGTAGATGCCGCTGACTTGGCGCGGTTCCTCAGCGGCGAGCAAGCCCGTGAATGCTGCGAGCAGCAGGAGGTTGGATTTCATGCCGGGACCAAAGCCATGCAGCCACCGCTGGCAACCGCAGTGAATTATGACGGATTGAAATCGCTTACATCCCCCGCATAGCTGGCCGATGCCAAAAACGCAGGCCATCCAACTCCCCGCCGATGTCTGGCGCACTCTGCGCCATGAGTGGTTGTGGGTGTATCGCGGCCCCGTGCCGCAGTGCGGAGTGTGGTCTGCCGAGATCCCAGTGCCCACAGGCGTCTTCTTCGTGGAGCGTGGTGAAGTGCGCATCAAGGCGGATGGCCAAGAAATCGTCGTGCCACGCGGCCAGTCCTTCTTCTCCTCCCCGCATCTGCGCCGGCATTGGTTTGCGAACAACACCTCCCTGCTCTCCGTCGGTTTCCGCAGCCAGTGGCCTGATGGCACCTCGTTGTTCCGCAATGCGCTCAATTTCGCCGCTGAGACTCCCGCCTTGCGCAATGCAACCCAGCAGCTTTTCACCAGCATTCACGGCCCGCAGAAAGTTGTCACCTATCGTCAGGCCATCGAGCCTGTCGCGTATTCCGCCAGCGCTTGGGCCGCACACGAGGCCGCCTTCGCCACCTGGTTTGCCGTGCTGATGGAGACGCTGCAGCAGCTCGGTGTTCACCCTGCGCCCCAGGTGCGAACACGTCGCCGTTTGGATCAACTCATCACATGGTTGCAGGCTCTGCCGCTGGATCAAACCACACCCACCCTGCCGCCAGACTTCCCCATTGGCATCCGTCGTGCCGAGCAACTCCTCCAGCAGCATCTCGGTATTGGCTTGCGCATGTTCATGGAGCGGCGGCGACTCGATGTCGCACGCGACCGCATTGTGGCGGATCAGGCCACGCTCAAAGAAATCGCCTTTGTCCTCGGCTTTCGTCACGCGTCCCACTTCACCGCTTGGTTTCGACGCCATACCGGAGTTTCGCCATCTGCGTATCGCTCGAACGGAGTGGAGCAGGCCGCGTAAAGATGAATTCCGCAGATGTCGATTGAAGGATGGTTTGCCTTGTCCTCAAATGCATCCGGCGTTGGCAACCGGCCCAGTTTCCACCGGCGCTAACATTTCATGCAACCCGACGTCTCCCTCATCATTCCTGTTTTTAACAACGAGCTGTATCTGGACGCCTCTCTCTCGTCAGCAAGGGCGCAGACGGGGGTGTCGGTGGAGATCATCATCATCGACGACGGCTCCACCGATGCGTCTTTGAACAAGATCAAAGCCCATGCGCAGAGCGATCCCAGGATCATCGTGATCGAGCAGGCCAATCAGGGCGTTTCAGCCGCGCGGAATGCCGGGCTGGATCGTGCCTCGGGCAAATGGGTGGCCTTTCTGGATGGAGATGACTGGCTCGCGCCCGGTTCACTTCTGGCCTGGCAGCAGCAGGCCGAGCAGGGGGAGCTGGACTGCCTTCTTTGCAACGGTTTCAGCTTCAAGACCGATGATCCCCAGGCCTTCCTGGATACCCAGCCGCTGGCCATTCTCAGAAAGCAGCCCTGGGAGAGCATCCTGACTGGGGCCGATTGGATCGTGCAAGGCGTCAAACTGCGGGAATGGCCCCACTACGTGTGGCTGCAGTTTTGCCGACGCAGTGTCATTGAGCAGGCCCAGTTGCGTTTTCGGCGCGACATGATCCACGAAGACATTCCCTGGACGGTGCAGCTCGCCCTGGCCGTCAAGCGCCTAGGCTTCTCCAAGCCGCCACGCTACGGCTACCGGCGCAATCCAGCCTCGCTCACCCAGTCACGCAACCCTGACAAAGTCCATCACCGCATCGCCAGCTACCTGAAAGTCGCGGCGCTGCTGAAGGACTTTGCTACAGATCAACCGACGGCTCTGCGTAAAGCGCTGCAAAAGCAGACCATCCGCGAAATGGGGCATTTCTTGGGACTCATGCGCAAAGGCAATGTCTCACGCGCCCATCGCAGCCAGTTCGCCGCCGAATTCCTGGCCGCAGGCCACGCCGGAAGAATGGCAAAAAGCTGCTCCAACTACCGCGAACTCGCGGCCGTCTTCAAAGCCTGGTACCTCTGCCACATCTGGAAGAGGCAAAGCTGAGCATGGAGTAGCCGCTACTTCCTCCCACCCTTGATGAACTCGTCCCGGCTCAGCGTGCCATTGCCGTCCGTGTCGAATTTAGGAAAGCGTTTCGGCGCCTCCTCCGGGTCCGGCTGGTTGAGCAGAAACTCCTCCTTCGTGAGCTGCCCGTCTTTGTCCTTATCACGTTGATCAAACATTTTGCCCCGGTCCTGCGCAGGTTTTTGCGGCGCAGCCTCCGGCTTGCTGGAAATCTGCGGTTTCGCCTCGGGATGCTGAGACAAAAACTGGCGCAGCACAGAAACAACATCTGGCTGCTCAGCAGCGAGGTTCTTCGTCTCGGCAGGATCAGCCTCATAGTCATACAGCTCCAGCTCAGCGGTCCCAGACGCAGCCCCCGGCTTCTTCCATTCCACCAAGCGGTGACGCTGCGTGCGGATCGCCCGCCCAATCAAACCACCCCCACGCGGATAAACATGAATGACATGATCGCGCACCGCCCTGCCTGGATTGTGCAGCACCTCGGCAAAGCTCCGCCCGTCACCCTGAGGCGGCACAGGGAGCTGCGCCAACTCCGCCAGCGTGGGATAGATGTCACAGGATTCAATCAGCGCCTGCGTCCGCGCGGGCTTGATGCCCGGTGCCGCGACGATGACGGGAATCCTCGTCGCCTGCTCGTAGTTCGTGTGCTTGCACCACATCCCATGGTCCCCCAGGTGCCAGCCGTGGTCACCCCAAAGCACGATGATCGTGTTGCCCGCCAAACCGCTCGCATCCAGAGCATCGAGCACCTTGCCAAGCTGCGCATCCATGTAGCTCGTGGCGGCGTGGTAGCCGTGAATGAGGTGAATGGCCTGCTCCCGCGTCAGCGGGCCTTGCTCAGGTATGTCCCGGTACTGCCGCAGTTCTCCCCAGGTCGTCGGCGCAAATTCCGGCGCGCCTGCGGGGGCCGATTGCAGCGCAGGCAGCTTGAAGCTCGCAGGATCATAGAGATCCCAGTACTTCTTCGGTGCCACAAACGGCAGATGCGGTTTCAAAAAGCCGACCGCCAGGAAAAACGGCACATCAGGCTTCTGCTTCGCGGCTTCGAGACGTTTCACCGCCTCATCGGCGATCACGCCATCGCCATAGCGATTGTCCGGCACATCGGCGGACTCTGCCGCTGCGCCGCGTGGCAGCTTCCACGGCTCCGTCTTGTTCTCAAACAACGCCTGCTCCCGCGTGGACTCCGGCAGGTCGTTTTCCTTCAGCGCATAGCTGATCGTCTTCGGTGTGAAGTGCGGCACACTCCAGGAAGCCACATCATTCACATTGCCATGACCCACATGGAAGATCTTCCCCAGCGCCTCCGCGTGGTAACCGTTCGCCTTGAAGTGCTGCGGCAGCGTCACCGCATCCGGCGCGGCCTTGCGGAAATTCGTGCTCAGCTCATAAATCCCCAGCGACTGCGGCCGCAGTCCCGTCAGCAGCGCATTGCGTGAAGGCGAACACACCGCCTGATTGCAGTACGCCTTTTCAAACACCACCCCACGCGCCGCCAACCGGTCAATGTGGGGAGATTTCACCACCGTATCGCCATAGCAGCCGAGCAGCGGCTTCAAGTCATCCACGCAAATGAGCAGGACATTGGGTTTTGCCGCCGCAAAAAGCGACGGGCAAAGGGTAAGTAGCAGGAATAGGAAACGAAGCATGAGGCCTGCGAAAACGTCGAACGCCCCGTCAATGATTCAGATTCCTCACGTTTTCATCCGGCATGCATCTCTACGAAGCATTCATTCGGTGAGTGCTTGCGTAGGCCGCAGGCAGCGGTTTCACTCGGACGCTTGCAAACAGGAGTCTCCAGCATTTTTAAGACCTTCATCGGTTACCTCGTTTTGAACGTGGGCGTATTCCTCATGCTACAGCTCGTCATGAGCTACTCTGCGTTTGATGATCACGTCGGCTTTCTGCGGGAAAAGCAGGCCTATCTGCATCTGCCCGTGTGGAAAGCGGCATTCTACGTGCATGTGTTCACCAGCATCCTGACCCTAACGGCCGGGTTCACGCAGTTCTCGTCAGACATGCTCGTGCGCCACCGTCGGCTGCACCGGATTTTAGGCCGCATCTATGCGTTTAACATTTTGTTCATCAACTTCCCCGCAGGCCTGGTCATGGCGGTCTATGCGAACGGGCATCTCCCTTCCAAAGCCGCGTTTCTCCTCCTCGACAGCCTCTGGTTCTGGTTCACGCTGAAAGCCGTGCTGGAAGCGAGAAGAGGCAAAATCCAGCAGCATCGTGACGACATGCTGCGAAGCTATGCCCTGACTTTGTCCGCCCTCACCCTGCGCACTTGGAAGATCATTTTGACGAACGGCACAAGTCTGCCACCAGATACGATCTACATGATGGATGCCTGGCTCGGTTTCTTGCCGAACTGGCTGTGTGCCGAGTGGCTGATCGCACAACGCAAGCGCCACTCTTCAGCGACTAAAAAACACACCGATGACCATCTCCAAGGCCACAGTAATGACGGCAAAACTAAGGATGAATGCCGGTATGCTGGCCGCCCAGGCCCAGCTGCCAACCTTCTTTCCGACGGCGAAATGCACTGACCTCGAAACGCGATAGGCACTGAATCCCGCAAGAAGAGGGAGACATGCGAGCAGGACGTAGATTGCAGTATCAGGCATGCCCCAAGTTTGATGGATGCCAATGGGTCCGGCAATCAGAAATGGCGAGAATTACCGCAGGTTATTTGCTGTAGCATTGCTTCGGCGCGGGTCCACCGCTCACTCCGGCAGCTTGTCGAAATGAAACTGGCAGCAGCCGAGGTCGAGCGTGTTGGAGTCGCGCGCGAGTTTTTCACTGAATGCTTCAGCAAGAGCGTAGATCCGATGCTGTCCCTGCTTCTCGACTTCCAGCAGACCCGCTTCCTTGAGCACACGCAGGTGCTTGGAGACGTTGTAAGGCGTGACGTGCAGCGCTTCACACAGCTCCGTCACCGGCTTCGCGCCACCGATCAGGAGACGCACCAGCCGCAGACGTGTCGGCTCCCCCAGCGCGCGCATGGCGGTGAGGCAGTCGAATGAACGTGTCACGGTGCGTGAGGGCATACAGCGACGTTTAGCAGATCGCTCTGCCCCCGCAAGAATCCCGAAGCGCACCGGGTAAAATAATAATTGCCAATGTGCGCAAATAAGATAAAACACGCTCCGCCATGACTCTCCCGAACTCACCCCTGCGTTGTGGGCTGCCACGTCTCCTTGCCGTGACCGCCCTGCTGTCCACCTGCTCCGCCTTCGCCCAGCAGGGAGACGTGAAGAAAGACGAAAAAGATAAGCCGGTGGATCTCAGTGAGATTGTCATCTCCGCGCCGAAACTGTCCGCCAAGACTCTTCTCGAAGCGCCGCTGAGCGCCACGGTGACGACGAGGAAGACGATGCAGGATGCCGGCATGTACTCGGTGAAGGATGCTGCCATGTATGCGCCCAACACTGACATCACCGAGTTCAGCGCGCGCAAGCTGAGCAATCCACGCTTCCGTGGCATTGGCGGCTCGCCTAACAATCCGGGGGTGACGACTTACATGGATGGCGTGCCGCAAACCAACGGCAACTCCTCCAGCATCATGCTGCTGGACGTGGATCAGATTGATTACGTGCGCGGACCGATGGGTTCACTGTTTGGCCGCAACACAGCAGGCGGTCTGGTCAACATCACCAGCCGCCGCCCCACCATGCAAGGCTGGGAAGGCGAGGCGCAGACCATGATCGGCAACTACAACCTCCAAGACTACCGTGCACGGGTCAGCGGCGCACTCATTGAAGACGTGCTGGGTTTCAGCTTCATGGGTGGCCACAATGAGCGTGACGGTTACACCAAGAACACCGTAAACAANCAGCCGATCGACAACCGCAATTCATGGTTCGGCAAGACGCAGTTTCTCTGGACGCCGACCAAGCGCCTGGAAGTGCGTTTGATCGTGGCCGGTGAAACCGCCCGCGATGGTGATTACGCGCTGAATGACCTGGCGCAGTTGCGCGCCTTCCCGTTGCAGTCGGCTCGCGACTTCCGCGGCCATACCAGTCGTGATGTGCTCATGCCAACGCTCCAGGCGACCTATCATGCGGACTCGTTTGATTTCACCTCCACCACCGGTCTGGTCTGGTGGAAGACCCAGGACACTACGGACCTGGACTACTCCACTTTTAGCATCTTTTCTCCAGGCAGCACTTTCCTGCTGCGCAACAACCGTGAGCAGCAGACCACCTGGAGCCAGGAGTTCCGCTTCTCCAATCCCAAGGGCGTACCGGTCACGATCAGTGACTCCGCTTTCTTGACCTGGCAGGTGGGGACGTTCTTCTTTGATCAGACTTATCAGCAGACCACCTTCCAAGGCCAGGACACTGCCTTTTTCCCACCCACTACCATCATCCCGGCGAACACCACCTTCACTGCGGCCCACTTGCACGATCAGGGCATGGGCACGTATGCCCAGACCACCCTCACCACCTGGAAAAAACTGGACATCACCGCTGGCCTGCGCTGGGACCTTGAGCACAAGCAGGCGGACCTGGCCGCTAGCCGCACGCCCATTGCACCTCCTTTCCTGTCCTCACTGAATGCCTCTACCGGCACGTCACGTTCCTTCAGCCAGGTGACGCCGCAGTCATCCATTGCCTATCGCTTCACGCCGGGACTCATGGCCTACTTCGGCTTCTCCGGTGGGTACAAGGCGGGCGGTTTTAACACGGCTTCCGTGACCGGACGCACCAACTACGACCAGGAACGCACCTGGAACTATGAAATCGGACTCAAGGGCCGCGCGCTTCAGGACAAGCTCGGCTTCCAGCTCGCTTTCTTCTACACGGACTGGAGAAATCTCCAGCTCAACACGCCCAACGGAGCCTCGCTCGCCACCTATGACATCATCAATGCTGGCAACGCAGCATCCAAGGGCATTGAGCTTGGACTCAACTACCAGGCCACATCCAGTTGGACCCTGTTTGGCAGCGCCGGTCTGCAGACCTCACGTTTCCTCTCCGGCAGCATGGATAATAATTCGCTCGCCAACGGCGGTGCGGGTGGCCTGATGAACATCGGGGGCAACAGAGTGCCCTACACTCCGAACTACACCGCCGCTGTCGGCACCCAGTACAATTGGGAACTCGCCCAGGGCTGGACCCTCTATGCCCGTGCTGATGTGCAATTCAAAGGCGGCTTCGTCTATGATAGTTCCAACATGGCAGGACAGAATGCCTACTCGATCGCAAACTTCCGTCTCGGCCTGCGCAGAGAGACCTGGTACAGCGAGTTTTTCATGAACAACGCCTTGAATACCCATTATGTGCCCATCGCTATTCCGTTCCCCGGCTTGGCGGCTTCCGGCTACATTGGTGAAAACGGTGCGCCTATGACCATGGGTGTGCGTGCAGGCATCAAATTTTAGTTTGTTATCGCTGGTGCAACGGCGGTTGATGGCGACAACACGCTGTCAGCCGCCGTTGTGCGTTCACTCATCTCCCCATGCCCCTCACTCCAGAACAAATCGCCGCCTATCACCGTGATGGCTTTGTCACGGCACGCGGTGTCTTTGCCGCCGAAGCCGCCGAACTGCAAAGCGAAGCCGCACGCCTTACCGGCCTGACGCCTCTCATCGACGTGAACAACATCCGCTGCCGCTGGCAGGACCATGCAGAGACCGGCGAGTGCCGCTTTGACTGCTTTGATCCGGTCATTGACATCAGTCCCGTGTGCGAGCGCATCGCCCGCTCACCCGTCTTGAGCGACATGGCCGCCCAGCTCTACGGCGAGCCAGCCTTCCTTTTTAAAGACAAGCTCATCTTCAAGCCGTCAGGTGCCAAAGGTTACGACATGCACCAGGACTACATCTCCTGGGAGAGCTTTCCCGAATCCTTTCTCACGGCCATTGTGGCCATCGATCCTTCGGACGCCACCAGCGGCGGCACGGAGGTATTCCCTGGCTACCATCAGCAGGGCTGCATGAGTCCGCGCGACGGCATGTACCACACGCTGAAGGACGATCAGGTGGATCTGACCAAAGGCGTCGTGCTGGAGTTGCAGCCCGGAGATGTGGCCTTCTTCAGCGGTTTCACCCCCCACCGCTCCGCACCGAACAAATCCGGCCACTCCCGTCGTCTGCTCTACCTCAGCTTCAATGCCGCACGCGATGGCGGCGACATTCGCACCGCGCATTACGCCTTCTTCCATGAGTGGCTCCAGGAGCGCTACGCGGAGTATGGCAAGACCGCGACCTACTTCCGATGAGCGAGATGAAGCCCAGCACCTCCGACACCCCCGCCGTATGGACGCAGGTCGTCGCGGGTGCCTTGCTCATGCTTGCCACCCTGCCGGGTCGTTCTCAGGGGCTGGGACTCATCACCGAACCACTGCTGACCGATCTCCAGCTCTCACGCGACAGCTATGCCCAGATCAATCTCTGGGCCACGCTCGGCGGTGCTTTGGTCTGCCTGCCTGTGGGGGCGTGGCTAGACCGCTGCGGACTTAAAAACGGAGCACTCATTCTGCTGCCATCACTGGCCCTCGTCGTCCTGGTGATGAGCGGCATGCATGTGGCTGCGATGGGCCTGTTTCTATTGGTTCTGCTCACGCGCGCCTTGGGCCAGGGGGCAATGTCCGTACTTAGCCTCGCGGTGGCAGGCCGCGCCTTCAAACAGAAGTCCGGTGCCGCCGCAGGCTCTTACGCGGTGCTCATGTCCGTGCTCTTCATGATCGCCTTCGTCATTGTCGGCGGCGTCGTCAAGAATTCCGGCTGGCGCGTCGCCTGGAGGGACATTGGCATTGGTCTGCTCGTGATGATGCCCGTCGCGTTCTGGCTGCGAAACACCAGCACCGAGAAGCAGGAGGACGCTGGCACGGACGATGACCTCACTCTCGTCCAGTGCCTACGCATACCGGCCTTCTGGGCCTACAGCGCAGGTATCGCCGCCTTCGCCGCCATTTCATCAGCCACGGGTTTGTTCAACCAAGCGCTGCTGGCCGAGCGCGGCTTTGATCAAAAAATGGCTTATCTGTTCCTCGCCGGCTCTGCGATGATCGCTTTGCTCGGCCAGATGATCTGCGGTGCTGGCCTGCGCTGGCGACCCATCCGCTACTGGCTGGGCGGCGCGTTGATCGTCCAGGCAGCCGCGCTGGCCATGTACAAGTTCATCAGCACCACCAATGGCTTGTGGACCGTCGCAGCGCTCATGGGACTTTCCGGCGGCATCATCACCGTGGCGTTTTTTGCCATCTGGGGCGACTCCTTTGGCAAACGTCATCTGGGGCGGATCCAAGGTGTGGCGCAGATGTGTACCGTGCTCGCCTCCGCGCTCGGACCTCTGCTGCTGGAGCGTGGTGCGGGATTTTTGCACGGTTACGCAAATACGCTGATGATTGCGGCTCCAATGTGCGTTCTACTCGGCCTGCTGGTGCTGACCTTGCGTCCGCGCCCGTCCGCCGCATGAGCACTCCCGCACGTAAATTCCACCTCTCCATCAACGTCTCCGACCTCAACCGCTCGGTGGGCTTCTACCGCGTGCTGTTTGGCATTGATCCCGCCAAGCATCACGCCGACTACGCCAAGTTCGAGATCGAGTCACCTCCCACGGTCTTCTCCCTCATCCCCGGTCGTGCGGGTGCTGGCGGTTCCCTCAACCACGTCGGCCTCTGCCTGCTCGATTCCGAAGAACTCGTGGCCATTCAGATGCGTCTGGAACAGGCCGGGCACAAAACCCTCCGTGAAGACGGCGTGGCTTGCTGCTACTCGCGCCAGACCAAATTCTGGGTGCGTGATCCCGATGGCGTTCTCCTCGAACTCTACGTCTTCCACGAAGACCTCGACGATCATGGCGACCACCACACGCCGGAAGGCGAACTGCCCACCCTCATGGGTGGCGAAGCTGAAGTAGCCTCACCTCCGGTGACGTGGACGCATCATCTCGGTGAAGCCCTCACGCTGCCGCTCGCGCAGGATGCCTTCAGTGTTCAGGAAGTCGTGCTTGAAGGCACCATAAACGCCACCGGCATCGATCTCCCCGCCTTCCTCAAAGAGGCCCTGCGCGTTCTCAAACCCGGCGGCACCGTTTCCCTGCATGGCCTCGTCGCGGACCGTCCGCTGGTTAATCCTGCCCCAGCTCTGCCCGGCCCTGCCGCCGCCGTACAGCATGTGCCGGATTTCCCCAGCCTCGCGCCGCTGCTGCACGCTGCGGGATTTCGCAATACACGCTTCACCAAGCTCTCCGAAAAAGGTTACTTCGAGGCCGAGGGCGTGCCGCTGCGCGAGGTGCTTCTCAGCGCTGTGAAGCCTGGCTTTCGCTCGGCCAAAAAAGATCAAATCGTCGTCTATCTCGGCCCGCAACAGGCCGTCGAAGACGACTTTGGCAACCGCTTCGTCAAAGGTAGCCCGGTGGCGCTGAACATGCACGACTGGCAGGCGCTGAAAAACATCGCTGCGTCGTCGTTTGCGTTGTTGCAGCCGCTTGTCGAAACTCCCAATCTCCCCACCCACCCCATGTCCTCCAAAGCACGTTACATCATGATCGGCGGTTTCCTCGGCGCCGGAAAAACGACCACCGTTGGCCGTCTCGCCAAGCACCTCAGCGATCAAGGACTCCGCGTGGGCCTCATCACCAACGACCAGGCTGGCGGACTGGTGGACACCAAACTGCTGCGCGGCCAGGGCTATGCCACCGAGGAAATCGCGGGGGGCTGTTTCTGCTGCCGCTTCAACACGCTGGTCGATGCTGCGAGCAAACTCGCCAACGAAGCCAAGCCGGATGTCTTCATCGCCGAGCCGGTGGGAAGCTGCACCGATCTCGTCGCCACCGTCACCTATCCCCTGCGCCGCATGTATGGCGATGCCTTCACCGTTGCCCCGCTCAGCGTGCTGGTGGACCCCATCCGCGCCCGCCGTGTCTTCGGTCTCGATCAAGGCGGCACCTTCTCCGCCAAAGTAGCCTACATCTTCAAGAAGCAGCTCGAAGAGGCCGACATCATCGTCATCAGCAAAAGCGATCTTATTGATGATGCCCAGCGCGAAGAACTCCGCGCTGCCCTCGCCCAAGAATTCCCCCTGGCAAAAATCGTTACCGCCTCACCACGCCAGGAAACCGGTCTCGATGAACTCTTCGCCAGCCTCATGACCGACGAGCAGGCCCGCCGCAATCCCATGGCCGTCGATTACGAAGTGTATGCCGATGGCGAAGCGCTGCTCGGCTGGCTCAATGCCACGGTGACGCTTAAAGCAGACGACGAATTTGATGCCAATGCCTTCCTCAAACAGCTCGCCCTGATTGTGCAGGCACAGTTGCAGCGCGACGGTGCCGAAATCGCCCATTTCAAGATGACCTTCAGTCCCGATGACGGCATCGCGGGCGAACTGGCCAGCATCAATCTCGTTCGCAGTGACTACGTCGCCGAACTCGGCATGGAACTCGACGAGCCCACCACCGGCGGCCAGCTCATCGTCAATCTCCGCGCCGAAGCCGACCCCGCCTCACTCATGGCAGCGGTGAAAGACGGCCTCGATGAAGCCGCCCTGAAATTCTTCGGTCTCAAGGCCAGCCTCGATCACGAAGAACACTTCCGCCCCGGCAAACCGACCCCGACCCACCGCGATGGTGAAGAGGTGCTGGAAACCAAAGGCGGCTGCAAACCCGGCAGCGGCTGCTGCTGAGCGACTGGCACCTGCTCAAGGCTTCCACGCCTTGCTCCAAATCACATAGATTTCGTGCATCGCCCGCTGCTCCAGCGGCGTCCATTCCATGGTCCGCTCAAACAGCGTCTTGTAGCTGCCAAGACGCGGGTCTTTATCCACGGCCAGTTGGTAGTTCTCCAGCGCCTTCTGCATGTCGCCAGTACCCCAGTAGCCGAGCACGAGGGAGTAGTAGTCGTAGTGGGCCTGATGGTCGCTGAGCTTGGCGGCAAGCTCAAACTCGCGCACGGCATCGGTGTAGTCACCCAGGTTGAAATACGCCCAGCCAGCGCGGTTGTGCATNGGNGCNTTGTCATGCATTGCCACCGCCTTCTTCAGGTCCGCACGCGCTTCGTCTTTCCGACCAAGCAGCGTCAGCACATAAGCACGATTCGAAATGGCCTGGTAGTTTTCCGCATTTTCCGCGATCTGCTTGTTCAGAATCTCCAGCTTCGGCGTGGTCTGCACGGGGGCGGGTGTGTCTGCGGCAGCGGCAGACAAGACGAGGGCAAAGTAAAAGCAGGCAAAGCGGGAGTGAGTCATAAGGTTGGGGCGTGGAAAGGGTGAGTTTAAAGAACGTTCGAGAAAGCCGATACATTCCAGCGAACGAACCTTGTCGCTGCCTGCGTTCTGGCTGAGGTAGTCGTCTGCGGACTCAACCAACCACTTTCCACATTCCATGAGCTTGTTCCAACTCGACCCCCAAAGCATCGCCAACCGCGCCCGCACGGCGGGTTCTCCCGTTCCGTCACTCCAGGCTTCGATCACGCGTGGCATGCTGGGGTTCACGGTCGTCAGCGTGGCTGGCTTTGTGCCCTGGGCGGTCTTTGGCAAATGGTTTCACACGCATCTGGGGAAGAACGGAGAGGTGGGCATGTATGTGGCCTGCGCAGTGGTCTTCCTCGCCCTGACCGCGCCGCTGCTGCACCGTCTCATCATAGGGCCGGGTTCCATGTCGCGCTTCTACAAGCTCTTCGGCCTGTCCTTCACCGCCTATTCCATCGCCTGGATCGCAGGCTGGATGGCGCTGCGCGGCCACCCTGGCAGCATCGCTGGCTTGCTCGCCGGTACGATGGTGATGGCCTGCATCCTCGTGGCGGCCTTTGATGCCTTGCGTGTCGTGGTCAAAGTCTTCTTCGCGCTGTTTGTGCTCAACTCCATTGGCTACTTCGTCGGCGGTCTGTCTGAGGCAGCGCTCATTAAAGCCTATCCGCTGGTCGCGAAACTGAGCTGGGGCCTCTTTTACGGCCTCGGATTCGGGGCCGGTCTGGGCCTAGCTTTCCACATCTGCCAGGCGCGTGCGCGCAAGCTGCTGGCCGGCGGCTGATTCAAAAAGGTGCTGAAAAATGACGAGTTTGTGTTGCGTATTTGCTTATATGCGCAAATAAACGCGCCCGCATTTTTTACATGCTATTTCTCATCACCATCGCAGTCGTCCTCGTGGCTTATGCCAACGGCGCGAACGCCAATTTCAAAGGCGTGGCCTCGCTCTTTGGCAGCGGGACCACGAGCTATCGTACGGCGGTGAACTGGGCGGCAGTCACCACGGCTGCGGGCTGTGCGGCGGCGCTGTTTCTAGCGGCGGGCCTACTGAAGACCTTTTCCGGCAAAGGCCTGGTGCCAGACACGCTCATAGCCCAGCCATTGTTTCTGTTGGCAGTGGCAGCGGGTGCAGGAATCACAGGCCTGCTGGCGACGCGCTTTGGCTTTCCGGTTTCCACGACGCACATGCTTACCGGGGCGCTGCTGGGAGCAGGCTGGATCGCTGGTGAAGTGAACGTGGCCAAACTATGGGACAGCTTTATCAGACCTCTGCTGCTGAGTCCGGTGCTCGCGCTGGTGGTGGGCGCGGTGATCTATCTCGTGCTGAAAACCCTTCGCCTCGCCCCAGATCACCGCACCCGCACGCTGGATGCGTTGCACTTCCTCAGCGCAGGCGCGGTGTGTTTTGCACGAGGTCTGAATGACACGCCCAAGATGGCCGCCCTGCTGCTCGGCGTGGGTTGGCTGCACGGCAACGCGGGCATGATCTTGATCGCACTGGCGATGGCGGCGGGCGGTTTGATCAGCGCCAAGCAGGTCGCCGAAACCCTGGCGCACAAGATCACCGACATGAATACCGGCCAGGGCTTCGCAGCCAATCTCGCCACCGCACTGCTGGTGACGACCGCCAGCCTTCATGGCCTGCCCGTTTCGACCACGCATGTGTCCGTCGGCGCGCTGCTCGGCATCGGCATCACCACCCGCCAGGCGAAATGGCGCACGGTCATCCCCGTGCTCGCCGCCTGGGTCATCACCCTGCCGCTTTCGGCCTTGGTCGCGGCGGCGCTCTTCCAGCTTGGTCGCTCCTTTTCCCCATGATAAACAAAACACGCATCCTCACCCTCGCCGCCTTTGCGGCTGCCACTTCCGTGTTCGGTACCCCGACCGGTCTTAACAACATCCCCACGGCGGAAACCATCGATAACCGTACCGTAGCGGTGCAGTTCTTCAGCAGCTTTGGCGGCTCCAATCAGTTTGCCACCAGCGGTCCAGGTAAGACCTCGCAGTGGGCGGGCTTCAAGACCGGCTTGGACTTCAAGCCCATTCACCTGGAGTGGGGTCTCGACAGCGCGCTGGGCACTGGCTACTCAGGCCCGCTGCTGTTTCAGACCAAGGCACGCATCGAACCCTGGAAGGATGGCATGTTCGCCGTCGGTGTTGCTGGTGTCGCGCTCACCGACACACGGCGCGCGCGTGATCCCTTCACCTACGCGATGATGTATCACGACTTCCACGTCGTGCGCCTGCATGCAGGCTATGGCATTCAGACCCATGGCGACAGCTACCTCTTCGGCGTGGACCGCACCTTCAAGCTCTTCAATCGCAACCTCAACCTGAACGCGGATCTCGTGCAGTCGCGCAATCAGCACGGCCTCATCACGGCCATCGGCACCAAG
>TBL_comb48_EPIDRAFT_1000513_pt1 | contig 30391 bp, 22 predicted proteins | sample TroBogEpilimnion_37_FD_10681 | JGI IMG/M metagenome (IMG submission 10681) | reverse complement strand
GGTCGAGCGAGAGCTTTTTCAGCCCCGCCATCAGCGGTTCGTTACCGCAGGCCGCGCGGGCAAAGGCATCGGCCTGGAATTCGTGTCTGCGGCTTAATGCGCTGCCCAGCAGGCCCAGCACCAGGCTGGCAGGCTGATAGATGATGCTGAAGAGCACCAGGCCCAGCCCCAGCGGCTGCCCCGAGACGCCGAAAGCCTGGAAAAACGCAGGCGACTGCAAGGCGGCATGCAGCAGGTAAAACATCAGTCCGCTTTCCAGTAGCCCCAGCACGAGTTGCTGCGGGACGTGACGGCATTTGTGGTGCCCGATCTCATGGGCCAAAATCGCCTCCAGCTCTGCCTGCGTGTGTTTTTCGATCAAGGTGTCAAATAGGGCGATGCGCTTGTTCTTGCCGAAGCCGCTGAGAAACGCATTCGCCTTGCTGGAGCGGCGCGAGCCATCCACCACCGAGACATCGACCACCGGGAACTTCAGACGCGCCGCCAGCGCCAGCAGCGCCTCACGCAGCGGGCCATCGGCCAGCGGCTGGAATTTGAGAAACAGCGGCATCAGCAGTCGTGGCGACAGCCAGGCCATGACGATGCTGAACCCCGCGACCGTCAGCCAGGTGTAAAGCACAGCATTCAACTGAGTCTGGAAGAACCACAGTATCAACGCCAGCAGCGGCCCACCGAGCAGCGCGGTGAGCACCAGTCCCTTCACACGGTCGGAGATGAAGGTGCCCACCGTCGTGCGGTTAAAGCCATACTCGGCTTCGATTTTAAAGGTGTCCCAGGCATCGAAGGGCAGCGAAAGCACGTTTTGCACCAGCATCAGCAGGCCGATCACGCCCACGCCCGTCTGCACCGCATTCCAGCCCCAGCTAGCACTCCAGCGTTGCAGCCAGTCAAAGCCACCGCCCCACCAGACCAACACCAGCACCGCCACCGAGACGGAACTGCGCAGCACATCCAGGTGCGCCGATTTGCCCGCATACTCACCGGCCTTCTGCACCGTTTCTTCCGAGAAGATTTCCTTCAAGCGCGGCGGCAGCGCATGACGAAACTGCGCGAGATTCAAAAACGTGGCGATGATTTCGAGGTGAAACACACCGAGCACGCCGACGACAGCGGCGATGAACCAGGGATTAGAAAGAGACATGCGGAGAGGGTGGGGGAGGCCCAGGGTGGGTTGGGATTGGGGCGCTGGCATAGGTGTCGCCAGATTTCCAAAAATTGGGCGTAACCATTCGCGCTTTGCTGCATTTCAGTCAATGACCACCTCGAAAGCCACCATGCTCCAGCGCCTCATCCTCCTCTGCACCCTTGTCTGCGTCTCTTCCGCCTCAGCACAGCTCGGCGAATCCTTGCGCGAGCGGATCGCCAATCTCAAGAATGCGGTCCTCGCGCCAGGGGCAGAGGAACTCAGCTACGGCACCGACCCGCTGCAAAAGCTCGACTACTGGAAACCCAAGACACCCGGTTCTCCGCTCGTCATCTTCGTCCACGGCGGCGGTTGGAAGCGCGGCGACAAACGCGGCGCGGTGGGAGTGAAAGACACGCACTTCCTGGAGCAGGGCTACGCCTTTGCCTCGGTCAATTACCGGCTCGTGCCCGCGAACACCGTCGAGGAACAAGCGCAAGACGTCGCCAATGCCATCGCGTATCTGATCAAGAATGCGGAAAAACTGGGCTTCGACGGTAAGCGTGTCGCGCTCATCGGCCACAGCGCTGGAGCACACCTGGTCGCGCTGGTCGGCACAGACCTGAGCTATCTGAAACAGGCCGAGGTGGATGCCAAATCCTTGCGCGGAATCATCCCGCTGGATGGAGCTGCGTATGACGTGCCGCGTCAGATTGCCGAAGGCGGCAGCTTCATGCACGACACCTATGAGCAGGCCTTTGGCACCGATCCCGAGCGTCAGAAGAAGCTCTCACCCACAGCGCAAGCCGCCGCCCCCAACGCCCCGGCCTTCCTCATCCTGCACGTCCAGCGCGCAGACGGCACCGCCCAGTCCATCGCTCTCGGCGAAGCCCTGCGCAAAGCAGATACCCACGCCGAGGTCAAAGGCTTCCCGGGACAGGGACTCAAAGGCCACATGGAGATCAATCGCGATCTCGGCAAGCCTGATTATCCCGCCACGCCTGTGGTGGATGCGTGGCTGAAGGGTGTTTTGGCGAAGTAAGCCGCTAACGCGCGCGCTTGTCTCCGATTGCCGTTGCAGCGCCAAGCCCCAGCGCCCCGGAGCGTCTTGGACTGCGGTGGCAAGCGTTAGCGCGACACCGCTTTTCGCAGGCCGGACAGCATGCGAAGACCAAAGAACATTCTCCAGCCCGCGAAGCGGTGCCGCCAATACGAATTCATTCTCGCCCCTGCTACCCCGCTCAGGATTCAACGCTCAGTGTTGGCTCTTCCACATTCCCCACAGGCTCATGCCCCAGCGCGGCCTGATGCTCCAAATACGCCGCAAAAATATCCTCCAACTCCATCACGCTACCGATCTGCGAGAAGCGCTGCCGCAGCCACTTGCCGCCGGGAATCGACTTCGTGTAGTTCATGAGGCGGTTGCGCATGGAGCGAATCGTCGGCAGTTCGCCCATGTGCGCATTGCGGGCGATGGCCATCTGGCAGTGGCGGCGCATGAAGTTGAAACGCTCCTCCACAGTGGCGTGGGCGGCATGCGTGCCGGTGGCGAGGTAATGCTTCGCTTCCTTGAACACCCAGGGATTCACCATCGCGGCACGACCGATCATGACGCCCTTCACGTTCGTTTGCGCCCGGCGGATCTCCACATCCACACCGCTGGAGATGTCGCCATTGCCAATGACCGGAATCTTCACCGCATCGGCCACCTGACCAATGACACCTGACCAATGACCTCCCAATCCGCGAGACCGGTGTACCCCTGCGCGCGAGTGCGACCATGCACGGCGATGGCCTGCATGCCGCAGTCTTCCAGGATGCGGGCGACCTCCACGGCATTGACGAGGTTCGCATCCCAGCCGATGCGCATTTTGGCCGTCACTGGAATCGACACCGCTTTGGCGACCTCACGCGCCACGCTGGTCAGCAGCGGGCAGTCTTTGAGCAGGGATGAGCCGCCGTTTTTGGAAACCACCTTGTTCACCGGGCAGCCGAAATTGATGTCGATGAAGTCCGGCTGCTTCCAGTCGATGATCTTGCGTGCGGCTTCGCCCATGCGCACGCCGTCGGAGCCGAAGAGCTGCACCCCGAGCGGGCGCTGCACATCATCGAAGTCTGTGTAGTGCCGGGTGCGGTCATCGCGCTGCAGGATGCCCTCGGCGCTGACAAACTCCGTCACCATCACATCTGCGCCCTGTTCCTTGCACAAATGGCGGAAAATTACGTCCGTGACCCCGGCCATGGGGGCCAGATAGAGAGGAAAGCGGTCGTTTTCGAACCAGGGAAGCATCTTCGAGCATAGCCGCACTGGCAGAATGCGGCAAGTCGTGTCACATTACACGATGGCAAGACGCCGCCGCTACCGCAAACCGCTCCTTCCCGGCCTCTGGACCGTGCTGGTCGCGCTTGCCCTCATCGGTTGGACTGGCGGGGTGTATTGGGTGCTGGGCAGGAAGACGAAGATCAGCCGCGTGGCTCCGACACCGCCCCCCGTAGTGGCAAAGGGAAAGTGATGGGGCGGTCAAAAATGACGAAGGTCGAAGCACGAATGACTAAATAAATCCGAAGCTCGAATGCCGAAAACAACCTCGGCTATGTGCGACCTCTTGCTCGCCATTCGTCATTGGAGCTTCGACATTATTTCGTCATTCGGATTTACTCATTCGTCATTGTCAGTTCTAGAGCTTGCCACTCGCCCATGGCCTCACTCAGACCGCAGGTCGTACCACCACAATCTCCCCCAGCAGCTTCTCCTGCTCCACCTGCAGGTGGTTGAGCTTGATGAGTTCCAGCATGGCCAGGAAGGTCACGATCACCTCGCCACGGCTGGCGGCGCTGCTAAAGAGGTCTTCAAACTTTACCTTGGTGCCTGCGGCGACGATCTGCAGCAGGTGCTCGATCTTGTCCGCCACCGTGTAGCGGTCATTGACGATCTCGCGGAAGTCGCTGGCGTTTTCAAAGCGCTTCAGGATGCGCTGGAAGGCACGGATCAGGTCAAAGATGCCCACCTGGCCGATGGTCTCCACCGGGGCGTCCAGATCGGGCAGTTCGGGCGTGGTGACGAATAATTCATCGCTCTTCACCTCCTGCGCACCCAGGAACTGGGCGGCCTCCTTGAACTTCTTGTACTCCATGAGCTGGCGGATCAGCTCCCAGCGTGGGTCATTCTCCTCCGCATCCTCCTCCGGCGGCTGCACCGCCTGCGGCAGCAGCTCGCGGCTCTTGATGTACATCAGATTGGCCGCCATCACGATGAATTCGCTCGCCAGCTCAATGTTCAGCGCCTTGAACGTGTCGATGTAATCCAGGTACTGCCGCGTGATGCGCTCCAGCGACACGTTGTAAATGTCGATCTCCTCCTTTTTGATCAGGTAGAGCAGCAGGTCCAGCGGGCCTTCAAAAATTTCGAGTTTAACTTTGTAGTCGGTGTCTTCCACCTGCCGAGATAGAGCGGAGAGACGACAATGGCAACCCAAGAGCGCGGGTATTGTGAACGGCAGGAATGACAGGCACTACTGTTTGTCGGTAATTGGTGCTCATCACTTCGGGAATGCCTCGCCTTCCCATGCCCTAGTGACAGGAGGGGCAGTGGCATTTCAAGCGCGTTGTGCCAGGGCCTTTTCCGCATCCTCCAGTTCCCCCTGTCGCCGCCCATATCCGCAGATTACGATCAGCTTTCGCGCCTCGGCTAGATCCTTTTCTGTCCCTTCATATAGATGCTGCTCGGAATCATGTCGCATTCCAAAAAGCCGAGCCCTGCTCAACAGAATTTCTGCCATGTAAAGCTTCATCAAACCACGCTCGGCGATCTCCCAAGCCTCATCCAAATCCTCCTGCGCACGCTTAATGCTCTTTGTCTTGTCTTGATTAGAATTGGCGAAGAAAGAAATTTCAGCGCAAGCACACCAGGCGCGAGTGAGAAGGGCTTTGGGAAGTTCGTCCTGCTGACCGGAGATGCGGATGCCCTGAATACCCAAATACGGAGCTTCAAATATGAGGACGAGCGAGCAGTTCTCGTCGGTACGCTGTTCTTTGAGTTCCTTGGCCCAGCTTTTTACTTCGGTCTTGGTGAATGAATTCTCGGTAGACTTCACCTGCGTGGCATGGGAGCCGCGCTCGTTTTTCCAAAGGATGTCGAACTTGTCGTTTCCTTGAAGCGGTTCTAGAGTGATCTCCGTGAATGCATTCTCGCTATGTGTGATGTCCAGCAAAGCCGCGAGCGCCTGCACGAGCAGACCACGGGTTGCGATGGCACCGCCACGGAAGTTGGATGGGTCTGACATAAGAAAAACGATGGCTGCTAGATAAACAGGGCTGCTCCCGGAGTCCAGCAGACACAAATGGTTCTGAGTAGGAAGGAATAAGTCTTTTCGGGCTTTTTCGCATTTTTCGGCCACCGTCATTGATTCCCATGCCCGCCAAGAAGAAACCCAACGCCAAACCGCTCACTGGCACCGCCTTGATCAAAGAGGTGTGCCGCCGCATTCGCGTGGCGCGGGCCTACTGGGATGCGCACAACAACCGCGCCTGCCGGGGCGAGCGCGAGAAAGCCACGGCACTCTACGAAACCCTCAGCGAGGCGGAGCGCGAGAAGGTGCCGCAGGTGCTGCGCGTCTGGCTGCGCTACCGCAGCGAGAAATACTTCGGCGATGACCGCACGCCGCCGGGAGGTGGAAGATGAAAATGGAGTGGCCGCAAAGAGACGCAAAAGGCTCAAAAAACAGACGGGGATTCCATCTTTTTTCCGTTCACCAAGATGGTTTCCGCACAGGTCTTTTTCTGTCCCATCTTTTTTGCGATTCTTGCGCCTCTTTGCGGCCAACCTCATCCTTTGAGCTGACATGAACAGCGCCCTCAAATCAGGATTGCACCCACGCAATCGCTTCAACACCCGCTACGACTTCCCGCAGCTCATCGCGTGCTGTCCGCCCCTGGCGGCGTTTGTGAAGTCGAATGCCTATGGCGATGACAGCATCGACTACGCCGACCCGCTGGCCGTGAAGGCACTGAATCAAGCGCTGCTGAAGCAGGCCTATGGTCTCCAGCACTGGGACATCCCGCCAGGCTATCTCTGCCCACCGATCCCAGGCCGCAGCGACTACCTTCATCATCTCGCGGACCTCATCGCGCAGCGGTGCGGGCCAGCAGTGCGCATGCTGGACATCGGCACCGGGGCGAACTGCATCTACCCACTCATCGGCGCGAGCGAATACGGCTGGAGTTTCGTCGGCGCGGAGGTCGATCCCACCGCGCTGCGCTGGGCAAAAAAGACCGTGGCCGCGAATCCCAGTGTGGCAGGCTTGATCGAGTGCCGCTTGCAAAAATCGGCCACGCAGTGCTTTCACGGCATCATTCAAACTGGCGAGCACTTTGACCTGACCCTGTGCAATCCACCCTTTCACAGCTCCGCAGCCGCAGCCGCAGAAGGCACGCAGAGGAAACTGCGCAACCTCGGCGGGAAGAAAGCGGGGCTGAACTTCGGCGGCAAAGCCAACGAACTTTGGTGCGAAGGCGGAGAGCTAGTATTCATCCGCCGCATGATTGAAGAGAGCGCCGTGTTTGCCACGCAGTGTGGCTGGTTCACCACACTCGTTTCCAAAAGCGAGCATCTACCGCGTCTCGAACAAGCACTCCGCCAAGTAAAAGCCGCCACCATCCAAGTCATCGACATGGCCCAAGGCCAGAAGAAAAGCCGCATCCTCGCGTGGAGCTTTGCAAACCCGGAGATCAGGCATCCTGCCTGACGACGGCTGGAGGTCAGGCTTCCAGCCTGACTATGGCTTGGGGCTTCTAGCCTCAGTTCAGAATCAACGTTCTTGAAGCCTCGATCCGCTGACAGGCTCGGCAGCCTATCCTCCATGATGCGTACGTCCCGCGCTAGATTCTCCCCGCTCCTCCGTATTGCCTTCCCTCATGAAATCATCGTTCACTTTCTGTTCGCTCCTCCTGCTAGCCACGGCACTGCATGCCGAGGTGAAGCTGTCCAAGGTCTTCACCCCGCACATGGTGCTGCAGCGCGGCATGGCGGTGCCGGTCTGGGGCACGGCGGCTCCAGGCGAGAAGGTCACGGTGGCCTTCGCAGGACAAAACAAAACCGCCACGGCAGATGACAAAGGTGCCTGGAGCGTGAAACTCGATTCTTTGCAAGCCAGCGCAGAGCCGCGCACGCTGACCATTGGCAGCCAGAAGATCGACGACGTCCTCGTGGGCGACGTGTGGGTCGGCTCCGGCCAGTCCAACATGGACATGGTCGTTTCCAGTTACACCGCAGGCGATCCCGTGCTCGATGAAGCCGCGAAGCAAACCTATCCGCAACTGCGCTTGTTGCGCAAAGATGCCAACGCCACTTGGGAGCAGTCCACGCCGGAGACGAATCCCAAGTTCAGCGCACTGCTGTTCTCGTTTGGCTTCCCCTTGCAGAAGGAGATCGGTGTTCCTGTGGGTCTGATGGTCGGTGCTGTCGGTGGCACGCCTTCGGGCTTCTGGTTGAGCGATGAGATGTATCGCAGCGATGCCGCTTGCGCCGAAGCCGTGAAGAAATTCGCACCCACTTACAAGTATGACGAACTCGTGGCCAAGTATGCCGTGGAAAAAGCGAAGTGGGATGAAGAATTCGCCAAGTGGAAGGTCATCGCAGAGGCCGCCAAGAAAGAGGGCAAGGAAGCCCCGCGTCCGCCCCGTGGCCCGCAACCTGTGGGCAAGGCTGGCGAAACCAACTCCGGCAAAGTCGGCCAGCTCTTTGAAGCCTTCATTCGTCCGTATGTCGGCTATGGCATCAAAGGCGTGCTGTGGGACCAGGGCGAGAGCCGCACCAACATCGTGGGCGTGGATCAGGTCACGCTCATGGGCGCTCTCATCGGCGGTTGGCGCAAGGCCTGGGGCCAGGGCGATTTCCCCTTCCTCTACGTGCAGAAGCCCAGCGGTGGCGGCTGTGCCTTTGACTATTCGCAGCCGATGAATCGCCTCGCCGAGAAGTTCGCACCGTTGCCGAAGGCCATCCCGAACAACCCGGATGCCGAATACTCTCACGTCGCTTTCGAGCAGTTCATGAAATATCCGAACACGCACATGGTCATCAGCAGCGACCTCGGCAACGGCATTCATCCGCCGAACAAGTCCGGCTACGGCGCACGCGCCGTGCAGGTGGCGCTGGCCGTGGCGTATGAAAAGGGCAATGAGTACCTCGGTCCGCAGCTTGCTTCACACACAATTACTGGCGGCAAAGTGACGCTCAAGTTCAAGCACGTCGGCAAAGGTCTCGCCTTCAAAAACGGCGACAAGCTTCAGGGCTTCGCCATCGCTGGCGAGGACAAGAAGTTCGTCTGGGCCGATGCCGTCATCGAAGGCAACACCGTCGTGGTTTCCAGCAAAGACGTGCCGCAGCCTGCTGCCGTGCGCTACGCCTGGAGCAATGCCTTCCAGTGGGCGAACCTATTCAATCAAGATGGCCTGCCCGCGCAGCCGTTCAGGACGGATGCGTGGTAGGCCGTTGTTGTGGCCGCAAAGAGGCGCAAAAGGATCAAAATGCAGATGGCCGATCAGGCCGTCTGCATTGAACTCCGCCTCATACACGCAGCAGCGACACCGCGACATTGCCGCCAAAGCAGGCAGCCACGTCCGACTCTGGATCACGCGGACGCTCGGCATAAGACGCGCTGTAAGCATACCCCTGCGCATCTTTGCGATAGCTCACATTCAAAGGCGAACGCGCCGGGTGGCACACGATGCGCGGCGGCAGCGCCGTCTGCTCGCTGGGAAGATGCGGCAGATTGATGTTCCAAAAGCTGCTGTGCGGGTGCTCCAGCGCGTGCCGTTCCCGCACAATCTCCGCGATCCATGCCGCTGTGCGCTGCCAGTCCACCACGAGTTCGCGGATCATGTAATGCGACAGCGCCAAGGAACGAATACCATGATATGCCGCTTCACGCGCTGCCGCCACCGTGCCAGAAATGACGATGTCCTGCCCCAGATTGCCACCGGCATTCACACCAGAAAGCACCAAATCGGGCTTTACTTCCAGGGCAAACAAAGCCAGCCGCACGCAATCCGCTGGCGTGCCATGCACCGCATGCCGGTTTTCAGCCAGCGTCTCAACTCGCAGCGGCTGATGCGTTGTCACACGATGCCCACACTGGCTCTGCTCCGTGGCCGGTGCCACGATGCTGTACTGCCAGCCCAGTAGCTTCACCGCATTTTCCAGCGCCTGCAATCCCGGTGCCGCAATGCCATCGTCATTAGTGAGGAGAACGTGCATCGTTTTAAGCGAGGTCTAGAATCACTTTGCCACCGCGTGAGCCTTCCTGCGCACGCGTGATCGCCAGTTTGAATTCAGCCAGTGGCACGATCTCATCAATGGCCGTGACCATTTCACCCGATTGGATCAGCGCGGTGAGCGGATCGAGCACTTCGTAAAGCTCTGCAGTGCTCGCTTTCTCAAACCATTTCGTGATCCACAGACCATGAAGCTGCAAGTTTTTGAAGATCAGGAATTTGTTTGGCACCTTCAGGCTGCGGCGGCTCATGGCACCATACGTGACGAGGATGCCTTCCGAGCTAAGCAAATCCATCAGATGGATCGCGCTATCCCCACCCACGGCATTGGTCGCCAGCATCACCGGTTCATGGCCCACGATCTTTTTGGCCTCAGCCACACCTTCGTCCGTATCCAGCACCACCGCATCCGCCCCCAGCGCTTTCAATTCATCGAACAGCTCCGCACGGCGCACGAAATTGAGTGTGCGCAGTCCAAAGTGATGCGCCAGTTGGATGAACGCACGGCCCACGCCGGAGTTCGCTGCATTCTGCGCTACCCAGGCACCTTTGGGCAAATCCGTGTAGTGCTTCAGCAGCGCCCACGCGGTGACCGGATTGATGCGCAGCATGCTCGCCTGCACCTGATCAATCTGCGGCGGCACTTTGGCAAAGTGATGCTCCGGCGCGGTCAGGTGCTGCGTCCAGCAACCTGTGCCCACCAGCGGGATGACCACATCCCCCACTTCCAGCGAAGTCACCGCAATGCCCACCGCCACGACCTCGCCGCAGCCCTCATGCCCCGGAACGCAAGGCGGATGCGCCGCCCGGCCATAAGTGCCTTCGATGAAATTCAGGTCCGCCGGATTCACCGGCGCATACCTCATCCGCACCCGCACCTCATGCCCCTCCGGCGGCGTCAGCGTGCGTTCATGAAGCTGCAAAACTTCAGCAGGATTGCCAGTGCGGTCGAATTGAAGAAACTGAGACATGGTGCAGGGGATTACGTCGCGAAAAGGGATTGAGGCTATCGTTTCTGCACAGTGGGGCGGAGCGGATGAGAGGCAAATAGATGCTGCAACGGTGTGCCTGCTGAAGAAGTGCGATGGTCACTCCTGACCGTCGATCAGCACGCCCTTCACACCCCAGCCCCCAAGGACCAAGGATGGCACGGATTAGCACGGATCAGAAACACCCATCAAGCGCCATGCCGCCGTCGTAAGATGGGTGTGGCGACAGCCCGCCCGTCTGCGAGCGCGTGGCCGCACCCACAGTGCGCGCGTCATCCTAGACTTGCGGTTTGGCGCGACAGCGTTCTGGAGTGCGCCGGTCCTCCGGCGCTTTCGTACGTCCAACGGCCCTCGGAAAGCTCCAGAGGGCTGGAGCACTCCAAAACGCTGTCGCGCTCTTTGGAACCCCACTGCATGCCTACAGCCAAGGCAGCATCATGCCACGGCTACCCCCGCACAAAGAAATTAGCAAACATCACCGACGTCCCAAAATCCGCGACACCCACGGGCCCTTTCGCCGCCCCTTCAATCTTCGCTTCTTTGGTTTGCGGATTGGCCTCCTGCGTCTCAGTCAGCGTGGCGGTGGCTTGGCTGCCATTCAGCTTGAGGCGGAGGCGGTACCATTTGCCGGGCTTCACATGCTCGGGGCCAAAGACAATCGGAGCCTTGCCGGTGCCGATGAGCACAGCGGGAGTGGCTTGACCACGCACGCAGAAACCGGTGCAGGATTTGCTGAGATCGGCGGCTTTAGGGAGCTGGAAGTCCGCAACCAATTCACCGTTGGCAATTTCAGCCTCGCTCCACAGCGGCGTGGCTTCCTGGCCATCGGCAGCTTCGAGTTTCAGGTTCCAGTTCACAGACTTCCACCGAGCCTCAGCACCCGCAGGCACTTTCCAGCCACGCAGATCCAGGCCGTTGTAGAGATGTTTCCAGCCTTGATCCAGCGGCGCGGCATCGGCAGCCGTGGCACCGGTGGAGGGCAGTTCTTTGATGCGCACATTGCGAAAGTCGACGGGCGCGCCTTCGGATTCGAGCGCGAGGTAGCCTTTGCGCCAGAAGCACTTGTCGCCCCCGCTGACGACCTTGCCATTCACCGCGAGCGTGAGCGTGCCATTGTTGCCGGTGATGCGGTAGTGGTTCCATTCGGGCGAGGGCTTGCTACGGTCCTCGCTGGGAAAGCTACGCTGGCCATTGTGCTCGCCATGCGGCTCCATCGTGGCCCCATGGATCGGGAAGACATCGCCATGCGTGGTGAACCAGCGCGGCTTCTTGGGATCGGCATGCTTCATGTAGCCATGGTCCAGCACTTGCACCTCAATGCCGCGCAGAAAGGGCACTCCGGGCGCGGAGATGGGACTGCCCCAGATGAAGACACCGGAATTTCCCCCGCTGCTGAGGTGCCGCCATTCGCACTCCAGGATGAAGTTTTCATACTGCTTCTCCGTACGCATGGCCCCGGTGGGGATGCCCGTGCAACTGACCACGCCATCCTTAATGCTCCACGTCTCCGGCGCGCAATTCGCATTCACCCAGCCGCTAAGGTCTTTGCCATTGAACATGGGCACAAAGCCCTCCTCCTCAGCCGCGTGAGAGAAGGGGAGTGTGGTGGAAAGCGCGAGAGCACAGAGCAGAGTGGTGGGTTTCATGTGCATCATCATACGCAGCCAGCGGTCAAGCCTTCGCATTCAAAGTGCAAGAGATCGGTACATTCAAAACCGCCAATTGATCGCCGCCTGAAAGCCGTTCTCATACGTCACCGCGCTGCTGCCACCAGCTTGGACGCTCCACTTCACGTATTCCAGGTAGAGATCAATATTCTTGGTCATGGCGATGGTGACGCCGGGCACAAACATGAACTGCTTGCCGCCGGGATGGGAATCATACCCCGCCGAGTAAGCGACCCGCCACGTGACCGGACCGGTGACGTAGCTCGCGCCGACGATGAAGTCGGTGGTGCGTGTGCTCATGCCGCCTGAAACATAGTGCACCGGGTTGATCGCCCCGTTGCGCTGCAAGACTTCGGCGAAGGTCTTGAATTTGCCGCGTGTGTAAGTGAGGTCGATGCCCCAGACCGTGAGCGCATGGTTGTGGTATCCGGCACTCTGCGCTTTGACCTGGCCAAAAGAGCCAGAGAATCCCAGCGCGAGACTGGAGGTGGGGCTGAACCACCAGGTGGGCACCACACGCACCACGGCCTGATTTTGCAGGCGAAAGGCGGTGGTGCTTTCTGTATCGGCACCCGTGAGACCAGGGCTGATGCCGTCCTCGCGAAAGAAGAACTGCGCGTGGGATTCCAGGCTAAATTTGGGCTTGATCCAAAACGTGCGCTCCCAGGAGACGCCGATGTCCGAGTTGAGCTTGAAGCCGTCATAATACAGCACATTGCCATAGAAACTGCCATCCCATTCAAGGCCAAATTTGCGGCGGATTTGGCCAACTTTGAAGAGGCCTACCGTGGTGCTGGCCCAGGCATACATCTCAAAAGGCCAGAAGGTTGAACTCATGGAATTACGAAACGCATTCTTCTCACGCAGGCGGAGGTCGGCATGCAGGCCCACGCTTTGCACGAACTTGCCACCGGTGTTCCAGAATGGATCGATTAGCAGGTAGTAGTAATAGGTGCCGGGCAGGGAGGGGGAGCCGTAGCCGCTGGCACCGGGGCCGCCGGTAGGAATCCGCCACCAATGCCAGGCCCCCAGCGTGATGGGGAGTGCGGCACTCTTGCGTGCCTGCATGTCATCCCAAACGCGCGCCGCTAGGCTGCGGCCCAGCAGCAAGCTGTACGAATCAAAATCCGTGTAGGGTGGATCGACGCCGATGCCCTCGGCATAGACGGCTGAGACGGAGGCGACAGCGAGTGCTGCCGCAATGACAAAGGAACGCAGGGAGGAGCGGGGAGGCTTCATGGCTGTCGGCAGGGGTTATTGCCTTCAGCCTGGGAAATCCCGCGACTCTAAACGGATGGTCAAAGCGCAAATGAACGCGCGTTTATCTTTGCAACTGCGGGGTGCGTGAGGAGTTGCGTGGCGCAGTCCAGCGCACGTTTTGTACCCTCGGCTATACTGCGCCTTGCATCACAAACTTTCAAAAGTAAGCCCTCCTCAAATGAAGAGGGGGTTGCGCTCCGTTGATCGACCACAACAAGGACGGCGGACCTTTTGGGTTGCCTGCAACTATAGACCCATGATCACGGACGCGCACAGCACATCCCTACCATCCCGAAGCCCCGCGTCACGCAGGGCTGGTAGGGAAGCGCTGTGCGTGTCCCTAGAATCCTTCGTCCCAGCACGCGCTGCTGACTCAACACATTCCCCCCCTTTCCAATCGTACCGCCTCCGGCTCGTGCGATTCGACCACACATCATCCATCTGCAAAAGTAGCTCGGCGCGAAGATGAAAGTTTGTGATGAGTGACTGGCTAGCTATGCCCTCACCCAAACAACGCCGCTACCGGCTTCCCACCATCCGTGATCGGCACCGGACGCGTGCCATCCATGAGTTCCTTGCTCGGATCAATGCCCATCGCGGCGTGGATCGTGGCGTGGAAATCCACCAGCGGCACGGGATTTTCGACGGGCTTCTTGGACAGTTCATCGCTGACGCCATACGCGCCGCAGTGGTTGAGCCCGCCACCCGCGAGGACCATGGAAAACGTGGTGCCCTGATGCCCGCGACCGCCGCGTCCATCAAACTCCGGCGGGCGACCGAACTCGGTGCCCACGACGATGAGCGTCTTGTCGAGCAACTTCTTGTCCTTCAGATCGCGAATGAGCGCAGCCAGCGCGGTGTCGAGTTCTTGAATGAGCAGGTGCTGGTTTTTGTAGCCTTCGTTATGAATGTCCCAGCCCGTGCCGTTCATGAAGTTGAGGTTGTGCGAGACCTCAATGAACCGCACTCCCGCCTGCACCAGTCGGCGCGAGAGCAGGCAGCGCTGGCCAAACTCACCACCGTAGGCATTGCGCAGTGTGGCAGGTTCTTCCTTGAGATTGAAATGCCGCATGAACTGCGGGCCAGACAAACTGAGCGCTTGTTCCTGCGCCGTCTTGTAATCAGCAATCGCAGACTCTTTCGGCGCACGCGCCATCAGCGGCGCGAGAAGTTGCTCACGCGTCAGAGCACGCTTTTCATCCACGAAATCGGGACGCGAGAACCCTGCGGGTCCGGTGTTCGTGTCGGTGAGATAAACATACCCCGCCTTCGCTCCGAGGAAGCCGGGGCCGCGGCTCACATTCGGATAACCAATCAGAATGTACGGCGGCACCTCGCCCCCCACCGCGCCGCGCTCATGGGCGATGATGGAGCCGATGCTTGGATACACCACGTTGCCAGAGATCATGCGTCCGGTATGGACGATGTTTGTGGCAAAAGCGTGTTCGTCGATGACGTGATGATTCACCGTACGCATCACCGTGACATGCTCCATCACCTTCGCCGTCTGGCTCAGATGTTCCGTCACCTGCACGCCAGGCACGGTGGTGTCGATGGCCTTGTACAGCGATCCCGCCACCTTGGTCTTGTCCGTGTTATTGCCGAGCTTCTTCGGGTCAAACGTATCAATTTGCGCCATGCCGCCGCCCAGCCAGATGAAGATGCAATGCTCCGCCTTGCCCTTCGGGGTATGGACGGGCGTGTTGTTCGCAAACAACGGTGCCGCGCCAATGGCAGCGGCGGAGGTGAGGAAGGATCGGCGTTTCATAATCGAAGGACTTTCAGGTTTAAAGTTTCAAGTGTTGGCATTCTCGCTTCACCTCAAGGACTAAACTCCCACTCCGGTGCGTTCAGCAGCGCCCACAGCACATCTTCCATGCGGGTGCGCCATGCGGGATCGAGCTTCTCTGTGGGTGGATCGCCAGCACGCGCGGCGGCTTCTTGGGCCATGCGGACGGTGGTGGCTTCGCTGTCGAGGTGGTTAGACCAGCTCACGTATTTCTCGCGGGTGCGGGTGGTTGCTGGGGGCTGGTTGCTGGATGCTCGTTGCTGGATGCGTGTGTCGAAGCCGGTGCTCAGGTGCTTCGTATAAAGCGCACGTTCTTCAGCACTTGGATGACGTGTGAGCAGCTTGAGGAAAAGCCGATCGATGAACTGATCGAGCGATTCGCTTTGCAGTGCGAGGGTGGTGATGCCGTGGTCATTGCTCAAGCGCGTGAGCCAGATGCCGAGGGTTCCGTTGCTGAGGATGGCGGGTTGCAGCACGTTCGGATCAGCATCGCGTTTGCTGATTGGGTCCTGGCGCGAGCCGCGCCAGCCAAAGGCGCCGAGCACATCGGTCACAGCCTGGATGCGGGGCAGCGCGAGGCTGGGGCGGTCACGCTCGTTGCTGGTGCTGGTGAGCATCCAACTGCGGTGCGGCTTGCCCAGGTGGATGGCATTCTTGAGGTCGCGCGTGTTGTCGATGTCGAGGCAGACTTCTTCGGTGTGGAAGGGTTTGCCCGTGGCGGCGAAGAGCGAATCCACAATCTGCTCCGCCTGCAAGCGGCGTGGCGCAGGGCTGGTGAAGAGTGGGCTGGTCAGCTTCAATGCGGGATCGGTCGCACGTTGATAAGCCTGGCTGTTCAAGATGAGGCGGGCGAGGTGCTTCAGGTCATCCCCACCGCTGACGAATTCACGTCCCAGCCACTTCAACAGCTCGGGGTGCGTGGGCTTGCCCTTCTCCCAGTCTTCCACCGGCTCCACAATGCCACGGCCCATGAAGCGCGCCCACACGCGGTTGGCGATGACTTGCGCAAAGCGTTCGTTCTGCGGCGCGGTGATCATCGCGGCCAGCACGTCGCGGCTGTCCTTCGGGTCTTCCGCGAGCTGCGCGGCGGCTTCATCGCAGAAATCGGCAAAGGGCCACTTCGGCTGCACCTTGGTGCCGGGTTGCAGCGTCACTTGAATCAGCGGCTTGCGGCCACCGGCATGGATCTTGTCCATCGGCACACTGCTGGTCTTTGGCACTTCGATTTCCTTCGTGCCTAGCATCGCGGCGAGTTCGAAGAGATCCTGCTGCAACGATTTACCGGTGGGCGAATCATGGCAGCGCGCGCACTTCATCTCCACACCGAGGAAGGCCGTGCTCACGATGGTGCCCTTGGCTGCCATTGGCACATCATTCTGCGAAGCCGTGCCAAACCCTGCCGGTCCGCCAAGACGCTCACTGCCGCGCATGCGCAAGAGTTCCGTGACAAACAAATCCATCGGCTTGTTGTCTCGAAGCGATTCATACAACCACCAGCGGAAGGGGCCCGTGTTGTTCAGTGTGGGATTGAGAATGTTCGGATTCTCCGCCAACACGTCCTGCCAGTAGCCCATCCAGTTGTCTGCCCAGCGCGCGTCCGCGAGGAGTTTATCAATGACCCTTTGGCGGGCAGGCAATGAGCGGTCAGTCTGATTGTCTCCTTGTCTGACAGTCTCCTTGTCTCTCGCCGCATCCACCTGAAACTCCCGAATCTCCTCCAGCGTCGGCGGCACACCCACCGTATCCAAATACACCCGGCGCAAGAAAGTCAGATCATCCGTCAACGGCGTGAGCGTGAGATGATCCGCGCGAATCTCCGGCCAGTGCGCGCCTTCCTTGATCCACGTGGTCAGCAGCGCGACTTCTGCCTTGGTCAGCGGCTTGCCCTTCGGCGGCATGACTTCATCCTCGTCCTCGGTAGAGATGCGCGCGATGATGGAGCTGTGATCCGGCTTGCCGGGATCAACCGCCGCTCCATCGGACTTGCCGCCCTTCTTGGCGTCTGCGAGCGAATCCAAATGCAGCCCGCCTTTGGCCTTCGCGCCGCGATGGCACTCCGTACACTTGGCTTCAAGGATGGGCTGGATGTCCTTGAAGTAGTCGATGCTGCCTTTGTGCGCGTCCTGCGACTTCACGCTTTCGATCTTCGCGGCGATGAATCCATCAATGCTGCCTTCCCCCGCAGGATTCTTCGCCAGCCATTCCTCGGCAGCCTTGCGGCGCTTGGCCCAGAAAGGCGCGGACTGTGCGCGCAGTTCGGCGCGCTTCTTGGCATTGCCCTCCGCGTAGTGCACGTTGCGCTCCTGCTCGTAGGCAGCCCAGCCAGCATCGTTGTAAGCCACCTCGCGTTTGCCAGGCGTGATCAGCTTCCAGGTTTCACTGCCTTTCGGCGACCACGCGACCACCGTCTCGCCCAGCTCTGGACGGCGCACCGCCTTGCCGGCAAAGCTCCCCACCACCGTCTCCAGCACGAAGAACTGCGGCTTGCCCGTGCCTTCAAACTCGCACCACGCTTCACGATTCCCCGGAGGCACAAAACGGAAGTCAGGACCGAGGTCGAGATACTCGTGTTGATCCGCCACGAGGTGATGGCCGTCGCTGTCATTCGGCGGGAAGGGGGTGGTGAGAACCGTCTTATTGTCGAGGTAGAGATTCGTAGCACCACGCGCACGCAGCAGCAGGCGGTGTTTGCCTTTGGGGAAGGTCACGCTCGCCGCAGCACGCAGCAGGAAAGGCACATGGCGCTCACCGCGCACGCCGGTGTCCACATACTTCTGCGGCAGGTCGAAGAAGCCGAACACATCCTCCGTGTAAGTCTCGCTCACCTTGGGGTGCTCACTCGGCCACGCGTTGGCCTCAGGCATGCCTTCTTCCGCCAGTTGCACCAGCACGCGTCCAGCGGGCACTTCCTTCTTCGCGATGGGTGGCGGCGGTGGCACAAACTGATACTTCGCTTTCAGCGCCGTGACATCGAGCGGACCGCGATAGATCGCCACGTCATCGAGCCAGCTATTCAGCGAATGGGAAGCCGCCAGCGTGGAGCCGCTGCCGAGCGTGAGCGCATCTCCGTCAGTGACCGGCGCACGATCTGTCTCGCCGCCCATGTCCCACACTCCGTCTGTTTCACGACCGTCAATGAAGCCCTTGATGCTCTTGAGTTTGCCAAAGGTGTATGTGACCGCGATGTGGTGCCAGCCTGCGCTCGGCAGCATGTCCTTGGACCACCAGCGGTGCCATTCGCCCTTCTTGCCGGGGACATCAGCGCTGTGAAAGAGGAAGCCGATCTGCGCGCCGCCTTTGGTCGTCTGCAACCGCAGCGCGTAGTTTTGATTCTCCGTGCCAAACTCCTTCGTGCCCAGGCGGCCCTTGCCGATGATGTAGGGTGTGCCGCTCATCTCTGCCACCTTCACCCAAGCCTCCAGCGTGATCGTTTCATTCAGGCCGAACCGCAGCGCCTCGCTGTCCTTGACGACAGGCGCTTTTTTGCCGTCGCCATGGAAGCGCAGCGCGGTATTGTCTTTCGTGAATCCCGGGAAATTTGGCGCACGCGGACCAGGATCCTTCGCGTCATCAAACCGCCACTGCATGACCGCCTTCGCCAACGGTTTATCCGTGGTGTCATTCCCGCCGCTGTCGTTTTGCGCAGCGGCCAGGGCGGTAAGCAGAAATGTTGCAAAAACAGAGACTGAGCGCGTCATGCTCCTACCAACGACGGATTGTGGCAGCTTTCAGCATTTCGGGCACCCCACTTTCGTGAGGGGGGCGGATATCCACGGCCACTTATTGGGGACATTTCACACCTGCACCAAACCCCGGCGAATCGCCTCCGCAGTGGCCTGGGCGCGGTCGTTGACTTTGAGCTTCATTAGAATGCGGCTGACGTGCTGCTTCACTGTGTCTTCCCCGATGCCGAGGACAGCGGCGATTTCTTTGTTGGCGTTGCCTCGGGTCACGAGGGCAAGGATCTCGCGCTCGCGTGGCGTGATCTCAGGTTCCGCGAGTCGGTCTTTGAGACGCTGAGCGATGTCCTCGGGCAGGCTGCGCTCGCCTTTGGCCACGGTGCGGATGGCGGTGAGGAGATTGTCCCGAGAGGAAGATTTTTGCAGATAACCGAGGGCACCCGCTTTGAGCGCCGCCTGGATTTCATCATCGCGGGCAAAGGTTGAAAAGATAAGGACTCGGGCGTTCGCATGATCGCGCAGCAGCGCCGCCGTGGCTTCGATGCCGCTGATGCCGGGCAGTTGCAGATCCATGAGGACGACGTCTGGCCGCTTCTTGGCAAAAAGTACAGAAGCGTCTTCACCGCGATCGGTTTCACCCACGACCTTGAAATCGTCTTCAAGCTCCAGCGAGGCCACGAGGCCGCTGCGGACGACGAAGTGGTCGTCGATAAGCAAAAGTGTGATAGGCACGGTGGAGTGGGTCAAGTGGGTAAGGCGTCAAGCGGGAGGTGAACGGTGACGATGGTGCCTTGTTTGGGCTGGCTTTGCCAATCAACGTTGGCGTTTATTTTGCGGCAGCGCTCGCGGATGCCCATGCAGCCGAAGTGGCCGGGCTGGCCGGTGGTCACAGTGCTGGCGGTGAGGCCCAGGCCATTGTCGGCAATGCTTAGCGTGAGCATGTCTGCGGTGGAAGAAAGATGCAGCGTGATCTCCGTCGCCTGTGCGTGCTTCAGCGCATTGGTGATGGCTTCCTGGGCGATCATGCGCAGGTGATGGGACACAGGTCCGGTGATGGCGGGAATGGGATGCAGGTCGAGTTTTAATGCCGGGGCATTCGGCGGCATGCGCGTTTGGATTTCCCGCAGTGCGCTGAAGAGATCATGCAGTTGGGCGGTGTCGCGCAGGTCTGCCACGAGATTGCGCGCTTCGCTTTGAATGCGGGAGACAAGGCTGCGGGACGTTTCGATGAGTGTGCGGGCTTTGTCTTCAAGCGGTCGCGTCGTGGCGGCATCCAGTCGCAGGGAGAGCCCGGTGAGCTCCTGCTCCAGCGTATCATGAAACTCTCGCGCGATGCGCTGGCGCTCATCCAGCGTGGCCTGCTGTACAATGCGGCTGCTTAGTACGCTGATCTGCCGCCGTTGCGCGGCGATCCAGATGAAGGCTAGAAGAACAAGGCCTGCAAGGATGCTGCTGGCGATGACAAGCCGACCCGCCGTCCAAAACGGAGCTGAATGGACCACTTGAATGTCCTCTGCTGAACGTAGCAGGAGGGATGCGCGCTCGGCCTGAGAGCGGAATCCTTTGTCCGTCGATGACTCGACGAGACAGATGCCGGTAAGTTCAACGGAGGTGCCGATTTCGAGCTCGGGGGCGCTTGATTGCAGCAGAAAGGCGCGCAGCGGCGTGCCGTTGGAGGTGAGGCGGAGCTCGAAGCCGTCTGCACTGCGAAAGAAATCATTGAGCACCGCTGGCGTGGCCAAGTGAACGAGATCGGCATCATGCGATCCATCTTGGAATTCTTTGAGCGAAATAACCGCTGGGGCAGGTGATGCGTCCGGCTCCGTGGCAACCACGAGTGCATCTGCCAGCGAGGCGCTGAACCCGGCCATGATGGGAAAGCCGATGATCTCAGCACGATGCCCGGGCGTGAGATTGACTGCGGACATGAGGCGAATCGAGATCGAAGGCGATTGCGGCGGCTTGGGTTGCGCATCCTTTGGCGATTCTCGGGGAGGTGGCGGTGGAGTGGCATCGCGCAAAAAGACACGGCCATCGGAAAAGGCCGCCAGCACGGTGCCACGAATGCGGGCGCGATGATGGGGCTCATCGGCAGCACCGAACTGCAGCAGAGTGACCACGGAGGTGACGGGCAACACTTCGAGAGGCAGCGCGGCTTTGGTGATCACCACATCTTTCCAATCCGTGACGCGGATATACGGGAAGACGAGCTGGCGGCGGTCATTGATGCCGCCTGCTGCGAGAGCGGTGATGCGGAGGCGGGCGTCGATGAGCGACGGAGCGGTTTCCAGCGGCGCATCCACGCGCACCTCCAGTACTCGGCTGCCGAGGGCAAGGCGCAGCAGAGAGCGTTTTTCATCCAGCGGCGTCAAAGTACGGCCAAGGCCCTCAACGATCACACGCTGGTAATGGAAACGTCCTGTGGCCAAATCATCGTAGCTGGCTGGGGCGGCAGAGGGTGGTGTCCCATGGCCGAGGATTTGCAACTCAGCCACATCGACCCCGGGGAAATAAAGGCCGGCGGTGGTGGTGCCCTGAATGCGCACACGGTCACCCACACGCAGATCATTGCGCGTGGGTTTGAAGTGCAGATGCGTGCCTGCGGTTTCGTCTTGTACAAAAGCAGTGCCGCCGCTTTCCACGAAACCGATCGTGGCAGTGAGATCGACCGGCAGTTTCTCCAAACTGCGCTCATAAGGCAGCATGCGGATGTCGATGGCGCGGGAGAGTGGGGCACCTGCTGCGAATGATGAATGGCTGATGACGAATGCGGAAAGCAGAATAAATCGCCAGACTGCACGCGCTGAGGCATAGCGCCTGTCATTCGTCCTTCCGCATTCGTTATTTGTCATTTTTCAGTCATCCGTAGGATACACCTCCCGCTACAGTTTGCGCACGAGATCCTTCACGACGTGGGCGCTGCGCATGTCCTTAAACTGCACTTCGATGCTGGCATTGTCGCCATCTAAGCATAGCCGGGAAAATTGGCGAACAAGCTTTTGCGCAAGCGGCGAGTTCGTCCCCCACGGCCTCAATCTCCTGCCCGTGTCCACCGTGACGACAACTTGACCAAGGTGCGCTGGCTCACCGGTCCGTGGGTTCGCGCATCAGATTGAGCAGGCGTTTACGATCCACGGCTGGTTCCTGCTTGGGCTTGGGTTTCGGCGCTGGCGTGCTCTTAGCTTTTGGCGCAGGGCTGCTAGCCTTGGCTTCCTGCGGCGGTGTCGTCTTCGCTGGCGGAGCGCTCTCGTCCTTCAGCTTGGTAGCCGTTTTCGGCTTGTCCTCAGTCACCGTTTTCGGCTTCTCCTTGGCTGGCTCCGGCTTGGGGGCTGGCTTAGTGGCTTCTGGCGTTTCCTTCTTGGCGGAGTCTTCCTCGGTCTTTTTGGCCTCAGGTTTTTTAGGCGGCTCCTCTTCGGAAGCGACTTCACGGATTATCACAGGTCCATCCAGCATGATCTCGGTGCCATTGATGCGGATCGTTGTGGCCTCATCTTCCGCGATGTAGAGCCGGTCAGCCTTTTGTACCGTGGCCTTACCGCGCGCTTCGGAATATTCCGGCGTGATCGAGATCACGGGGGCTTGCGCCAAGATGGGCGGATGGGTGGCCTTGACCAGCAGGGAGCCACCGGTGGCTAGGTGGGACTCACGTCCCCATTCATCGCGGGTGGTTTCAATTTTCTGGCCGTAAAGGCTGACGGCACCGGTCTTCCGCATGACAGGGTACTTTTGCCTCAGTGCCTCATCAGATAGCTTGAAGTCCGCAGGCGCTGGCGCGGTGGTGGTGATGAGGCTGCAACTGCTGAGAAGGGTGGCGGCGGCCAGAATGCCGAGACGAAAGAAGGTCATAACAGAATTCAAAATGAAGCGTGTGGCATTCCATCTTCGTCGATTATTTGCCGGAACGCAAATAAGCCACAATGTCAGCCACCTCCTGGGCCGTGAGGCCTAGTTGGCTGGCGCTGAGCATCATGCTTTGGTTGAGCTTGCGTCGGCTTTGGACGCGTGATTTGGCCACATACTGATTCTGCCCGCCCATGCTGCGGATGATCATGATGCCGCCTTCGGTCAGGATCATCCCGTGGATCGTCACGCCGTCCTTGGTGACGATTTCCTGACCCTCGTAGCCATGGGCGATGTCCTTGCTCGGCTCGATGAGCGCCTGTGCGATGATGTCACCAGGCTGGCTGCGGCCCCAGCCTTCGAGATTCGGGCCAAACTCGACTCCCTGGCCGTTCACCTGATGGCACATGACGCAGCGCGTGACCAGTTGAGCGCCGTTTTTTGCATTGCCCTGCAATTTGAGCACCTCTTCGAGCTTTACCGTGCTGGGGATCGCTGCTGGCGTGACGATGGTCAGGAGCTTGGCGCTTTCAGGATCAAAGATGCCTTCCTTTTTCAAAGCCTCGGCGATGCCAAAGGTGGACCAGTCATCGGTACTGCGCTTGATGAGCCACCACATGACATCAGTGTGAAGGGGAGACTCTTTGTCCTTCGCCAGTTCCAGCACCGCCGCCGCCGCGCTGGCTTCCGGGATGAAGGCCAGGGTGTCGAGCGCGAGCTTGCGCTGTTCGTTTGAGAGCTTGCCATTGGCGGCCCGTTTTGCGAGATCCGACACAGCGGCGGCAGGGTGCAGCCGCCAAGTGATGTGCGCAAAGTCATCGCTCCAAGCCCCCTCGGGTTTGAGCGCGGACCAAACGGCCGCTTCTTTGCCTTCGCAGCCGATGCCCCAGGCTTCGAGCAGGGAACGGTCGCCGCCGTCGATGTGGTGGGAGAGTTTGACCAGCAGCGGCACGCTTTGCGTCGCAGGCACATCACGCAGCGCTACGGCTACTTCACTGCGCACCATGGGGGAAAGGTCGGTGGTCAGGTTGCTGAGAATGTCGATGGCATCATCCGTGGCGGCACGGATGGCACGCAGCGCGACGAGGCGCTTGGTGGCGTCCTCAGACTCCAGCCAGGTGCGTGTGGCGATGAGCCCTGGCTCGCCGAGTTGCGCCAGCAGCCACACCGCACGCGCGGCGATGTAAGGATTGGCATTCTCGCGCAGCTTGAGCACGGCAGGCATGTTGACATCTCCGGCTGCTTTGAGGCGAGCAAAGGCAACCTGACGCACATTCGTGGCAGGCGATTGCAGCGCGGCGAACTGGCCTTCCAGCGTGTCTAGCTTGAGCTCTGGATTCTTGGACTTGAAGCCCTTCGGCGCGATGCGGTAAATCGTGCCGCTGCAGGTCTCATCCGTGTCCTGGTGTCCGCCCGTGCGTTTGTCGAACCAGTCACTCACGTAGATCGCGCCATCCGCCCCCACGCACACATCGGACGGGCGGAAGAGCGTGTGGCGCTCATCGGACAGGTTTTTGGCACCGCCCACGAAGTCGCTGCCCTTAAAGACGCCGGTGGTGTTGGTGGTGCAGAAGTCAAAGCGCTCCAGCTTGAAGCCTGCGCCATCCGGTTTGGGCAGGTAACCAAAGACCACGTTGCGTCCGGTTTCACAGCTTAGCAGCAATCCGTTCCACTTGTCACCGAGCGCGCCGTTTTCATAGAAGCACATGCCGGTGGGGGCACCGCCGCCATACACATCCCCAGCCGGGATGCTGCCGGGGTCTTCCTGCCGCCACTCAGCGGTGGGAATGCTCTGCCCAGGGCGTTTGTCCGCGCGCCACTGGCGTTTGCCATCGCGGGAGAAAAAGCCAAAGCTGCCGCCTTCGATAAGATGGCTCACACGGCAGGCGGGCGGATCGTCGTTATCGTTCAGAAACATGTCGCCGTAGCTCGTGCGCACGCCTTCGAAGCTGTTGCGGTAGTTGTAGCCGAGGATGCGCGCCTTGTGCCCGTCTTCATCAATGCTGCCGGTAAAGCCACCCACATAGACATGGCCATCGTCGCTCTTGGCACCGGCATAGGGATTATTCAGGTAGGCACCGCCGATGCGGAAGGTGGTCCCGCTTTTGTCGCTGAATTCCGCGCCGCAGTTACCGTTGCTGAAATACAAACGACCATCCGGTCCGGCATAGACACTGTGCAGGCTGTGGTCATGCTGCGGCTGCTCAAAGCCGCTGAGCAAGATCTCACGCTTGTCGATGGCGGGATCAAACTTCAGATCGCGGTTCACATCGGTGTACTTGATGATGTTCGGCGCGTTGGAGACGAAGATGATGTTGTCAAACACCGCCACGCCCAGTGGGCATTCGAGGTCCTTCTCGCGCACAAAGACATGGCTGCTGTCGCATTTGCCATCGCCATCCGTGTCTTGCAGCACCCGCACGCAGTCGCCCTCGCGACTGCGGCCGCTGTGACGGCGGTAGTTCACGCCTTCCGTGACCCAGATACGGCCTGCGTGATCGACATCCATATTCGCCGGATTGAACAACTGCGGGGAGGTGGCCCACACGGTGATTTCAAAGCCTTCGGGTACTTTGAACATGCTCGGTTCCAGATGATCCGGCTGCACCTTCTCAGCCTCGAAAGCCGGGGTGCTCGGGTCCGGCGTGAAGGCAGGTTTCCCGGCCACAAACGGGCCTTTGTCTTTTTTGGCTTTGGCGGGTTTGTCCGGACTCGCGGACATCAAAGCAAACGGCGTGACCAAGGCGAGAACGACGAGGAGGTTGAAACGATTGGGCATGGTTGGGGGGCGGAAGGAACGGGAAGAAAACCGCAATCTTGCGCGCAGACCACGTCCGCGACACATCACCTCCAGCAGGCCGTTCAGTTCTGGCGATAAACGGCCACCACATCCGAGGAGGGGCCGCTGGGGGAGAAGTCATTGCCAAAGCCCACGGTCTGCAGGTTGGCGGATTCGAGTCCGAGTTCGATCAAGTGCTGCCGCACGGCCAGGGCGCGGCGTTCGGAGAGGGAGCGGGCATGGTCCGGCGGCAGATTCGGCGGCGTGTAGCCAGCGATCAGCAGGCGGGCCTTTTTGTTTTTCAGCATCTCCTGCGCCAGGCCGTGCAGGGCTTCCTGATGCGCGCTGGTCAGATGAAAGTTGGTGCTCTCAAAAGTCAGCGCAGGGCAGGCGGGCTTGAGGCTTCCATTGAGCGGAGAGGTGAAGCCGTCACGGGGGCCGAGCGCATAGACAACAGCCTCGGCGGCGGGATTCCGCAAAAAGGAGGGCATGGGAATGCTGCTGCAGGAAACCAGCAGCACGCAGAGGCAAAGGGTGCAAGAGCGAAGGGCGGTCAGGCCCGAGCGGTTCTTCATGGGTGTGGCTGCTTTCATCAGGCTTCAGCGCATCCAGCGCGGTTCGGTGATGCGACCATAGCCGCGCAGAATGGAACGACGGTTGCCGCTGCGGAGATCATGCACAAAGAGCTCGCCGTGCTGCACGTAGGTGATGAAGTGGCCGTTCGGACTCCAGGAGGGATGCTCCGCCCCTCCCGCCTGCACCACATGCACACCGCCATTGGGATAGGGTTTGATGGCCACGGTCCATTCTCCACTGGTGCGCGTGGTGAAGGCAATGTGCCGCCCATCCGGTGACCACTCGGGATCGGTGCAGAAGTGGTAGCCAGTGCGCCAGCGAAACAGGCGCGAGGCATCTCCCACTTTCTTCGGCACTTCGACGACAAACAGCTTCGGGCCGTCCCCGTCATCACTGGAAAACACCAGTTGGTGACCATCTGGGTGCCACGAAGGACTGGAGGGCGCGCCGACGGAGTCGCTCACGCAGGCGGCGGTGTTCGTGTTGAGGTCACTCACAAAAATTTCGGGATTGCCGATGAAGCTCATCACGGCGGCGAGGTGTGTGCCATCCGGCGAGAAGGCCGAGCCAAAGCTGCTCCCTGGGGTGTCCGTTACACCGCGTTCCCAGCCGAGGTTTAGGTCTAGCAGCCGAATGATGGGGAATCCGCTGCGGTAGCTGGTGAAGGCTATCATGGAGGAATCCGGCGAGAGCGAGGGGGATACCGCGCCATTTTTATCGTGCGTGACTTGATGCAGCTCACCGCCTTCGGCATCGCAGACGTAAATCTGGCGCTTACCGCTCACATCACTCACAAAGACGATGCGGCTGGTAGCCAGCCCCGGCCTGCCGGTGATGGTGTAGATGACATCGTCAGTCAACGCCTTGAGGTTTTCATCCAGCCCCGGCGCGGCGTAGCTGCGCTGAAAAATTTCCTTCCCTTTGGCATCACGCAGCTTGCCGGTTACCCGTCCGCCACTGGAGGTTCCGTCCACGATATAGTCGGCTTTTTCCGCCGCATCGGCGACGAAGAACTCACGTGAATCGAGCAGTTCCTGGCGCAGCGTTTGCTGGGCGCTGGTACCGGTGCCGCCGGAGAAAGTGCCCACCTGGATGCGCGGCATGATCTTCTTCGCCTCTTCGGCTCGGCTTTTGCCACCCAGTCCCATCCAGCCGCGCATTTTATCCAGTACACCAGCCTCCGCCCGCGTGCCGTAGCACAGGAAGAGGGGGAGAATGAGAAGCAGCGCGCGTGCGTTCATGCGGGGGTCAGGGCAGGAGAAGGAAGTTCAATTCCAGATCGTAGCTGTCTTTGGAGTAATTTGAAGGCAGCGTTGTTGAAATCTTTTTAATCTTCGACACGGCCTCCAGAATGGACTGGTCTAAAGCGTGTGAGTGCGAAAATTTGGTCATCTGCGACTTTATGATCGTGCCATCTTTGCCAATGGAGAGGTTCAAGCGTGCTTCACGCTGGCCGCTAGGCACGTTTTCGATGGGCGGGGCGACCCAGTTGGCCAGGAAGGCGGTATTGACCACTTCATCGATGGGGTCGAGGTCCACCTCTTCCTCTGGGGGCTTCGCGCCCCCGATCGGAGGGGGCATGGTCCCTGGGCGCAGGGCATTGAGCCGGGCGATGTCCATCAGCGTAGGGCTGGTCATCGGCGGCACGGTGGCATCGAACGGCAAGTTGCCTGCTCGTTTATCCACGGCCCGGCGCAGGGTGATGCTGCGGTTGGCGGAAGGCTTGGCCCCTGTGGCGGCAGAGCCTGCAAACAAGGGGGGGGCGGAGGCATTTGGCACGGGCTCCATGGCATGCTGCTGCGGCGGCGCAGCCACGAGTGTGGCCTTCTGCACCGGCGGTTCGGCGGCAGGCTTGGGTGGCTCGGCAGGTGGGGGTTGAGGTTTTACCACCACCGCTGCTGCTGTTGCTGCCTGCCCTCTGCCACGGTGGGTGATCGTGGGTGGTGGCGGCGGGGGAGGGGAAGGGGGTGCGTCGTTTTTGAAATCCGCCGGGTTCATCCAGGCGAGTTGCTTGGCCTTGGCGGCGAGGCGGGAGTTTTGCACATTCTGCCACCACCCCCAGACGCCAAAAACTGCGGCCAGATGCAGCGAAACGATGACAAACACCGCCGCTGAGATCGGCTCCAGCGTTGTGGGACGTTTGCGTTTCATCTTGAATCAGGGGGCATCAGCATGGGTCGTCACGGCAGTCTTTTGAATGCCCGCTGCTTCGAGCATTTGCATGGTTTCCACCAGTTGCTGCACCGGGAGGTCGCGGTGCATGCGCACCTCGATGCCTAGGCCAGGTTTGCGCTCGGCCTGTTGTTTGAGGCGAAACGGCAGGTCCGCACGGGCCAACATCGCGCCGTTCAGGGTCACTGACTGGTCGCGGTTCACCAGCAGCGTCATCGTTTCCGTCGGCGCGGTCACACCGGTGGGGGCGGGTGGGGGTGTTGGGGCAGTGGGCGCAGTCACGGGTAGCAGGCGTTTGTCTGCCTTGAGCAGGGGAGCGGCCAGCAGAAACACAAACAGCAACACCAGCACCAAATCCATCAGCGGGGTGAGGCTGATCTCGGTGATGAGGCGGAGCTGATGCCGGTTGGAGTGGCGTTTCATGCGCGTGAGTGTACCGCGTGCATCGCGGAGGGCAGGGGGGAGGAACTGGCCCCGCTGAAGGCGGGCATGGACGGACTGCCCATAGAGCTCATGCTGGGCAGGGCTTCGTTGCTGAAGCGGTGGTCCACAAACGTGCGGTCAAAGCCCGCATTCAGCTCACTGGCAAAGTTGTCCAGTCGCACCACCATGCCACGGATGCGATTCACCAGGGCATTGTAGCCGACCATGCTCGGGATGGCCACCAGCAGCCCCAGCACCGTCGTGACCAGTGCCGTGGTGATCCCCGGTGCCAGCGTGCTGAGAGTCGCCGCGCCATCCGCCGTCGTCAGCATGCTGAAGGTGTCTAGAATGCCCCACACCGTGCCCAGCAGCCCGAGAAACGGGGCACCGCTCAGCGAGGTAGCCACCCAGCTCATGCGTGCTTCCAGCCGCAGCGCCGCCTCAGCCACGCTGCGCTCCATCGCCACCTGCACCGCGCTCATCTGAGAGGGGGTGATCCGTCCGGCACCCTGCAGTCTTGCCGCAAAGGTCGACCCCGGTTCATCCTCGCCCAGGAGGTACCACGACATCTCACGGCAAGCCGCATGATAAATGTGGTAAAAGGAGGAAAACTCATGCGGCTCACGCTGCTGGTAGAGTTCCAGGGCGTGATTGCTCTCGCGGTATTCGCGCAGAAACGACAGGTTGGCTTTGTGAACCCGGGAGAGCAGGAAGTGCTTGCTCAGGATAACCGCCCAGCTCGTGATCGAGAGCAGCGCCAAAACGCCACAAATGATCCAGCAGGTCAGGTTGCTGTGTTCGAGGCCATACTGCAGGCCGGGCGAGAGAAAGGATTCCATGGGCGGCATTGCGGGTGAAGGAGTGCCTTTAGTTAAAGAACCTTAATAGTCGGGCGTCAAACGGTTTGCCGGGCGCGATGGCGGGGGAAGAGGCGCATCTCATGCTGGCAAAGTGTGGCCGTAGTCCCACCATCCCGGCCCGTTGACTCACTGAGATCGTCCTTCGGGCAGCCCCAAATAGTCCAAACCGCCCCCTCCTCAAGGTGCGGCGCTTTTCAAAACCAGGGTGGTTTCATGCAGCGCGGAACCAAGTTTCAGGGTGCATTTTACGCTGGCATCGGGAATGAGCTTGTCCTCACGGAGCAGCTTCAAATGGCGCAATTCCTCCACCCAGCCTTCGCCTTTGAGGACGAGGTCAAAATTCAAGGTGCCGCCCATGACGTTGCCGTTGCCAGAGAGTGCGGGGTTTTTCACCAGCAGGATGGCTTCCGGCGTCACGCTGACGCCGCTGGCGTCGGTCAGCAACACCGCCGTTTTTTGACCCAATTGCATTTTAAACTCTTTCCCTGCCAGCGAAAACGGGTCGGGGATGGTGACTTGGCCGGTGAGGCTGATTTCACTGGAAGCGATATCGGTTTTAGACAACGACACTTCTGCCGTCTGAATGCGCAGGGTGCGTGCCGATTGTGGCATCCCGAGGAAGGCCACTTCTGGCTCGCGGCTGACAGACTCGCCGCCCTTGGGCTGCACCATGAATCGAGTGAACATGCCCTCGCTCATGTGATCTCCCACATGGCAGTGCAGCAGCCAGGTCCCAGGATTGTTCATCTGCATGTCCGCGATCTTCATGCTTCCTGGCAGAAGTTCGACCACATCGGTGCGGCGAACGTTGTTTTCGACCAAGGTTTCACCATGCCAGTGCGCGGTGTGAAAGTCCTTTTCTGAGCCAAGGCCAAAGACATACCAGCGCACGCGTTCGCCCTGGTTCATCTCAAGGCCGGTCAGATTGCCGAAGACGCGTCCATTGATCGTATGNCGCTCCC
>TBL_comb48_EPIDRAFT_1000511_pt1 | contig 30429 bp, 24 predicted proteins | sample TroBogEpilimnion_37_FD_10681 | JGI IMG/M metagenome (IMG submission 10681) | reverse complement strand
CTCCAACATTTACTGATGCCCCATCAGCTACAGCTCCTACAACCTTCACTAGCGTAGCCCCAACTGGCAACGTAGTGATTAACAACTCTACTTTGTTACTTGCAACGGCAGCTGCTACAGCTCAGACTCAGTACTATGGCGCTGGCGCTGCTACTGTTTATACAAACGGTGCAACATCTGTAGCACTCTCTGGTGGTACAGTTTCAGCGCAAGCTATCGGCACTTACGCAACAGGTACACACTCCTCTAATACAGGTGGTATTGTTGATATTCAAACAGACAAGCTAGCTGCTAACAATGCTGATGCTACTGGCGTGGCTGGTACATCTACATTGGCTTCTGTATCTTTGAGCGGTGTTTCTGGTGCTGTTGGAATTGCATCTAATGCACTTACCTCATTGACAATTAATGACTCTGGAACAACATTGGGCCGTGCTGCTGCAACAGCAGTTACGGTTACAAATACAGCAGCGCACGCATTGAACTTGACGCTGTCAAATGACATTACTGGTACTGCTGTTACTGATGCAACTGCAACGTCTGTTGTTGTTGGTACAGGTGCAGCAACACTGGATGGTGCAGCAACATCGTTGATCAACATTACAGCTGCTGCAGCGACATCAGAAACATTTAACAATGCTGCTACCTTGACTGTTGAAACCAATACAGCTGCACTAGTTACAACAATCAATGCTAACAACACAGGTACTTTGAACTTAGGTTCAGTTGCAAGCACAGTTACTTCTGTGAACGCGGCTGGTGCTACTGGTGCGGTTACAGCTGCGATTGGTACTTCAACAGCATTTACTGGCGGCGCTGGTAGCGATGTTGTAACAATTGCTGCGGCTCCAACTACTAAAGCTATTAACGGCGGTACAGGTACTAACACTTTAGTTTGGAATGCTGCTGGCGCACCTACAAACCCATTGTTCTTGAATTCACAAATTTCGAACTTCAATACTTTGGGCTTAGGTACAGCGGTAACTACTGCAACTGTAGATGCTGGTGGCTTTAGTCACTTAACAGCAGGTGCTATTGCAGGTGCTGACGTATTCTCTGACGTTGGTGCAGGCGTTGATTTGACAGTAACAGGCGCTTTAACCGGCGGCTCTTTAACTTACACATTGGCTAATAATCTGCCAACCAGCGTTGCTACCTTGAACTTGGGTACTGCTGCTAATACTGGTGCAGTAACCATTGGTACGATCGTTCCTACAAGTATTGCTAACGTAGCTATCAACGCATTGGGTACTGTAAATACAGCCAATGCAGCGATTGCTTATACAGTGGCTTTGACTGATGCAGCTTTGAAAACGTTAGTTGTGGCTGGACCTGAAGGTGTGACATTCGGAGCTGGAACATATGGCGCTGCTACAACAATCACCAGCATTGATACAACTGGCGACACTGCAGCGGTGGATGCGCACCTAGTTGTTGGCTCAACATCCGGCGCAACATTTGCATCTGGAGCTGGTCAGTCAACATTTAATGGCGCAGCTGGAGTGGGCAGCACAGATACTGTTACAGGCGGTACAGGTATTGTGATTTTCACTGAAACTGGTGCTGGTGCATTGACTGCTACGTTGGGCGACGGTGGAAATGCAACCACTCAACAATCAGTTACAGATACTCAAGCTGGTAACGCAGTAATTACTGTGACTGCTGGTAATGGTCAAAATACGATCAATATCTCTGGTTCAACCGGTGCTGAGACGGTAACATTGGGTAACGGTGGTACCTCTACTCACTCTAACGCAGTAACATTGGGTAACGGTACAGATTCAGTGTCAGTTGGAACTGGTTTCAATACAGTTACATTGGGAACTGGAGTGGATACACTTACATTTGGTTCGCATGTTTCTACAACTACTTCGCACGATACAGTGGTTGTTACTGTTGCTACTGCTGGCGCTGTAAATACTGCCGCATCTTCTGCTACAAGCTTTACCTTCGCAACTGCTGTAACTAATGCGACAGGTTTAGTGGCTGGTGATAAGATTAACTTGGCTGCAGTTGTTCCTGCTGTTTCTCCTACATTAGCAGCAGTTTCCGAAAATAATGCACAGTTGACAGCAACTAACCTGGCTGGCCAAGCAAATGCTGGTGCAACATCTGGTATTGCATTAGCGGAAGGTACTTATAACGCTACGACTCATGCATTTACTTACTCTGCTACTGGACCTGATAGCTTGCTTACATTCGACACCAGCAATGCCGGTGCTGCAAATTATCACTCTATCGTTTTGGTTGGATACCATCAAACTACTACAGATCTTCCAGCTGTTGCATTGGGTATTCTTACTCTGTAATAGTTGCAAGTCAAAACCCCACAACTCATCGTAGGGTAGTAGTAAAGCAGTAATCCTAATAGGTAATAGATTAAAAACACCGCTCACAAGGCGGTGTTTTTTTATGTCTGCAATTTGAGTGCGAATGCCAGAATGGTGTTGAGGGCCCCTTTTTGAATAAGGCGACATCCCATTTGAGGTGCCTAGGGGTGGTAGTTAAGAGGCTCTGGGTGAGGGTGAATTCGGCAGTTTTTTGTAATTTTTTTGGCAATTAAGGGTCTATTGAGTTCTGATAGCCGTAGAAATGTCGTAGTTTTTTTAGATTTAGAAGTGCCAGATTGGCAAAAAGTGCCGCAAAGATGGGGTGCGGAAGCTCTGCAAATGTGCTGGCTAGTGGATAAAGGCAGCCCCGACCCCTCGCGCGCGCGTAAAGTTAAAAGAAAAGGCTCCACCTAACTGCGATAGAGCTAACTAAAATATTTCGATCGTTCGATGGTTCGTTCGATCGTTCGTCGGTTCTAAACGAATGGAATTCGAGAACTACGGAGAGAGAGCTTCGTCTCTCCGTTCGTTCGTTCTTTGTTTATCTATAGGTAGAACCATCGAACGATAGAAGTAATCCGCTAGACATCAAAGTTAGGCGGGTTCACCAATCTGATCGCAGTTTTTTGCCGATTATTGGTCTTGCTGGGGTAATCATATTCTTCCAGAACCCCTTCCAAAATTAGTCTATCAATTGCTTCTGTTGCTAATACGACGCTACCACCAACCCGCTGCCTTAGGCTAGTTCGGTTTATTGCGACATTTGAGGAATTAAATCCAGCCACAATACTGATGACCTTTTTACTTAGCTCATCATGGCGCGCAATTTCCCTATTAACATTGCGTTCTTTTGTTGAGGTTTGCTTGGCAGTACCAAACATATAGTTAACTTCCACCATATCTCCAAGTTCATCCTCCGCAAGGTAGGAATGAAAATGTGCCTCAAACTCAAGGGTGTCATAGGCCGGAACATGACGTTTTTTACCTAGCTGTAAAAACCGTTTGTTAGAAACACCCTGATCCATACCAATGAAGGCAGTTCCATGAACGTCGCCAGCCCAAGCACCTGCGCCGCGAATGGAGAGTTCTGATAATTCAGCACGGGTTAGGGCTTTAGCAATATGGGCGATTATCCATAGTGGAGTCCTAGTTTCAAGGCAGGCTTGCTTGCATATTGAAATAGCATCGCTTACCTCTGAGTTGTCATTCTCGTTATCTAGCCCAAACGTAGCTGCCGCTGTGTCAAATACAAAGAGTGGAGGCACTTTTACGTCACCCTTTTTGCCTGATTGAATAACGGTCTTAGAGGCGCTGTAAGCCCTAATTAAGCCAGCAAGCTCTTCTTTGGAGGATCTGATCGTTGGGATGATGTAAAACCAGTCTTTTATCTCATCATCTGTCAGAGTAATGCCGCCATGTTTTCGCAGTCCAAATAGGATGCGAATGACCTGATTAGGATCTTCGGTCATATAAATCACCTTGCGTCTGAGCTTTGGTTTGAGCGGATCCTCAGGATTGCAAATGTGAGCAGCTGTTGCTGCCAGCGGAACGAGCATTGAACTTTTCCCAATTCCTGCCGCACCTGCAATGGTGATGATTTCAGCAGTTAAAAAGCCATCAATTACATAGCTCTGGGTAAATAGTTTGTTGGTTGTGTATTCAATAGGCCTGAACTTATCAAATACCGTTTCATCATCTACCTTTATTTCCCTTGGGTACTCCTTTGCATAATGACGTAAGGTGGCCGCGGTATAGAGATTAGATTTGGTTGATCTAAATGAATCCCATGCCTTTTCCAGGTCAGAGAATCCGGCATACTCGCCTGCATCGGACTGTTCAGAATATTTGTTCCAAAGCTCCAGCGCTTCGTATGCTCCTGAGAACTGACAATGAAGGCTCATGCCGATGCTGAGCCAAAACTGCCGACTCGAACCTGGGTTGACTTGCGGCTCGATCGACATCACCAACTTTTCTGCCTCCGCCAGGGACATGCTGTGGTCTACATTGCCCCATGCTTCAAATGCATCATAAGGTTCTGATTCTTTCTGATTTACTTGGCTGGAGTATTTTAAAATGGACGCGGCGCTCACTGGTAGGTCGGGTATTGGCTGACTGAATTGTTCATCTACATCGCCAGTGATGGCAACAAACTTCTTCCCTCTGAACACCTCCAAACCCCAAACCTGATCGCTATGGTTATGGTTGCCCCAACCATCGAGTTTAGTAATGATGTGGTAGCCAACGCCGCTCACACTGCGCTCAACATATCCAGGGGTGTTTTCGATAATCTCTTTTGCTCTGTCATCCAGCAGTCCCGACTCATCTACGACCTTATCCAAATCTACAACCGTATACTCACCATAGTTAAGGGATAGTCCAACACCATGAAAAAGTTGCTCGCTGTATGGCTTTTGCTGTTCCTTTAGTAACATAGCGGCAAGTGTTTCAAAGGTGGTGCAGTCAGTTAGATGCTCGGTGTCATTGCTTTTTAGTAAGGTCACTGCACTTAACGGAACCTTACCTGGCTTTCCTCCGGGTTTAATTGGCGGAGTCCATCTCCATGGTCTCCATTGAGAGAGTTCTCTTAGCTCCACTGGGATAGTGGCTAATTTTGGAGCTGGGGCTTGTTTGTTTGATTTCACGTTTTGAATCCTATAAAAATGTTGATGACAAAGCTCGTAACGAGCTTTCGTTGGGTGTTTGTTGCTAATTATTTGCAGCTGACTTACTCCAAGAGATGGATGAATCCCAATCTCAAGCGGGGTGCTATCGCGCATGCCCAACTCCTCACCAGCATCACTATTTGAATTCTTCTGCCAATCTGGCAGGTTTCCAATGATTACCGGTTTGTGACCTCGACGTATCTTATTCACGCGAACTAGTTACTTATCCTGCGCACCTCCTTTTTCAATGTCCCTACTAATATGCAAATGAACCACTTTTTTTGGCCTAACTGACAATATATTTTTTAAGCGCATTTCAGCAACGGTATTTCCTCAACATAGTTAGACATCAAGCTAGGTATTGCTTTGCCAATCTCATTGGCTGCTGTCAGTAACGAGTCCTGACTAAGGTGAGCGTAGCGCTGGGTTGTGGATATTTGAGTGTGACCCAAAATACGTTGAACCTCGTACAAGCTCCTGCCGCTATTGACTAAAAAACTGGCAAAGGAATGGCGCAGATCATGGATGCGTACATCACCCAGCCCAACAGATTTCCTAACGGTGTTCCAGGAGTTGTAATAACTGTTATATGGTTTGTGCGTCTTTGGATTAGGAAAAATCCAGAGGCATCCCTCAATACGCGGGATGCTTTCTAAGATCATTAGCGCACCATCTGAAATAGGGACGTGCCGTGCTTTGCCAGATTTAGTTAATGGGATGCGCCAGATACGTTGTTCCCAGTTGATGTCTTCCCAGCGGGCTTTTTGCACTTCCATCTTGCGAGCACCAGTTAGGATCAGCATCGGGATGATGAACTGCAGCATCTTGTTCTCAGATCCCTTTAAGGCAGCTACTAACTTACGCGCTTCTTCGGGTGTTAAGTAGCGCTCCTTCTGGTTGTTCTCTTCTAATAGTGGAATACCTGCGGTTGGGTTTTTTGATATACCGGCTGTTTCCCACCTAATAGCCAGGTTGTAGATGTAGCGCAACAGGATCACCACCCGATTGACAGTGCCGGGTGCGTAAGTTTCTAACATCTTACTGATCAGCTGTATGACATCTTGCTTCTTGAGTTCGTCCATATACATTGAGCCAAAGACTGGATTGATGTGATTCTTAATTACGCCAACATCACATATCAAAGATCTTTTGTAAGTTTTGGCATACGGTAGATACTGTTGTGAAATAAAGTCCGCTAGCTTGGGAATAGCTCTTAATGCAACTTGATTAGCAAATGGGTCTTCACCCATGGAAATCTGAGCCAAGCATTTAACAGCCAAATCCCGTACTTGGGCTAATTTCAGAATTGCGGCATTACCAAGTCTTTTTTGTACTGTCTTACCCCTGTCGTTTTGATAGCGCAGGTAATACGTTTTGCGTCCAGACATCAGCACTTGCACTATCAAACCAGTAGTTTTCGTGTCAAAATAGTCACATTTAGTATCACCTAGAGGGCAGGACAAATTGTCTATAAAACATTGGGTTAGGGTCGTTTTGGGCATCTATTTATATCCTTTAAGTATCATTAACTACACTAATAGTATCATATGATAACTAAATGGTCAATAGATGATGCTGAAAATATCAGTATTGTTGTTGCTTTAAAGGCAACCAGGGCAATATTGGGTATTTCTCAGATAGAAATGGCTGAAAGGCTGGGCATATCAAAAGCAACCCTTGCTCGTGTTGAAACAATGGAGGTTTCTCTAAAAGCGCCAACCTTTTTGCGAGCAATCAAATTATTTAAGGAGCTAGGTGTACAAATTGATAACAATCCAACCAATGAGTGCCTAAGAATTGAAATTAGCAACGACGCTTTGAAGGCTGCCTATGAGGCATTAAAGGATCCTTCAAAAAGAAGGCCAGACCGTAAAAAAGCTGATTAAGTGCATGGTCCTGAGCGTGCTATGAGTTTTGGTAAAGTTGGCAGGGCAGGGCACAGCTAATTAAACCTGTAAATATATGATCTTAAAGGGTATTTTTTCTATTATTTAGCGAAGTAAGTCTTGCTTTAGCTTGCGATGGAAGAAGATATGCCGTAGAAATCTTATATTAATACTATTAATATCATATAAATACTTAATTAAATCAAGTAGATACTAATAGTATCTACTATTTCACTCACTACTAACGTTACAGGCGCTACCTTTGCTGCTGGCGTTTCAGTTCCTGCTGGCGCATTGGTATTGAATGATGCTGGTGCAGGTACAAATGCAACCCCAGACACAATTACCGCTCCTGCAGGATCAACAATACTTGCCACTCAATTAACTGTTAACGGTGCTGGTGTAGACGTTATTACTCTAGATTCAAGCGTTCCAGCTTGGTCAACAGTTACAACAGAAACAGTAAACGGTGGTGCAGCAATGACCTTGACGGGTTCTGCTACCAATTCAATTACTGCTAATGCTTCAGCCGTAGGCGCAGTATCAGTTGATGGCGGCCTAAACGATATTGTGACCTCGACACAAGTTTCAGGTGGCGCTAATGCATTGGGAGCAGTATCTATAGGAGCCACTACAGCAGCTGCTGGTACTGCAACCCTAACAAGCACGCAAACATTTGATACTGCTGCTGCACAATTAGGTAACATTACAGCTGCAGGAACTACTGGTGTAACAGTAACTTCAACTGTTAATGATAAAACTGCATTAGTTGCCTATGCTGGTGTGGCTATTAATAGTGCTGCTTTAATCACAGTAACCGATACTTCCGGAGCTGTAGTTGTTAATTCCGCATTAAATATTACCGATACAGGCGCTTTGATTGCTACGGTAGCCAATAAAATTGCTGTAACAGGCGGTACAACAGTTACGGTTAATGAAACAGTATCAGCAGTTTCTGGTGCAACAGCCATTAGCACAATTACTGAGGGTGCCGTTGGCGTTACTGGTAATGCCAATACAACAACAGTTACAGTTAACCAAGCTGCTCAAGCAACAGGAACACTAGTTGCTGCTGCTGTTACAGCAGTGCTTGCAGCAGACGGTGTAAGCTCCGTAACTGCTGGGCCTGGTTTAAATGCAACTTCAGCTGTTACTGCAACTAATTCAACAGCTGCTGCTGCTGCAAAAACCAGCGCTCCTACGGTAACAGCCGATGGCGTAGTAACTATTGCTGATAAAAATGGTGGTAGTGGCACGGCTGCAAATACTATTACCACAGTTAGCTTGAATAACTATGGTGGTACAGGTGCTTCTACAGTAGGCACTGCAAGCACAATTACAAGCAGCGCGTTAACATCACTCTCCTTGGCTGGAACTGCTGGTACCTTAGCTATTATTAATAGCAATACAGCAGCTGGAACGGCTCATGCATCTGCTTTAACATTGAATGTCAATGGCCTTGGCTATACAGGTGCAGGTGCAACATCAAACGCAATTACCGATTTAAATAATGAAATTGCTACATTGAACATCGTAACTGGTGCAACTGCTAGCTCGATCCTTGGCACTGCTACATACTCAACAACAGCTCTTACAGACGCTAACTTAACAACAGTTAATGTTTCAGGTTCAAGCGTATTAACAATGGGTGCTTATAGCGCTGCTCCAACAACCATTACCGTTACTGGCGCTGCTGGCTATACAGGCTTAGTTACAGATACAACAACAACCTTTAATGCCTCAGGTTCAACTGGTAAGGATATTATCGGTTTAAGCGCAGTTGCCACAAAGTCAATTACTGGTAGCGCTAACTCAGCTAACGAAGTAGTAATTCTTGCTGGCGCAGTTGCTGATAGCACCGCAGCTGCAGCTGACCTTACAACTTTTGGTACAAAAGTAACTGGCTTTACCAATCTAGGTGTTGCAGTTACAGGCAAAACTTGGGATATGAGCAAGTTATCAACATCCTACAATACTGTTAGCGTAGAAGGTGGTACAGCTTGGGGTGGTGTGATCCCTAATGCTTCGTTTACAAACGTAGTGGCTGGTACAGCGCTAAACGTAACAGGTGCAATGTCAGGTACATTGTCATATGCTACTGCTGATACCAACGGCAATACCGACAGTGTTGTATTCACAGATAATGCAAGTGGTACTATTGCAACAGCATCTTTCGCTGACGTGAATGGAAATGGTATTGGTAGCTTGAGCATTTCAAGCGGAACCGGCGCAAACACAATCACTACACTGACTGATCTTGGTTTAACTTCTTTGACCGTAAGTGGCTCAAAAGCGCTAACAATTGGTGCGTCAACTACAAATGCACTTGCTCTTACTTTAACGAATAACAGTACTTATCTTGAGAGTACAGGAGTTACGGCGCCTACAGCAGGTTATAGCTCAGCGTTAACGCCAGGATTGACTATTACAACATTAACTGCAGCATCCGATGGTACGTTAAATTTTGCAGGTACTGGATCTACTGAAATCACAAAGATGTATGTTGGGACAACAACAACTCACTTTACAATTAATAGTACGGATTCAGCACCAGTTCAAATTCTTGCTTTATCTGGCAATGCCATCCCAACTGTAAGCGCCTTAAATACGTTGACTTTTACTGGTACTGGAAACGTAGATATTGGTGTTATTGATACTAGCTCCGCTACATTGACTATAGCTAACACAGGTACAGGTACTGTAGCGGTTGGTGATTATGCAACGGCTGGTTTACTTGCAGCTAACTTAGCGACATTGACCCTCACAGGCAACGTACAAGTTGGTACAAATAGCGCTACAGCAATGACAGTAACTGGTGTCACGACTGCCCTGACAATTTCTGCAGGTACAGATAATGCACATCTAAACTTACATACTGATGCAACGGCTAACGGTAGTGCATTGACAGTTACCTTGGGTAACGGTAATGACTTCTTTACGTCTGATAGTTCAGCAGGTCAGTTGACGATGACATTTGGTACTGGTTATAACAAGGTTGATTTGCATACAGGTACAGCTTCAACCTACTCCGCAAACCTAACTTTTGGAAGCCACACATCTACATCAACCTTGCAAGATTATGTGTTGGTTGGTGAGGTAGCTGCTGCAGCTGCAGCTCCAAATACTGTAATTACTGGTTTTGGTGCTAACGATAAACTCTACTTTGTTGATGCGGCTGTAACCTTGCAAACTTTGACAGCAGCTCAATTAAATACTGCAGCAGCCTACGGAACATTGGCAGCAGCAGTTGGATATGTTGATGGCCTCGTTGGTGCCGTACATAGCGTTACTTCGTTCATTTGGAGTGGTAATACTTATGTTCTAAACTCAGCTGCAGCTGGTAACGGAACATTGACAGCTAACGATGAATTAGTGGAATTGATTGGTACGCATACATTGTCAACTGTAGCTTCACACGTAGCTACATTGGCAAGTTAATGCTAATAGGAAAACCCCACAGTTCATCGTGGGGTAGTAGTAAAGCAGTAATCCTAATAGGTAATAGATTAAAAACACCGCTCACAAGGCGGTGTTTTTTTATGCCTGGAATTTGAGTAAAACAATTCTTTGCATGTCTAACTTTTGTGGAAATTTTCTAAAAAATATATAAAAAGGCGGGTCTTCCACGTGGGGGGATTTAAAGAGACTCCTTTTTGCATTTTATATGGCAAAAAAACCGCTACAACAGATGGCCATAGTCCTGGCCATCATCTGCAAAGATGATCTTCATGCCTTTAACTATTCGGCTAAAAGCAAAGGGACTATTGCCAATCGAGCCATCTTCCATCTCAAGACTGTTTGAAAGCACAATCACTATCTCGTTTTCAGAATGGTCCTTTTCTAACTGCTTTAAGCGGCTTTTGATAGTGCTCATGACTTTTTAGCTTTCTGCTCTAAAGCAATGAGACGCTTTTCCAGATCCTCATACTCTTTGAGGCGGGCAATCTCATTGCCGTACTGTCAAAAAATTCTAGTTAATAGACTTAATATCGAGATAGAAGCTATGCAGCTCGATAGTAATAGGAAAGTAATCCGCCCAATCTCTCACGATGACATATCTCTGATGATGAGGAGTTGGCTGAAGTTAGCCTTTCTTGTGGAATTTGATTGCCTAATCCCTGGTGAGTTCTTTCACAGTTATAGTGCGCTGTATATTGTGATAACGCCTTCTCTAAAGATCCCTTGCCAACTAAGATTAAATGGTTAAGGCATTCTGTTTTTACTGATCTTACCCATCGCTCAGCATAGGCGTTAAGGTTAGGCTTAAAACTGGTAACTTGATTGGTTTAATGCCAGCCTGACGAAGAGTTCTTCAAAAGGAAGCGCAGTACTTGGTGTCACGATCGTGTATGAGGTATTTTGTTCGTGCATAGAAGGGTTCACCATCCATAGTGATGTTTCTAGCCATTTGAAGCATCCACGCTTCATTTGGGTGATTTGTGATGCCAGCAATTTTTACTTATCGAGTTCCTAAATCAATAAAAAATAAGATGTAGTACGTTACTAGCCCTTTTACGGTTAGTACTTCTTGGGAGAAGAAATCAGTTGCAACCGTTGCATTCATGTGAGCCCTAATAAACCTTGACCAGGAATCCCCTCCCTCTCTGGTGGGGCTTGGATGAAAGCCATTTCTCATTAAAACGTTCAGTATGGTCTGGTGGCTGAGAGTAATACCAATATGAGCTAGTGCACCCTGAATTCGTTTTGCACCCCAACCTATGTTTTTAGATGCAATTTCTAGAATGAGTCGCTCGTTCTCTGGTCGTATACGGGGACGCCCAGGATAGATCCTCTGTTTGGACCCATCAAATTTACTGGCAATGAGATTTCGATACCATCTCATTAAAGTACTCGGTCGAACAATTAAGCAGGCATCTTCAAGACTCTCTCGCGATAGCTGCTTAGCAAGACGAGCCATTTCGAGTTTGCAAAATTGTGAAAAAACAAAGCGCTTCTTAGGCGGTAAATGCTGCTGAAGTTCGCGAATTTGAGCTTTTAGTAACTGATTTTGAATAATCAGACTGTCATTAACCGATTCATTTAAGTGCCGAAGAAGTCGTGCCCAAAGCATCTCATCAGGTCAAATAAGTTGCGGAGTGATTATATTAACCCTGACTTATTAGTTAAATACTATTTATAGCCAAATTATTTGGTGTTACTGAGTTTTTTGACGCTAGGGGCTTATTGGTGATTTATTAGGATCGCTTATTGTTATCTATCTCCTTAAAGGTGGTATATATTTGTATCGGCAGTTTTCAAAGAATTAGATTCCCAGTGCCATTTTTGCGCATTGCTGGAATGCGCGGTTACGCAACATACGCCTTGGCATTTTCTGCCAGGCAATACTATCGCGCCGTGCTTCTAAGTAGTACTCGCGCACCGTAATTGGACGATCTCGATCAGTGCGATAAATGGCGCATTCAATCCAAGTCGAAATGGCATTGGCGTCTAGTTCGCTATACGAGTAGACAACCCCCTTAAATTGGGGGCAAGCATTGACTAAACGTGCATAGCCTTGGGTGGTGATGACTGCTTGCCAAGATTGATCTTCGTAGCGCACTAAATCTACTTCCTCTAAAAAGGGATCAAGACCATATTGCTCTATTAGCCTTAGTAGGGAAATTTGATTGACTAACGGCGCTTGTGCAAATTGACTTAGCCAAGCATAGAGATAACTTGCTTTGATTTTGAGTCGCTCAGCAATGGCGATTAGTTGCTCTTCTAACAATGCTAAATATTCTTTCGTTAAGACCGATCCTACTGGTTCTGCTGAAACTGGTTTGATGCTAGCAACTGGGCTCTCGATAAAGTTGGGTGTTTTCTCGCTAGTGATTTGCTTGAGGAGTTGAGTGCGTTTGTTCATGTGGGTATTCCTAGATTTTTATTTAGAGAGATCTACGTTTTAATCACCAGGCGCCGGCTATTTTGAATCGGCGTTTGAAATAGTGGAAATAATTCTGGATGAGTTATTTCAAAGCGTTTGCTATCAAACCGAAAGCTTGCTTTTGGCTTTTTCCAAGTGGCCAAGACTTTTCCTTGGTAGGTGAGTTCTTGCGCTTCTTGCATGTGCTCCATGAGTAATTTTTTAATTTGTTCCAGCTCTTGCTCTTTAGCATCGATTACTGCGTTCACTTCTTTTGCCGTGTTAACGAGTGAGTAAGTTTGTTCTGTGGCCTCGACTGTTTTCCCAGGCACTTCTTTATCAAAGAGTTTTTGATAATCTCCAATGGTTTTAGCGTCAGGTGGCATATCTGTGAGTACATGGTCTTGCCAAAAAGTCACGGCAGCTTCTAATAGGGTTGACTCTAGAGCTGCATCGCGCTCAATGTGATAAATTCGAAAATCAGTATTACCAAATAACACTGCCAAATCGCAGCGCTCTAATTGAGTGAGCGCAAGGTACCAGTGACATTGGGCTAGGTAAGTCATGGGCACTTCATCACTACCCACTTCCCCCCATTCAGAGCGAGCAAAAGGGTTGGCTGTTTTGCATTCCAATACATGGGTGGGCAGTTGATCGGGGTGACTATCTTTTGAAAAAACAAAGCGATCAATATGGCCTTGTAAGTAATCGTGCTGCGGGTGGGTGATGGGTTCTAGCTGATGTGCTACTTGATAACCAGTAGTGCTGGCGTATTCACTAGCAACAAATTCTTCGGCAAAGGTGCCAAAGCGTACCGGTAGGTTATTGACTTCATTGACTACCTTGCCAGTTTTCTCCAGCCAAACGTCCATGGGGGTTCGGTACTTAGATAGACCTAAAATAGCGCCGATATCCGATCCCCCTAGGTATTTGGTGCGATCATGTGTAAAATCTTGATTATTAAGCATTTTTTAATCTCCAATTAAATATTAAATATAACGTTAATGATATATTTAATATCATTATAGGGTAATTTAAGATTGATTACAAGTGGTCAAATTAAAGCTGCCCGAGCACTTCTTGGGCTAACAGTTGCAGATTTGGCAAAGTTATCTGGAATTGGCTTTACAACAATGGTTCGCATGGAGTCAGCCGATGGGATCCCAGCTGGAAATGTAAAAACGCTCACTGCAGTTAAAACCGCGATTGAAAAGGCCGGTATCGAATTTATCGGCACTCCAGAAAATGGCGCTGGCGTGCGCTGGCGTCCTACTCAATAGAGCTTGAGTCGACCAAACGCAGGCATCAATTTAACTCATCATTCATGTATTTAGTACCGCGCAATACTTAGCCATCATCAAGCATGCGCGTGTAATATGGCAATGTTTCTTATAAGATGTAAACTTATTGCCAGCACACTAAAACATCTTTACGTGCGCAAAAAAAAATGTCAAAAAAATATAACAAAAATAAATAAAAGCATTAAAATAAGGTTGTAGTCCTCCTTGCACAAGACTAAAGTACTGGCCCTCTCGTAGAAGTCCTAGTGGTTTGCAAAAAGCGCAAGTGCCAAGCAGTCCTCACTACCTAGTGAGTTTTCCTTTCGACAGAAAGTGCACCGCAGTAACGCTTAACTTAAGCGGGCAGTAAGCACCCAAATTGGGTGTGCATTTACCGACAGCCCGGTAAATGATGACTGGCATTTTTGCTGGTCATGGCAGGCTTGCAGGGTTTATTCGTTCCCTTCAAAAACGCACATTTTCACAAGTAATTGGTTGTAATTAGCGCTATTGGCAACGCCTTTGATGGGCTTGCCCGTGGCATTGAAAAATATTTTGTTGCCCACTTGGGTAAGGATTCAGTATGTCTAAATTAAAGAACACTCAAGAAAAACTTGAGTCATCCGTATTGCCAGCAGGCATGACACCAGCAGCGCCAATCAAAAAAGCATTAAAGCAAGAAGTGGCAAAGCCAGAGACGAAGGCGGCATCACATCAGCCAAGCCAAGCTGGGCAATCGCCTAGCGAAGTAGGGGATAGAGCACCGAAGACTTCATCCGAAACGACTCTAGAAAAAGAGCCTCCAGCAGAAACATCTCCAGCCGCAGATGAGCCACTCATGGGTCTGGTAGAGGCAGCGCAAATCAATGCAGCAGAGTCGATCAATCGAGCGCCCCCTGCGATAAAAAACAAAGCGCACGGCCAAACCGGACCGAAAAGCCAGGCTGGAAAAAATCGCGCACGTTGGAATGCCCTTAAAGATGGTTTAAGCGCCAAGAGTCTGGTATTGCCATTTGAAGATGAGCGCTTATATCAGCGCCATATTCAAGAAATCGAGCAAGCACTGATCCCAAGCAACTACGTGGAAGTCAGTTTAGTGCGCGAATACGCTGACGGCTTGTGGCGCCTAATGCGCCATGAAAAACGCGGTGTATATGAGCGTGAAGACATACTGAAAAGTATTACGCCAACCATCATGGCGCAGGTGCTTGGTTTAGAGGATCGCTATATTAAAAGCGCCCCGGATTTTTTAGTCGATTTGAAATACAAAATCAGCAAAAAATTACAACAAAATGCCCGCTTGGCGTTCTCGCAATATGAGCACCTTATTAAAAATGCCAAAGGAATTGCCAACTTTAATATGGTCTTTAGCCAGTATCACCATCTATTTGAAGAGCTTAATCAATGGGTCATGGCTAAGTACGACAATGTGACTCCTATTGTAAATAACACCGGCGCAGGTCTGAGTCTGATTTGGCAACAGCAGCCGCAAAAGTTATTAAGCCTGATCGAGGGCTTTGCCAATCATGTGTATTTTGTGGCGTACTTTGAGGATATGAAACCGGAGATTCGGGTGTTTATCGAGTCATGGTTTTTCTTGCAAAAAACAGACATGCGCCGCTTAGAGAATTTAGATCTATTGGCCCAAAAAGAGCGTAGCCACACGCATAGCCTACTGGATAAGCTCATTTACTTTCGCAAAAGCCATTTATTCCAAGCTAGCGCGCCATCTAACCTGAGTGGCTTTGAGGAGGGGCAAAAAGCCGCTTAATCAAAAAACGAAATGACTTTTTTGGTAAGGAATTTAAGTACTTAGTGTTTTTAATGGGCTCACTTTTTACTTAAAAAAGTGGCCTTCTTTGCCCCTAGTGGGAGTAAAAGCTGCTCTTTAACAATTGAAGGGTGTGACCCCCGCAGGCCGATGGTGTGATTGGGCCTGTGGGGCTGGCTGTGCGGTTTTTTGTGATGCGAAGCTCAACATCACCGTCTTTTGTAGGGCAATTGCAACTTTTTCTGTAGGGTCACTAAAATTAGGGAAAATAGGGTATGCCTAGCTGGATTAACCAAATTAACGATGCGACGATTTTGTCGGACATGCGCATTGCCTCGGCCATGGGAGTGGTCAGTGAGCAATCGATGGCCAAACTCTTTTCCGATTTAGCCGCCAAATTATCGGCGAGCAACAGTACCTTATCTGCAAGCCAAATGGCAGATTTAAAGTTGATCGCCAGCGATTTAAGTGTGGATGAGTCAGTCTCTAGTTACGTGACTTACATTACTGGCGCGTTAGTTAATGGCAGTCTATCGAATGCCAATTGGCATGGTGGCTCATCTTTTGCCAGCTATTTGGGTAACTTGGGTGTGGGCAGTAATGGCGCGCAACTGTATGAACTCATTGGTAAATGGTTTTTAGGCACCGATTTACCCAGCGTCAGTAATATTTCCGGGGTCAATACCGGTAGCGTGCGATACACCGCGACTAGCGGCACCGTGTTTGGGGTTGCTGGTCCGCAAATGAGCGAGATTAATCAAGGCTTGATTGGTGATTGTTATTTATGCGCCGCGCTCTCTGAATTAGCGGCGTATAACCCTGGCGTACTGCAATCGATGATTGTGAGTAATGGCAACGATACCTATGGCGTGCGCTTTTATGTGAACGGGAGCGCGCAGTATGTCACCGTCAACAATCAATTGCCCAATGGAGGAACGTTTTTTCAGACGGGCCCAAATCTGTGGGGCGCTTTGGTTGAAAAAGCCTATGCACAATTGCAAGCAGGCGGTGATGTGACTGGCGGATCAACTGGCTTTTATGGCAACTCGTACGCCACCATTGGTAATGGCGGATATCCTTGGTATACCCTAGAAGAGCTCACGGGAGCTACGCTCATTACCAATATTGTTTCGAACTATAACCACAGCTCTTGGAATATTAATTATTTGTCTCAAAGTTTGAGCTTTGTTTCTGGAACGGTAGGTAATACTACCCAGGATATTTTGAGCGTCCTTATCACTGCGCTATCCAATGGGAATGATGTACTACTTGCATCGTATACGACGGCGCACGATAGTCAAGGGCGTATTACCTTGGAAGCTAGTCATGCGTTTTCGATCTATGGTTATGACGCGCTTACCGGTTTATTAGAGCTGCGCAATCCCTGGGGAACATCGACCAAGCAGAATTGGGCTACTACCTTTGAGGTTAGCCTTTCAACCTTGCTTGCTGCTGGTGATGTGATCACGATTGATAATTTGAGTGGCAATGGCAATCCAACGGCGCCAATCAATAGTGTGGCTGCCAATGCCAGTAGTCTGGCCGGTTTAGCAGCAGCCATTACTGTGACGGATTTAGCAAGCAATGTGCTCGCCAATTTAGATGCCCTGCAAGCCAATACCAAGCTACTGGCAATTAGTTTGACCGATAGCAGGCCCGTACTCAGTATTTCTAGTTCAAGCTTGCAACATGATGCGCTTGCTTTGAGCAAAATCATGGGCACCTATTCCTTATCAGTGACTGATAGCACTCATGTTAATACGGCTATCTATAGCGACACTTATGCGAACTATGCGATTGCTGTCAATACGAGTACGAGTGAGGTGCAGCATTTGGTCAGCAACAGTACGCCGCTGATGGATGCCACGTTAACAAATGTGCAGCGTTTGCAATTTACCGACACTATGGTCGCTCTAGATAATAGCCCAACGCAAACTTCGGGCTCTGCTTATATGCTCTATCAAGCGGCGTTTAATCGCACACCAGATAGTGCTGGACTGGGTTATTGGATTGCACAGCTCGATAAAGGAGCAAACATCATCACTGGTGTGGCGCAAGCTTTTATCAATAGCCCAGAATTTATTGCGCAGTATGGTGCCAATCCTGCTGTAGCCAGTTATGTCAATAACTTGTATCAAAATGTATTGCATAGAGCAGGTGATGCGGGTGGGGTGACGTACTGGAATCAAATGCTCAATAGTGGTCAAGATAGTAAAGCGTATGTCTTAGAGCAATTTGCTACCTTAGCTGAAGGCGCAGCCAATGTTGCTCCCACGATTGCCCATGGGATAGCTTATACGCAGTGGGTGGGGTAATGGATCTATCAATTTCAAAAGTAGTCTGCCTTAAGGATTTGTAATGCCAGTTACTTGGTCGCAGACAGCAAACTCGATTCCGATTAGCTATGACTCTCTTCCTTATAAGGAGGGATATGCAACTTTTGACTTTTCTGGTAGCGGCAAACTGTCATTTATTATTCCTTCGGGCGGCTCTATCACAGCGCCACGCTTACCTAGCGATCCAGGATTTTTAATCTTTAGCATTGACCAAAATAATAGGATTCAATTAGATCCCAACCCTTTAGCCACAAATTATGTTCCTGGGTTTGTAAATGACACCCTAGTGGGAAATTTTGGATCGGGTAATGGCAATAGTTTAATTTTCATTGACCAGGGAAGAGAGTTGGCTGGTCAACCCTACGCAAACTGGGATTTTTCGTATCTTTGGAGAATGGATAAGGTTAATGGGGTTTGGCAAGCAACAGAATTTGCTCAGGATTTAGGACGTCAATTTTGGCACTCTAGTAGCAATGCGATTGATATTAATGGCGATGGTATTTTAGATTTTTCTGTTGCAGCACTTAGTAGTGCAGTCAATGTTTTATTTTTATCTAATAAAAATACAGGAACATATAGTGAGATTAGCTTAACGCCATACCTTGCTCAGGCTAATGCGGGGTCATCTGCCTTGATTCATTTAGCCAATGGGCATGTGGGCGTCATTTCCTTGCCATACACTCCAAGTCCGCCTTATACGGATGGAAAGTTTGGAACCATCATGACACTTAGTGCTGATGGCCATACCGTGACATCTTCACAATCGATTCAGGTTAGGGGTAATGATGCGACAAGCGCGTTAACTAGCCATGATGGCTACCCTACGATTCGTGTCTTAGATTTAAATGGTGATGGACGAGAGGATTTTATTGCGCTTGCAGAAGCAAATGATGGATCAGATCCCAAGTCAAAGAAATTAATTGCATTTACTCAAGATGCCAATGGTCAATTTACATATGCAAATGATCAGTTAGGCATTCCTTTTACATATACTTTGCCAGACCAATCGCCTGCAAATTTTGCTGATTGGGTAGGAAATCAATTATTCATAAGCGACAGTAATGCAGATGGCCTATCTGATATTTTTGTAGTGACTCAATTAATTTCAACCAATGTGATGACAGGGCAGGCCATTCGTGGCGGAGTAGTGTCGCAGGATGGCAAATATACGCAATTAAATATCCCCTCTAACAAAATTGTATGGAATACAGAAGCGCAGCCTTATAACTATCGTTACGTAATTCCAACAGATATTAATAACGATGGCGTAGTTGATTACGTGTTAATTGGTGATACATTTGATCAGCCAAAGACAGTTAGCAATCCTTTTGGAGAGTCTTACCATATTTCATTTTTAACTTCTTCTATTTTGCCAAATGCTGTCGCACAAAATATTACATTTACTAGTCAGGATGCAGCATTGCGTATTCAAGGTAGTAACTTTGGCGACACATTTAAGTTAAATAATAAAATTACTAAGTTAGAAACTTATGCTGGTGATGATGTAGTTACTGTGGGCGGCGGCTTATGTGAGATTGACGCTGGGGCTGGAGTGGATAAAGTCATTTTGTCAGGTGATGCTTCTAGCCACGCTATTTCGAACGCCGGCCAGAGTTTTGTAGTGGCTGATCGCATCGCCAATCGCGATGGCACCGACACCCTCACCAACGTCGAACGCCTCCACTTCACCGACACTAACGTAGCCTTAGATGTGGGCCCTACTCAAAATGCCGGCTCAGTCTATATGATCTATAAAGCCGCTTTTAATCGTGCTCCAGATGCCTCTGGTATGGGGTATTGGTTAGCGCAAAAAGATGCAGGATCTAATATCGTCACGAACATTGCTCAAGGCTTTGTCAATTCTGCAGAATTTACGGCTAAATACGGCACTAACCCCACTAATGCAACATACATTGATAAGCTCTATCAAAACGTTTTAGGAAGAAACGGAGACTCTGGTGGTATTACTTACTGGAATCAAGAACTAGATGCAGGCAGAATCAGTAAAGCAGCAGCTCTAGCAGCCTTTGCTACTCTTCCAGAAGGTGCCTCGAATGTCGCATCCCTCATTGCGAATGGCATCCCTTATCAGGAGTGGGTGGGGTAGGGATTTAATTGGTGGCGCGCTACTAAGCCCCCCTTTTTATGCCTCTAGGGATGGGGTGATATTCCGCGGGACTAGTGTTGATCGATGACCGAGTAAATGGCCATATTGACCTCTGTTGGGGTAATTTAGGTTTAATTTAGTGATATTTGCCGCAAATTTACTGAATTGACATTAGACAGAGCGATTTTGGTGGTCTAAAATGGGGTCACTCAATGAGTTTCCTATGTATATTTTTAAGTCAGACACCCCCGATGGTGCGGATGAGTACCTCTCCAAATCATCAAAAAACTTAGCAACGAGCTCATCTACTGCTGAAGGTGTTTTGGCGCGTCTACAAATTGCTCCGATTGTGCCAGCCCAAATCGCTAGCATTTCTGGCTCGTTTGCGCCGACAAGTGCAGTTCTCAGTAGTATTGCTGAATCGATTACTGTAGCCGGTGCAATCAGCAATATTGGCCGGCCCGTAAGTGAAGATTACGCCATTCAAGCTGCCAATGAAGAATCGAATAACACCCTGGTTGCATCTTTAGAAGCGTTTAGTAAAAATTTACTCGCCAATGCCAATGAAGCGAGCTTGGCGATCGTTCCCATTGCCAGCTTATCTGATACTAGCCTTGGTCAAATTCCGACTGCGGTCGATAACCAAGTCCAAATTACTGCTGCAAGCGTTACCTCTGTAGCGTTGCCGATCGAGCATGTAGTGGTTGATGTTTCTACGCTTCCAGTCGTGAGCGCACCGGTAGTGATCACTGCCCTATCGGATAGTGCTATTACCGTAATTGATAGTGGCAACAACAATGTGCAAATTCAAGACTTTGTTGCGCCTTTGGTTACCACTGAAAGTTTTGTGAATACCGCCGCTGGCACTTTGACAGTAACCACCGCGGCAACGCATGTTGCTTCTTTAAGTTTAAGTGGCAATGTAGCTTATACCGCGCTCGCAGATGAAGTGACTTCAGGCATTACTGTTTCAGGTCAGTCTGACGCTAGTAATGTCACCTTGTTTTTAGTGGGTGGTGCTAGCAATGCTCAAGGTAGTAGTGACTTTATTACTTTAGGCAATGGCAATGATTTTGTATTTGATGCGGGTGATGGTCAGGTGCTATTAAATCTGGGTAGCGGTCAAAATACCGTGATATTAGCTGGTGTTGGCGTTACTGGTGTTGTTAATTTAGCGGCGCATGACAGTAGTGTGGCCGATATGATTGCATTGGCAGCTAATGGCCTATCAAGCCCCCACGATTTGGCTAATAATGCCTTAGTGACTGTTGCAGGTTTAAATAATAATGCGCAAGGCCAAGACGTTATCACCTTCTTAGGTGATATGGATAGCCAATTAGTATGGGCGCAAGGTAGCGCTACAGGTGCCCAAGTGACCCATGTTTCAGGTGATGCTGCAAGCTTAGAGAGCTGGGTGAGCGCTGCGCAATTACAAGCTGGTAATGAGCACAGTGTGGCCTGGTTCCACTTTGCGGGTAACACTTATGTATTAGAGACTGCTGCAGGCGCTAGTGGAAATCATACTGGTGATACTTTAGTTAAGTTGACTGGTTTAACGCAATTTACGAATACCGATGGTGAGCTCTCAATTGGTATGCTCCATCTGGCAGGGTAATTAACGGTAGCGATGCTATTCTCATTTTTGAGAAAGAAAAAGCTGCCATTAGGCAGCTTTTTTATTGGCATGAACAATCCTTAGAACTGAATTGTGTCACCAGAACCTAGTGGGTTGAGTTCATCTTGCAATGCCTTGGAATAAGCCATGCGGGCAGTTTGCAATACCGATGCTTTGGCTTGAAGGCGGGCTAACTCACCGTCGACAAATTGCAAACTAGACAGTTGTGCTTTGGCCTTATCAGAAAGGCTTTCAAATTCATATTCTTTGTTATCAATCGTAATGGTGGTCATAAAAACAACGCTTTCAAAAAGGAATTAATGACAGTAAATCATGGCCATGCAAAAAAACTTGGCTTTAAAGCGAGATTGTAATGGTTTTGGGTCTTTGTGAGAGGTTGTATAGCGAAAAAAACAGCTAAGGATGCCTATAGAAATTGGTAGCAATTTTTTAGCTCAAATTGGTATAATTGGGGGCAATTCGGTATTAATGCGTAGCATTAACCAATGAAAAGGATACTAATAGGCCTATGTCTGTTATTCGCATCGATGAAGTGGAATATGAACTGGACCTTTTGACCGAGGAAGCCAAGGCTCAGTTGCTGTCTGTACAGCATACCGATCAAAAAATTGCTGAATTGCAACGCGATTTGGCCATAGCCCAGACAGCTCGTGCTAGTTACGCTGCTGCTTTACGTGAACTCTTGGGTCACGGTGAAGATGCTCCTTTGAGCGCCCCTAGCGGTCTTCAGGTTCGTCACTAATCTTTTTTGCAGTAGCCGTAAGCCCTTGTTTTTTAGGGTTTTATTATATTTAAAATTGTGATTTAGAGCACAATTTAGTCGGAAATTGCTTGAAGCTCTATCCTGAAAGCCGTATCCTATTAGACCCATCCGGTCTAGTATTGAAAGTTAGTGCGTGCTTAACTCTGTAAACCAATCCGCCATCGATAGCGCAACCGAGTTATATCTCGGGTTTTTTGGTCGCACGCCCGATACAGCAGGCTTATCGTACTGGTCTACGCAAATTGCCAATGGCACCAGTCCGGCGACTGTGGCTGCCGGTTTTGCACAATCGAGCGAATTTGCAGCCCAATATGGACCACTTTCTGCAGGGGCTCAAATCAATCAAGTCTATTGGGATATTTTAGGCCGTGCTCCAGATGCTGGTGGCGCTCAGTATTGGACATCCCAACTGGAATCGGGCACTCCGATTGGTCAGATTGTATGGAATGTAGTGAGCGCGGCATTTAATCAACAGGGCAGTGCTGATGGAGTCTTAGTCCAAGGCAAAGTGCATGCTGGAGAACTGTTAGCCCTTCCGGTAGTGACTAATACTGCAGCAACTCCTTGGAGCACAGCGTCTGGTTTTGGTGAAATCAATGTTGCAAGTGCACTGTCTGCAGCGCTCAATACCTCTTTGCCACAAGGTACCCCTGTAAAAACGGGTCTTGGCGCATGGCAAATTGGCGCTGCGCATTTTCAGGATGCTTGGGCAGCAGGTTATACCGGTAAAGGGGTAGTGATTGCAGAAATAGATACCGGTATTGATTTAAACAATACCGCGCTTACCCACAATGTAAGTGCCGCGAGTTGGAATTTTGTGGGCAATAATGCAAACGTGCAAGATGATAATGGTCACGGCACAGCAGTCGCTTCTGAAATGATTGCAGTGAGTACTAGTGCAAATGGTGGTATGGTCGGCGCCGCTTATGACGCACAACTAATGGTGCTCAAAGCGATGGATGCCAACGGCAATGGTAGCGAAGCTAATCTGATTGGCGCGATCAATTACGCTGTGAGCCACGGAGCTAATGTGATTAATCTTTCATTGGGTGGAGCAGCGCCAAGTGCTGCTGAGTTAGCCGCGTTAAATACTGCGCAAGCCCACGGGGTGATCGTGTGTATGGCTGCTGGAAATTCTGGTGCGGCCAGCGCTCAGTACCCTGCTAGTTATGCCCAATCAGTTGCAACCACGATTGCTGTAGGTTCAAGTGCACTCAATCTAGATGGCAATACAGTTGCATTTGCATCCAACACCAACCAAGCAGGCTCAAGTACAGCGTACAACTATGTTGATGCCCCTGGAGTACATGTTTTAGCTTATGGACTCAATAGCGTATTAGAGACCTGGACGGGAACCTCTTTTGCAACGCCATTAGTTACTGCAGAGATTGCCGTTATTCTTTCAGCGCACACGGGGCTTAGTGCTGCTCAAGTGGTCCAAGCCGCAGTCAATACCACGGTAGGTTTAGTTGGTGTTCAAGCGGTGGTCATCTAAATCAACTTATCAGTAGCGCCTTGATTAATCGTTACAATTATTCGAATTATCGCAAATTTAATTAAACATTCATTAATTAAGAAAGCCAACTTATGGGCATTACCTTTAGAGATTACAACAATCACGGCTCTGGTACCTATGTAGATCCTAGTAATACCGTTACCGATCCGAGCACCATCAGCATTACTAAAACTACATCAACTGAAATCGATTTTAGTTTGAGCGCTGGTGGCGTTACATATACGTTTGTGGTTGGGGGTCAATTTGATCTATCTCATTTAACTAGCCCCTTGCTAACCATGGCTGATTTAAATGCAGCAGCGTCAAATAATACTTTTACTGGTTCAATAAACTCCTTTTTGGTGACCTTTAATGGTACTTATGTCATCTCACAAGCGTATTCACCAGCATTGACCCTGCAAGCATTTGGCAGCTATCAAGATGGCAACTCCCTGGCTGCTTATGTCAATGTTCTCTCCGGTAACGACATCTATTACACCTCTGCAAACGCCACAGCGACTGGCGGAGCATGGAACGGTGTATATCTGTATGGTGGTGATGACACTTATTATGAGAACCATGTCCTAATGACTTATGCTGATATTTTTTATGGCGGTGATGGTATTGACACTGCAGTGATGACTGGCAAGTCTTCTAATTACGGGGTTCAGGCAAGTAACTATATTTGGGACACGCTTAAGCAGGTTGGCAACCTCAGTGGTTTTACGATTACTGACAATACTAAGGCGAATAACACTCTTCAAGTCAATCAAGTCTAGCGTCTCCAATTCACCGACACCATGGTTGCCCTTGATAACGGCCCTACCCAAACAGCAGGTGCTGTCTATATGCTCTATCAAGCGACCTTTAACAGAACCCCAGATGTTGCAGGATTGGGTTATTGGATTAATGCTGTTGATAAGGGTGCGAACATTATTACGAATGTCGCCTCCTTTTTTGTGACGAGTTCTGAGTTTGTAGCCAAGTATGGTGCTAACCCTACTAATGCTTCTTATGTAGATAACCTCTATCAAAACGTTCTGCATAGAGCAGGTGATGCTGGAGGCATTACCTATTGGAATACCCAACTCAATAGTGGGGCAGTAACTAAGGCCTACGTGTTGGAGCAATTTGCTACTCTTGCTGAAGGGGCGGCCAATGTTGCTCCCACGATTGCCCATGGCATTGCTTATACGCAGTGGGTGGGGTAGTTAACGATGAGATGCCCTAGGCACATCAGCTTCTCTGCCTGATTCAATAGTCTTCGTATAAAATAAGCGTTTTGCCCCTTTAGCTCATCTGGTAGAGCAACTGATTTGTAATCAGTAGGTGGTCTGTTCGAGTCGGACAAGGGGCACCACATTTCATGTTTGACTTAGCCCTTTTCAAAAGTGCAAATTCAAGTCCTACTGATACCGTGCAAGGATAATAAGTTAAAATGGCTTCATAATAGGCATATGTGCGAGTTTTTCACGATATTGCTGAACCATTGAATCTACAGAAGAAATTATGATGAATACTAAATTGATTTGTGCATTATTGCTTGTTGGAGCCCTTGGAGCCTGCACCACTTATCAATATCAGCCCGCTCAAGATTCCACTAAATTTTATGCAGATAAACTGAGTTGTGAAAATTTATACACGCAAGGTTTTAATATCTGGGGCAATAAAGTCTATGGCAACATCTACCAAGAAGGTGCCGCACGCGATTGCATGCTTGCAAAAGGTTATCAATCTTTAAATTAATACAGGGTTGTAAAATCCCATTTGCGTAGTGATTGCCCCTTTAGTTCATCTGGTGCAGCTAGACAAGGGGCACCATTTTCATGCCACAGCTTATTTATGTGTCCTTCAGTCTCGATAAGCTGACAGCCGGCATCGATCACTTCCTCTATTGAGCGCATTCAAACTAGCGACAACGATCTTTTGTTCGCCAATACTGCACCTTTCATCTTGATTCACAAGATGACATGAAGCGGTTTCGCAAAACCTTTTCAAGCTGCAGTCATTTTAGATTTATGATCTAACTTAACGCTTATCATCCAACTGCATATGCAGCTGCTTTATCTTCAGGGCTAGAAAATGATTGCTACAGAATTTATTAAAAACCATCTTAGAAAAATATTGAGTATTCGACTGCGAGTAAAGCTGGGTCTTGCTCTAAGACATAGAGCAAAGGGATACGCTCATTTAAACGGTTTTGGCCTTGAAATTGGAGCGCTCCATAATCCTGCCCAGTTAAAAAATTCTTGTACTGTGGAATATGCCGATGCTATTAATAAAAGTGAGGCAATGCATATTTTCCCTGAAGTTAATCCAAAAGATCTTGTTGACGTTCAATACATCATTGATTTGGATAAGACCGGTCTAATGGCATTAAAAAATACGCACTATGATTTTGTCATTATGAATCATGTCATAGAGCATGTTGCCAATCCTATTGATGTGCTTGCGGAGTTATTTCGAGTTGTTAAAAAAGGTGGTTATGTTGTAATTTCAGCGCCTGATAAGAATTACACTTTTGATAGGACCAGGAAGTTAACTACCTTTGCCCACTTATATGACGAATATATCAATCAGGTCAAGTTTGTTTCGGATGATCATTACCATGATTTTGTTAAGAACTGCATCACGCATATTGATCAAACAAATTTTCAGGAAGTACAAAAGCAGATACAAAAGGCGCGAAGCCGGCGAGAACACGCCCACGTTTGGGATTCCAATACATTTGAGCAGTTTTTCAGCCAATCTTTGGAGACGTTAGGGCTTGATGCGAATTTGGAGTATTGCTCTACAGCCTTGGAAAACGGCGCTGAAATATTTATGGTTTACAAAAAGCGGTAATCTTTTTTAAGAATTACCTATCTTTTGGGGCAATCTCTCTAGCGAACGACCTATTTAAGGTACTAGACTGAGGAAGAGATACTCCAAAAAGATGAAGATATGAACCATGCCTTGTAAGAGGGTGGTTCTGCCAATGGCAAGTGTTAACGCACCAATAAAAAATGACAAGTACATCAAAGTCATATTGAGGTCGCTAATACCCAAACTCAGATGTAAATCAAAGAAGATGGCAATCGCAGATACTGTGGGAATAGTTAAGCCAATACTGGCTAAGGCTGATCCTAAGGCTAAGTTCAAACTGCTTTGTAAGCGATTGGCCTTAGCTGCTCTAATGGCTGCAAAGCCCTCAGGCATTAAAACAAGCAGTGCAATTGCAATACCCACAATGGTTTTTGGTGCCCCTGCTGCTTTTACTCCTGCCTCAATGGCTGGACTGAGAAGTTCTGCAAGTGCTACTACGGTAATGAGAGAGAGGATCAGTAGCACGCCGCTCACTGCTGTCTTTAGGTTGCTAGGTTTAAGTGCATGAGAGTTGCTATCTGTTTTTTTATCTTTAGCTTTTGGCAGATAGTAGTCACGATGGGTGACTGTCTGAAAAAATAAAAAGGCGATATAAAGACAAAAGGAGGCAATCCCTGCAAATGCTAGCTGACTTTTCGTAAAGTCTGGGCCGGGGGTGCTGATGGTAACAATAGGCATAACCAAAATAAACGTGGCAAGTGCAGTAAGCACTGCCAATGCGGAGTTGGTGCCTTCGTTACGAAATGTCATTTCATGATGAGTAAAACCACCAACAAAGATGCAGATGCCAATAACACCATTGACCACAATCATGACCGTTGCAAATACTGCATCCCTAGCAATGAATTCTGATCCTTCATGACCGGTGAGCATCATTGAAATGATGAGAGATACTTCAATAATGGTTACGCTAATTGATAGAACTAGAGTGCCAAATGGCTCACCTGTTTTATGGGCAATCACTTCAGCGTGATGGACGGCAGAGAGAACTGCCCCAATGAGTGTGACGCTCATCAGAGCAATAAACCAGGATTGGCTCAATAGGTTAGTCATAGATTGTCAGGTCGGATCTTAAAAATGGGGTTAAGCTATTGGTTAAATTCTAATAGTGAGAGTGTATAGCCATCTATGAAAGCCATTATCTTATTTGGACATGGAGCGCGAGATAGTCGCTGGCGTGAGCCATTTGATCGCCTTGCTAGCCTTTGGCAAGAGCAACATCCTGGCTTACCTGTAGAGCTCGCATTCTTGGAAATGATGCAGCCCACACTGGAAGAAGCAGTTACTGCATTAAGTATTAAAGGCGCTTCTGAATTGACTATAGTGCCCGTTTTTTTTGGGCAGGGCGGTCATTTGAGAAATGATTTTCCAGTATTGCTAGAGGAGTGTCGGGGTAAATTCCCCAACGTGACATTAAGCGCTACGCCTGCCGTTGGTGAGGATTTGGCTGTCTTGCAAGCCATTGTGGATTTCGGAGCTAGAGCCCTCTAAATTTTCAGCGGTTTGTACTTTATCTCTTAGGGCCTCACCAATCATGATGAGCGCAGGTGCGCTGCTGTCAAACCATGAATCTGCCTTGCCTGCGGCTAACTCTTGTAAGGTGCTGGTCCATAAGCGCTCGCGAGGAGTACTTACTGCTTCCAATATTTGTACCGGTGTATTGCTATTCTGATTGGGGCTTTGCTCAAGCAATTGTTTTGCAATTTGAGTGGCATCCTTGCGACCCATGTAGTACACCAAGGTATCAGCAGTAGGATTGGAGATTGGCTGTCCAGGAGTAACATTCTCAGCGCCTTGGGCTAAGGTGATAAACGCTACACTACGAGAAACCCCACGTAATGTTAATGACTGCTGGATGCTTGCAGCGCCAGCTAGTGCTGCAGTAATGCCTGGTACTACCTCAACAGTAATTCCAGCAGCTTTCAGGGTCTGAATTTCTTCATCGGCGCGACCAAACAGCATGGGATCACCCCCTTTTAGACGCACAATCACCTGATGCTTTTGCGCAGCATCAACCAGGCGCTTATTGATAAATTGCTGCGCCGAAGAAAGCTTGCCACAACGCTTGCCGACTTCTATCTGAATAGCTTGTGGGCAAAGTGTGAGCATATCTGAATCAACTAGAGCATCAAAAAAAACAATTTCTGCTTGTTCTAGTAGCTTAGCGCCACGAACAGTAATCAAATCAATCGCGCCAGGACCAGCCCCCACCAAATACACTTTACCAAGCGCTTTGTCGGTATGGTTGTTATGGATAGATGCTATGTTCATGACTGTTTTGCGCTGCGCTTTAAACACTTAAAGTTGCACGTTTATCACGCCAGCTATTTTGGGTGGTAACCGTATACAAATTAAATTGCTTTAAGGCTACTTCTAATGACTGATCAGGACGCAGTGCAAAGCTATCAAAACCTACACGCGCACCTTGTAAAAGTTGGTCAATCAATACATCACCGATTGCACGAATCTCACCTTGCCAGGCAAGGCGATCACGCAACAAAGCTGCTGTACTAAAGCTACGACCATCTCTAAAGAGTGGGAAGTGAGCTGCTATCAGAGGCCAGACTTTCTTGCCGGCTTCAATAATCTCGCCATGTTTAAGGATGTCATCATCAGCGGCAAACCAAACACCAATCTGACCATGTTCAATGCGGGCCAAGATATCAGCTTCATGGTGATGCTCAAGCCACCAAGTAAAAGGCACTAATACTTTATGGGCACCATACTCAAGATCTGGGAGACCCCCTTCATCTTGGCTGCCACTCCAGGCTTGCCATTCATTCGGTGCTAACGCAGGTTTTCCACCTTTTGGAAAATGCAAAATTTCTTGATGAGAGGCAAGATTCATTTGGCTCATGATGCATCCACTCCAGCAGCCTTGCTTTCGGCCCTCTCTTTTTTCTTAACGTTCTTATAGGCCGCTTCTTTAAAAGGCGCTACTCCAATACGACGATACGTTTCAATGAATGGTTCATCGCCATTGCGCTCACCTACATAGGTGTTGATCACATTGGTGATCACGTCTGGGATTTCATCGGCATAGAAAGAAGGCCCAATGACTTTACCGATAGAGGCATCATTGCCTTGCTCGCCGCCTAAGGTAATTTGATACCACTCTTCACCATCTTTATCGACCCCAAGCACACCAATATTGCCTACGTGATGGTGACCACAAGAGTTAATACAGCCGGAAATATTTAAACTGACATCACCCAGATCGAATAAGTAATCTAAGTTATCAAAGCGTTCTTGAATCGCTTTAGCGATCGGCAAAGATTTAGCATTGGCTAAAGAGCAGAAGTCCCCGCCAGGGCAAGCGATGATGTCGGTGAGTAAGCCAATGTTCGGCAGGGCTACATGTTGTTGCTTGGCGGCCTGCCAGAGCTCTAATAGCTTGGATTGCTCAACATCAGCTAGTACCAAGTTTTGCTCAT
>TBL_comb48_EPIDRAFT_1000506_pt1 | contig 30551 bp, 28 predicted proteins | sample TroBogEpilimnion_37_FD_10681 | JGI IMG/M metagenome (IMG submission 10681) | reverse complement strand
AATGTGGTAAATCCACCAATTAAATTGGATGCATTTATTGTATAAGCTGAACCATTTACATTTAAAGTTATATCTCCACTTGCACCTGGAGCAAAAAGTACATATACTTTAGCAGAATCAATTGCTGTAGAAAAAGAAAATGAATAAGTACCTGCACCACCAGGAAAATTGTAAGGCCCATAATTTGAAACATTACATGGTGAATTTGAACTACTTACTGTACCGCTACTTGTTACAGTAACATTATAACCACTAATAGAAGATGTACCAGATAAATTGGTGACAGAATTATATGTTATAGCAAAAGAAGGAACAAGCATTAACATAAAAAGAGCAGTAAATAATACTGACCTAGAAAAATTCGTTCTTTTCATATAAAAATATTTACCATCAAAAAAAGCAAGTATAATACTAATAATATTTAATCTAATAATCCTCGATTTAAATAATTGCATAAACAATCTGTATTTTCTAATAGGTTTAAGAATTGAAATCTTCATTAAATTTTGATTTACATTTTTCGAATTTTAAAGTTGATATTTGAATCTAGAAAATCTCCTAAAAATCCAATTCAACTTATAAACGAATTTCAACAACAATTATAATATATTTGAACTAGAATACAAAATATATAACTACATCCAGTTTCAAAATAATTTTAATCAATTCAATTAAAAAAAATAAATTTTGAATAAATAATTTTAATATAATTTTTTTCCTAAATTTGGATGAATCAAAAAAACATCTAAATTTATAAGGTTTAATGGTTGTAGAATTTCTTCATTACTATTTCCATTAAAAATTAAATATCCTAGATTTTTAAAATATTTAAAAATGTCGCTAAAACTATCACCTTGCTTTTTTAAATTTTCCTCATTTATTTCTAAACAAATGATAGGTAAAAAATTTTCAATGATTTTTTTCGCGCCTAAAATTACTTTCCATTCGTAACCTTCAGTGTCTATTTTTATAAAATTTATTCTTTCAATAAAATTAATTTGACAATAATTGTCTATACTTGAAATTTTAATTTCAAATACATTTTCATTATTTTTATTTTTTTCATTTTCGAAAAGTATACGATTTTCTCCGCTATTATTCACGTTAGACAATAAATATGTTAATTTGTCGGTTTCTCCTAAACCTATATTTTCTAATTTAATTGGAAAGTTAGGGTTAAGTTTGATTTCGTTTAAACAAATATCATAAGATTTTTTAAATGGTTCAAAACCAATCACCTTTCCCTTATTTGCTTTTTGCCCAAATTTCAGGAGATAATAACCAAAATTCGTTCCTACATCAAAAACTATATCATTTTCATCAATTAAATTTATGCATTTTCGCAAAACATCATGCCATTTAATACCAAAATATACTTCATTTTGATTATAATCAGATAAGTCAAGTTGCAATTTAATTCCATCCCTATTAATGGTTCTTATGGTATTTAAGGGATAATGGTAATATAATGGACATAAGTAACTTATAATATTTGAATGAAATTTATTTTGCGTAAATTTCACTAATACTTTTTCCAAATATTTATTTAGAAAAAGAAATCTACATTTCCTAAATATTTTTACTAATAATTTTTTCATAAAAAAATATTTTAACATAAATCAATAAAGACATATGAATAACGCAAGACATATAACTTAAATTAAGGAAATTTAAAAACTATTTCCTTCTACTTAAAACACCCAAAATCGTCATATAAACAATATTCATGTAATTAATAATATTGTATGATTTTATATATATCAAATTCAACTCAATCTTCTCAGGCATTATTTTTTCAATGTAAAATTTCTCCGGGTCTGGCTGCCCTTCTAGAAGTTCATTTTCATTGCGAAATTTTATGGAAGCATAATCAGTTATACCAGGTTTAACACTTAACACAATTCTTTGTTCGGGCGTATATAAATCAACATACTTTTTAACTTCCGGGCGTGGACCTACTAGGCTCATTTCGCCCTTAATTACATTTACTAATTGAACTAATTCATCAATCTTATATTTTCGTATAAAGTACCCTACTCTAGTTATTCTAGGATCTCTTTTACCTACGGTTATTTGTAATCCACGCTTATCAACATCAACATACATGCTTCTAAGCTTAAACAACTTAAAAGGAATTCCATCTTTACCAATTCTCTCCTGAAAATAAAAAATTGGCCCTTTACTATCCAATTTTATTAAAATAAAGATGATAATAAAAAGCCAACTTAATAATATTAATCCTAATATCGAAAATAGGACATCAAAGAATCTAATCACTAATATTATTATATATTTTTTCTAAGTTCAACTCAATAAGACTACATTGTTCATTGGTCAATTGAGGATATATGGGAAGTGATATTTCGCATGCATAATTACTATAGGCAATAGGAAAATCTTCAATCTTAAAACCATGTTCTTTCCATAAAGTTAGCATAGGCAATGGAATAAAATGAACATTTGTGGCTATTCCCAATTTCGTCATTTCTTCTATAATTATATCTCGCTTTTCTTCAGTAAAATTTTTAATTCGTAGTGGATATAAGTGAAATGACGATTTTCGTATTTCATCTTGATATTTTGGAATAATAGCCCAAGATTTTTTACTAAAAAAATTATTATAATGTATAAATACTCTTTCCCTTTCCGGCAATAATTCACTCTGATATTTTCTTAATTGAGCTAAACCTATAGCTGCACAAATATCAGGCATATTTATTTTTAAACCATCATATATAATATCATATCTCCATCCTCCGCCTTGATTTTTTGTAAATGCATCCTTAGTCTGACCATTTAATGAATTCAATTTCATCCACTTATAAACACCTTCATTACTAAATGGTTGAGGTAGATTAAGGCAGATTACCCCACCCTCGGCTGTAGTTACATTTTTAACCGCATGTAACGAATATATGGTAATGTCTGAGGCTTTTGCTGCAGATTGATTTTGGTATGTTGCTCCTAATGAATGTGCAGCATCCGAAATTAACATTGGTCTACGTAAAATTTGTTGAGAATCTGATGTTGGAATAAATAAATTAGCTACTTCTTTACTTTCAATAATACTTCTAATAGTTTGATAATCACATGGCCATCCTGCAATATCTACTGCAAAAATTGCTTTCGTTTTGCTTGTAATTGCCCTACTAATTGCAACAGGATCAATAGTAAAATCAGGCAATACATCAACCATTACAATCTTTGCCCCGGCATGCAAAACAGCCAAAGCAGTTGCAGAATAGGTATAAGCGGGTACAATAATTTCATCGCCTTCCTGCAATCCCAACCACTTTAATACAAGAGCCGCACCGGAGGTCCAAGAATTTACACATACCGACTTTTCTATGTTATTAATTTTGGAACAAAGTAATTCTAAGTCACGCACCTTTGGACCTGTAGTTATCCAGCCACTCCTCAAACAATCCAAAACTTCATTTTCAATGTCGGCATCAATATATGGTGGAGAAAAAGGGATATTCATAATATATACTAAAATTATTTTTTACACATTACCATTCCTATATATTTATAATTACTAGGTAATAAATTATTTACAAACTTATTAATATTATAAAACATTTTATTAATTTTATTGTTTTTAAAAATTGTATAAAAAACTCCGAAAGTTTTAATTTCTACTAATTCAAACCTCTTAAAAAGTAATTTTAGTTCAGAAATAGTAATGTAATGCCACCCCTTATTTTTTCTAAAAAAATATCTACCCATTTTGTGCAATACGTTCCCTTCCAAATTTTCAGTAATATACAAATAGCCGCCTTTTTTTAATATTTTAAAGATGTTGTTTATTGCATTTTGTCTTGTTTGAAAGTCTCTGGTGTTTGCATTATGATATTCAGATTTTACCCCACCAAGAACTGATTTAAATATTACTAAATCATAATAATCTTCAGATTCACTTAGATTAAGTATATCTAAGGTTTTATATGTAATAAGGTGAGAAACATTGTATTTCTCATGTAATTGATACGTATAATTAGAAAATTCAATTCTATCAGAACAAATAACATGAAATCCCTTCAATGCCAGCCACAAAGATAATCCACCATTACGCTCTCCTATCGCTAAAATTTTTGCATTTGATGGAAGCGTACAGAGTAGAGCATCAAAGTTGTATATTAACTCACCCCAATTTAATACATCCCATTCTATAATATCTGTTAAGGTATTGAAGTCCATTTAAGAATTGATATAAACTAAACAATATTAGTAATTTATAATTAAACTATTGCTATAATTTATAAAATATATTTTTCCATATAAATTGATTCTCTAATCGGCTTTGCATTATATCCATTATTTACATAAGATTTAATGGCATTAATATTAGATTTTGAAACAGTTAGATAAATTGATTTTACTTTTAAATCATGTGCAATTTGATCAATACTTTTTAATAAATAGGTACCAACACCTTTTCCTTGATATTCCTTTCTTAAACCAATTACAATTAATCCCAATTTCGGGAAATAATCAGTATTATTATCATTTATAATTATTTCATTTTTCTTTGATGAAAACATTTTAAGTTTAATATTTCGTACAATTAATTTAAAGTTTTGTAAAAATGAATAATGTAATAAAATTCTAGGATTTAATAATATTTGTGTTATTATTTGTGAAAATGTATATTGAATTATTGAACTTGTTGACCCCATTTTCAATTTTCCATTATTAATTAACAATCCGAAATATCCTATGCAATGCCCATCATGTTCAATATGAAACAACAATCTATTTTCAGACTCAAAATACCAACTAAACATTTTCTTTAGGAATTTGGGGCCAAGCTTTGAAAAAATAGCATTTGGAAAGGCGTTTATATGACAAGAACTTATTCCGTCCAAATGTAAAATTTCACTCCTAATTAATTTATATCCTATATCCATTTATAATGTTTATATATATTAGGTATTAATTTTCTCTACAATTCCATTTTTAATTTTATATTTTTCATTACTCTCCATGCATATTGCTAATCCTTCATTATCAAATATTAGTTTTAATCCATGTTCACTCACCCACCCTTTTTGAATAGCCGGGTTCCCCATTACTAATGCATACGGAGCTACAGATTTTGTAACTACAGCACCAGCAGCAATAAAAGCATACTTTCCAATTGTATTGCCACATATAATTGTTGCATTTGCACCAATAGTTGCACCTTTACATACTAAAGTTTTTGAATATTGCCCTCTTCTATTTACTGCACTTCTTGGGTTTAAAACATTTGTAAAAACGCACGATGGGCCTAAAAAAACATCATCTTCACATGTCACACCGGTATACACAGAAACGTTATTTTGAATTTTCACATTATTTCCTAAAATTACATATGGCGAGATCACAACATTTTGACCAATATTACAATTTTCTCCTAAATTGCAATTAGACATAATGTGAGAAAAATGCCAAATTTTAGTTCCTTTTCCAATAATACAATCATTATCAATTATTGCAGTTTCATGAGAATAGTATTCCATAATATTTTATTTAGCTGAATTGTAAATTCTTTCAATAATTTCTACCACTTTTAATCCTTCCATTGCATTTGCAGTAATTTTATCATGACCATTTAAAGTATTAATTACATTGTCAATCACAAAGTGATGATTTGCAGCACTTCCTTTAAAAGGGCCATAATCATTTGGAGGATTTGTTGGCGGCAGTTCCGGCAATTTGAAATTATTGATATGGCAATACTCGATTTCATTCATATACTGTCCGCCAATTTTAATGGTACCATTTTCACCAATAACTGTAATTGAGCTTTCCATATTTTTATCCCAAGTAGATGTTGTAAAAGTAATACAACCCAATCCACCATTTATAAATTCAAAATTTACCACTCCGGTATCTTCAAATTCGGTTAAATCATTATGAGTAAAATTCGAAAATTTTGAATTTACGTTTATAATATCTCCAAAAATCCAATACATAATATCTATAAAGTGAGAAAATTGTGTAAAGAGTGTTCCTCCATCTAATCTTTTGGTCCCCTTCCAATTTCCAGGCATATAATATCTATCATCTCTGTTCCAAAAACAATTTATTTGAACTAAAATTATCTTCCCAAGCTGTTCATTAACTACAATATTTTTAAGTAATTGGCTAGGGGGGCTAAATCTATTTTGTTTTACTATAAATATGTCTTTAGACATCTGAAGTGATAAATAAATCAAATCCTCACAATCAGATTTTTTTAATGCCATAGGCTTTTCTATTACAACATGATATCCATTTTTTAGTGCTATTTTGGCTAAAGAATAATGTAAACCATTAGGCACACAGATATTTATTACATCAGCCTGAATTGAAGATGATATAAAGTCTTCAATAGAATGAAAAAAAGGACAAAAAGATAATTCCGGATTGGCATCAATTTTACTAGCATCAGGTTCAATAATACCAACTAATTGAGCATTGGGCGTACCTTTTATTATAAAAGCATGTCTTTTACCTATGGCCCCCAATCCGCACACAACAAATTTAATTTTCTTTAACATTTAGATAATTTAATATTATTTATTTTTTCTAAACAATCCTAATAAAAACCCCATACCATAACTAAAATGTAATGTAAAAAAACTAGAAACAATAAAGGGGTAATGCCGGAAGGATAATTTTGATTTAATTGTTACAATTACCAACATTAATAAATATAAAACAATTGGAATTGCATATAAAATATTTATTATAGAAAATGGAATTAATGTAACTAAATACATGCAAAATAATGCAGGTATTATATGTCTTAATCTCATTCCAGATTTTACTTTTTTAAAAACCAATGGCTTATATAACCCATACTGAAAATATTGCCTGAAAAGTAATCTTATATTATTACGTACAAAGTAAGTACAAGCCATTTCCGGTACCATAAGTATCTTGTAACCTTTTGAATTTATTCTATAATGTAATTCATCATCTTGGTTTCTAATTAATTGCTCATCTAGTAAACCAATTTTATTAAAAATTTCTTTTTTATAAACTGCAAATGCAACACTATCAACAAACTGCTTTTTACTTTCAGTTCTAAATTCAGTACCACCAACTCCAAATTTAGAACTCATTGCATATGCAATAGACTCACCTACAATTCCTTTACCCACCTGTATAAGTGGCCCCCCAACAACATCACATTCATTTTTTTCTAGGTATTCAAATGCTATTTTAAAAAAACCTTTGGGATATATTGCATGAGCACCTAATAGTGTAATATATTTACCTTGGGTTAATGGAAAAGCCTTGTTGAATCCAAAACTTACGTACATTTTGGAATTTTCAATAATGTAAATATTGGAATACTTCTTTTTTAAATCATTTAAAATTTCAATAGTTTTGTCTGTTGATTGTCCATCTACAAAGAAAATCTCTTTTTGAATTCCATCTTCGCAGAGAATAGACATTGCTAAATTTTCAACATACTTCTCTTCGTTATAAATAGGAATAATAATACTTATATCCAATATTATTTATTTAAGTTAGATATTACAGATTTAAATTTACCATTAAATACAAAATCCGATTCTGATGCATATTGTAAATTTACAGTAATATTTCCTAATTGAGATATTACCCTATTAATTATCAAATTTTCTTCATCCTTTGTTAATAAGTCTTCAACTACAAGCTTAACTGTTAAATTATTAATTGTGTTTTGAATAACTTGACCAAATCTAATTTTATTAATACCTAGGTATAGGGCGTGAAATCTAACCATTTTTCTTCCATCAGGACCAATAACAACATCCTCTATTCTGCCATCAATTTCCCTAATTATAGGCATATTTCTACCACATGCACATGTTTCATTTGATAGTGTCATTCTATCTCCTATTTTGTATCTAATAAGTGGCTGATCTAAATTTAAAAACCCGGTACAAACTACTTCACCAGATTCTCCCGAAGATACATTTTTATTATTTTCATCCAAAACCTCAAGTACTCCAACATCCGGACTTATATGTAAATTCCCATTTTCACATTCACTTACTAATGCGCAATTTTCTACACCACTCCAACCATCATAAGTCTTACAATTATAAACCTCTTTGAAAACCTCACGCATTTGTGGCGTTAATTTCTCACTAGAAGTAATAACTGCTTTTAAATTAGGAGCTCTTAGTCCAAGCGTTTGAATATAAGAAGCTAAAAAAAAATTACTCATTGCATATCCCACCATATAATCTAAATTATACTTCAACATTCCATGCAGATAATTTTTAATGTTTTTAGGCGAAATATGATATGCAGAAAAATATACTTGCTTTTCAATAAAATTGTATCTATAATAAGGTGGTTTTGCAATTCCTTCGGGTACTATTCTCCTTCCACCAATCATACCCCTACTATCATCTTTAGTTAAACCGGCCCATATTCTAACTCGGGCCTCATAGGCAGCACTAACCTTTTTATGAAAATTAGTTGAATATAAAATTTTTGTTGGCGTTCCCGTACTACCGCTAGATGAATAAAACTCGCCATTTTTTTCTTTATTGACGGCCAACAAAGTATTAGTACCATATTTCCTTAATTCATTTTTCTCAAGAAATGGTAACTTATTCAAATCATTTATTGAAATTTTCCTTAATTTATCTTCATTTAATCCATAACTTTTAAATTTATTATTATAATATTCTATATTATTAAACGAATGAAGCAGTATTTCTGTTAGCTTTTTATTTTGGTAATCATTCCAATTTTGTACAGTAAAAGATTCACGATTTCTAAAAAGTTTTAATTCATTTTCAAAAATACCACCAAATCTACGTTTGTTCCACTTATAGCCATATGCAGAAATCCCAATATTTTGCAGCCAAACCGGTGCATATTTTAAAGCTAAATTTGTGAGATTTGGTGCCATTAATTATTTTATATTATCTAGTAATCTTATCCAATCTTTTTTTACTACTTGCCAGTCATAATTTTCTGCTGTTATTCTAGCGTTTTTACTAAGTCTATTTGCAAGATTTGCATCGTCAAAAACACTTGATATAGCATTACATAACTCATTAATATTGTTAACATTAACTAAAATTCCATTAACATTGTTGCTTAATAAAAATTTAATTCCCCCTACATTTGTACTAATAATTGGCATACCCAGTGCCATAGCTTCTATTAAACTTACAGGTAAATTATCAAAGTTTGTAGTATTTATAAATACATAACATTTTTTCGAAACTTCAATCCATTCGCTTTTTGAAAGTTTTCCGGTAAAAAAAACGTGCGAGCTAATTCCTAATTCGGTAGCATAATTTTTACATTTCTCAAGACTCCCGTCCTTATCCGGACCTACCATAGTTAAAGTAATAACAGGGTACTTATTTATTAATTTTGAAACAGCTAATATTGCAAGTTGTGGATTGTATATTTCATGAAAAGAACGAACCCATAAGATATTGCAGTTTTTAACTTCTCTACTTTGAAATTTATAATTATTTATATTTATAGAATTGCTAATTACAATATTATTATACCCCTTTTTTATAAGTGAATTTTGAAGATAACCTGATACTGCAACATTTATATAACTATTTGAAAATAATCTCTTAGATGCAAATGGCGTCCTTTCAATTCTATTTGGCAGATTACCACCATGTAAAATTGGAACATACTTCATTCTAAAATATTTACATATTTCAGCGCAAATCCATGCATAGTAAAAAGCACTTGTACTGTAGGTATCAATTAAAACTAAACCAACTTTAAATCTAAGTTTAATTATAGTAAAAATCATATCAAACAGCCTAAAAAAAGGATTTAGTTTATTACTTGCATAATAAATTTCATACCCTTCTATCTCAAGATCTGCACCTAAAGTTTCAGCTGTTGATGGTGAATATCCATGTTTTGATAATTGATTACCAATATATAGGATTTGTTTTCTAAGCATTATTAATTATATCTGGTACTAGTATTTCTTTTTTATTTGAACCCAATATTTTAGGAATATTAATAAATAGTGGAATAGCCGCAATTATATAACAAGTAGTGGTTGCATTTGTCCTCATTGCCGCATGAAAACTATTTAATATTGCGAATGTAAAAAGGGCAGCTGCAATAGCTTTTGACTCCCTTTCTTTTATTCTTTTAACCCAATAAAATGGGAAAAAGGTTAAAATTACAATAACAAATAAACCACCTATACCATGTTCACTTAATAATCTACTATATTCAACATGAGCAATAATTTTTGCTCCACCATATTGTTCTCTAAAATTCTGAGATTCCCCGGGACCTACACCATAAAGTAAATGATCTAAAAAAATATCAATATCTGTTTCAGCAATTGTAGATCTACTAGAAGTAATAGTATTTAAAGTTTTTTCCCTTGTACCAGATGCTGTACCTTCTGTTTCTCCTTTATATCTTAAAGAAAGTTGATTGTTAGTTAACTTATTTGCAAAGAAGGCTACAAAAAATCCAATAAATAAAATTAGAGTTGAATATTTTAATGCCCTATAAATACTCCTTTTATTTCCCCAAAATAAAATTAAACTACATATTATTATTGCAATAACTGCGGACAAAATTCCACCCCTCGAAAAAGTTAATAATCCTCTAAAAAAAAAATAAAAAAGTAAAACATAATCGAATTTATTATTTATAAATAAAAATTGTTTTGTGAAAATTAGAATACTTAAAATAAGTATTCCTAATCCCAAAATTGTTGATACCTGATTACTACCAAAACCACCTGTGGTTTGGGAATTTGCAACTAATTTAAAATCAACATCATTAAACTTAGGCGTTTTAATTGTAATATATTCTACTATTGGGATAATTGGAATAATACTAATTTTTAAAATTTTAATAAAATTTATTTTAGAAATTCGTTCTCTAGAAGTGTAAAGAAGTAAAATGCCAATTTGTAAAATACCGGCTGCATGCATTAACCAATTTTCAAAATTAAATGGTAAATTAATTAATGCAATTACTAAACTAGGTAAAATCGCAATAATTAAATAAACACCAACTTTATATAATGGTCTTTTTTCCCAATTACCAAAAAGCATTGCTATAATTACAACAAACAAAAAATATTTACCAATTTCCCAAGGTATTGCAGGCGCCTTTGCCATTCTACCCCAAATTTCCAAACCGGGAGACATAGCAATTGTATACCATACATATATAAAACAATTTTTTTTAAAAACACCAATTAAGCAAAATACTATAGCAATTACCCAAATGGCTGTAACAACAAATGAAAAAAATGTTGCTAAAAAACCAATAATTAAAATTAAAAGTAAATGCCATTTATTTAAGTTAAATTCAAAATCTTTTAACATTGTACGCAATTTGCCATTAAATTGTTATATATATTATATAATTCTTCCATTACAATAACTTCAGAATAATGGTTTTCTATATGAACTTTAAAACTATATTTTGGTTCATTTTTAAAGTTGCCAATCAAATCATTTATACCGTTTGCTAATTGTATATTATTCTCAGGCTCAACCAATATTCCAAATTTACCATATTCTAAAACTTTAGGTATTTGTCCAACATTAGTTGAAACAACTCTAAGTCCGGCTTGGCCATATTCTAAAATTGCAACAGGCAAACCTTCAGATTTAGAAGGGATTACACCTATATCCATATATCTTAACCAAGAGTTTATATTATTTTTTGCTCCCCAATAAAAAATTCTATTTCTATATTTATGAGAATTTATATTCCCTAAAACTATATTTGAATAACTATCTTTATTATTATTTCCCAACAAATGCAAATTTACATTAGGTACTTTTTCTGCTAATAAAAGAAAAGCATTCAATAAATTTAATATATCCTTTTCAGGTCTTAAATTAGCAACACATACTACATTTATAGTATTTGTAAAATTCATTTGTTCCATTTCTTCAACCCTCTCAATTACAGATTCTGAAACAAAATTATTTATTGTTATAATTCTATTTTTATGAATTTTCAATTTATTACATACCCAATTATTCAATTCATCATTTACAACAAATATTAAATCGCATCTACTAGCGCAAAACTTATACATTTTGGTTATAAAATCAGAAAGAGTCCAACTATTTCCATAATGAACATGCCAAATAATAATACAACTATTTATAAAATACTTTGATAAAATAATCCATAGGATTGAAGAACTATGAGCATGTATGATATTGTATTTATTTTTATTTAGCAATTTAACTAACTTGATAAAAGAAAATAAATCAATTGAACTTTGCTTATTTAATTTATAAACATTCACGTTATTATTAATTCTACTTTCTAATTTTCCAGATTTTCTAGTAACTATCAAATCAACATTTACTTTCTTATTAATAAGTCCATTAACAATATTAACTGCCATACTTTCAGAACCACCTGCACTTAAAGAATCTATTATATGTACTACTTTCAAACTTATTAATTAATTATAAGATTATTAATTTCACTTTCAAATTTTTCTAAAGTAAATTGCCTTGACCATAAAATCGCATTCAGAGCTTTATTATAATATAATTCAGGATTTTGAACATAGGCCAAAATTTCGCCAATACATTCATTTATATCCGGTTTTATAAGGCTTCCCCTATTTCCAAAATCTAGCATTTCAGAAACACAAGATATGTCCGTTGTAATAGGAACACACCCCCACCACATTGCTTCTGCTACAACTTTTGGCCAACCTTCAGATTTTGATAGAAAAATTAAAAAATGTGCTTCTTTATAATATTCAATTATAATATCTTCACTTTTATTACCTTCCAAAAATATAGATTCTTCTAAATTATTTTCTATTAAATAAGTGTTTATCAAATCATATTCTTCACCATGCCCAAAAATATTTAATATAATATTGAAACCTAATTTTAGCAATTTATGCGCAATCTGTACAACCATAAATGGGTTTTTGCCAGGGTGAAGCGTACCAACAAAAATCAATCTAATTTCATCTTTAGACAATTTTCTGGGAGGAACTTTAATATCATGCCTATTTGAATATGAAGATGTAAAAAAAGGAATAATATTTTTTGAACTATGAGGCCATGAACCGTAAACCATAACTTTCATATTTCTTGTTAAAAAAGTATTATTTAAAATCCATTTTTGAAATCTATAACTTAATGGTTGTTTGTTTATGGGATTCCAATTTCCAGCATACTTGGCAGATTTATTTTTTTTTGGAAAAAAAATCTGCACTATACATGCAATTAATCCAATATTTCCCGGACATCTAAGATGAATGTATTCAGCATTGTCTATAGCTTTCCAAATTTTTACAAAATCAAAACATATTATAAATGGAGCAGCAATAATTTTCTTAATTTCTGTAAGTGAAAATGGTTTAATATTTATTACATGTATATTTTGAATACTTAATTCTTTAGCTAGAATATCATTCCCATTATTAGTAGGGCAAACAAACTCTATTTTTTCTGCATATTTTGCCCATAAATCCATTTCTTTAATGTAAGGTGCATATCCTACCCATTTATCTGATTCATTCCTAAATATTGGTGCATGAGAAATTATTGTAATTTTCATATCTAAATTAACGAATTATAAAATTCAATATTTTCAATCAAGTTGTTATTAAAGGAATATTTACTTAATATTGTTTTTTGTGCATTCGTGCCTAGATAATTCCTATATATTTTATCGGTTAATAATACTGATATTTTTTGTGATAAATCATCTATATCATAAGGATTTACAAGTAATCCATCATAGCCATCAGCAATCGTTTCCGGACCAGGTCCAAATTTTGAAAATATCACAGGTTTCCCAAACGACATAGCTTCTAAAACCACTAAGCCTTGTGTTTCCATATGCGATGGGAATACACAAATTGTTGATTTTTCATATTCTAAAATTAAATCATAATAAGGAACAGGACCTTTAAAATTAATATTTATGAGCTCGTTAGCACTAAATGTATTTTTCAAATAATCAATATAAGAATTGCCACTTGAAAATTTCCAGTCTCTACCAAAAATATTTAAATATGCTTGTGGAAAATACTTTCTTACATTATTAAATGCAGCAATAAGTTCCTTAATACCCTTTTTCTCACAAACTGTACCAACATATAATATGTAGAAATCTTCATTTTCAATACCAATCTTATTATTGGGATTAATATTGATTTCAACTGGAAATCTTATTGTTTTTACCTTTTTACTATTATAAGATAAATATTTTTCTGTATGTGATTTAACAAAATCTGATACTGCAATAAAAGCATCAGCTTTATAAAATGAAATTCGCTCTTGAAAACCTTTCCAAAAATCAATTCTTCTTTTTTCTGCTTCTGCGAAAAAATGATGGCCACCGTGTAGCCTAATGACATATTTAATATTTTTAATTTTATAAATAAATGCTAAACCTAGTTCAGGACTTTCAACTATATTTATAGTAGAAATACTATTAATTTGCTTTATTTTTTTGTGAATCCTATAAGAATTATCTATAAACGAAATTGTCTTCCACTTTGATTTTGCTAGTCTATAAATATTAATACCATCTTCATTAATAACCTCATTTGTTTTTGTATTATTCAAGCCAACTACCGAAACCTTAATTCCTTTTTTAATCAAAGCATTTGCAATGGTTTTTACAAATGTACCTACGCCACCGTTTGCTAAACCAGGTTTAGGATATTCGTTTGTTAAAAAACATATGTGCATAATTTATGTGTTATTTGAAATAATTTCGATTGCATTAATATCAGAACAAATAGTACTTATCCATTTTTCCATTTCTAAACTTCTATAGGACGATAATCTAAGTTTATATATTTTAATAATCCAATTCTTTAAATCTTCAAAATCATTAATAAAATCAACAGGATTAATTCCATTCATACTTTTAAAATGTTGAAATTTGTATATATATTTTATATCCCATTTATTAAAATCCAACATGTTATAATTGAAATAAGCTGCTGGTTTATTATTAATTCCAAAATCTATTGCCATTGTACTACCAATATTAATAACTCCTATACAATGAAATATTATATTATGCAAAAGTTTAACATCATTAAAGTAAGGTAGTTTCAAATTCCAATTTTTTGTATCTGTCCACTCAGGACATATAGGAACAATATTATTATATTTTGAAATTACGAAATTATATCTATCAATGCTTTCAGAAGGCGCTGGTCTAAAAAGAATCCAAATTTTATCTTGCATTCCAATGTCTTTTACTGCTAGTAATAATTGATCCAAATAATATGGATCATAAGGAGAAGTCAATGTGTCATCTCCAGAAAAACATATTAATTCAACATTTTGAGGTATTTTATACCTCTCATAAAATAAAGATTTTTGAATTATATTATCACTATTTTTATAAAAATCAAATTGAGGCGTACCTGAAATAATTATTTTATCACTTTGAATTTCAGGATAAAATAGAACTAATTCATCTTTCATATATTTACTCCAAACAAAATATGTATTCACCCTAATGTTTAATCTAGCTTTAGGTAAATTATCCCAAGAAAATATTACTGTAGAACAATTTACTCCTAATGATTTTGCCGTCTTAAAAAATGGAATACCGTTAATAGACCTTTGGTGAAGGCATATTAATGAGTCAATATTTAATAATTCATATAAATCAGCACTTAATGGCTTAACAAAGTATTCATATACTTTTTCCAAGTTTAGTAAAAAAGTATAATTAAAACTTAATAAATATCCAAATACTTTCGCAAATATCAAAAATATCCTATTGTGTATCTTTCCCTTTAATTTGAAATTGCTTAGAATTGTTTTGTTTTTAGTTTTTCGGGTATTATATATTAATCTAGCCCAACAAATTACTTCTCTTATAAAATGTAGCAATTTTGGCTCCTTATAAACCGGTATTTCAATAATTTCACATTCAATTTTAATTTGATTTAAAATGAACCTATTAAAATCATTACCTAAACAATGGAAAAGAATAACCATCCTATTTTGAGATTGCAGTTGGGAGACTAATCCGGAATAAAGATAATTACGTACACCTATTCCATCAGGTAAAAATATACCAACTTTCTTTTTTGTATTTTTATTCATTCAGGATTAGCTAAATAATATAAATATTATATTATGTATTTTGATTCAAAATTATCACTTGTCTTCCTATTCATCCAATTTATTGCTTCTACTAAACCTTCTTTTAAAGTATAATTTGGCTTCCACCCAATTAATTTTTCCGCTTTTGAATTGTCACAGATTAATTTAAAAACTTCACTTTTTTCCGGCCTAATTCTTTGTAAATCCAATTGTATTTCCTTATTAGTACCTAATATTTCCTGAATCATGTTCGTAATTTGTCCTATGGTATAACCAACACCTGTACCAAGGTTAATTACTTCTCCTGAAGTATTATTATTAGCTGCAGCCATTAAAAAACCCTTAGCTGTATCTTTCACATATAGCATATCTCTAACTGGGTTTAGGGATCCAAGTTTAATTACATTTGAATGTAATACTTGATTTATAATTGTTGGTATTACAGCCCTTTGAGATTGTCTTGGCCCAAAAGTGTTAAACGGCCTAACTATACATACTGGCAGATTAAATGATAAAAAGTAACTTTCACCAATTTTATCAGCTCCAATTTTAGTAGCACTATATGGAGATTGACCCTGCATTGGATGTTTTTCATCTATTGGCGCATAAATTGCAGTTCCATATGTCTCAGATGTTGAAGTTATTATTACTTTTTCAATATTATTTGTTTTGGCGGCTTCTAAAACATTTAAAGTTCCTGATATATTTGTTGAAATATAAGTGGCCGGTGCTACGTATGAATAAGGTATACCTATTAGTGCCGCCAAATGAAGAATAATATCTTTGCCTTTTGTTAGCTTCTGAATTTGAAAACTATCGGTTACATCGCCAAATTCAATTTTTATTTTACTTAATAATTCTGGTTCTAAATATTGTAAATTTCCTATAGATGAAAATGCATTATAATGAACTAATGCAGTAACTTCCGCACCTTGTAATAATAATTCTTCAACAATGTGACTACCTATAAAACCACCAGCACCTGTAATAAATACTTTTTTTGATTTATAAAATTTTTCCATGATTTATAATTTTAAACAATGTAATAATTAATTAATTTTTTGATATTATTTTTAAAATGAAAAGAAATAGTTGATTTTATTTTATCATTAGAAATATTTTGAGTATTATCTATTGGCAATTGATTACTAAAAAAAGCATTATACTTAATATTAAATTTTAATTCAAACAAGGAAACCAATTCCTTTATATTATACATTTCATCTCCACGTAAATTAAAGATTCCAGATAATTTATTTTCAATCGCTAAACTTATAATACTAGCACAATCTTCAATGTCTAAAAAATATCTTACTAATTCACCATTATTATCAAAATTTAATACTTTATCACTTAATGCAGATTTTAATAAATAGGACAAAATTCCTTTTTCCTGTTTATTTCCATATAAATTTGATAACCTTAAAATACAATATTGTTTCTCATGCAATTTGTTTATTATAAGTATCTCTGCCATTGCCTTTGAAATTGAATATGGCGATTCAGGCATCAATTTAGATGATTCATTCGCTTCATTTACCGTACCATAAACACCAACAGTTGAAATATGAATTAATTTTTTGTTCAATTTGCTTATTGATTCAATAATTTTAATTATACCTAATGAATTAATATTAAAGCAATTACCAATGGGTTTAGAAACCTGGCCTATACAATTTATAATAATATCATATTCAGAAACTATACAATCTATATCATTTTGACTAATATTTAATATATCTAAATAGTGTGTTTTAATTTTTTTATTATATAATAATTCTAAATTTAAAATATTTACCAAACTACCTTTAAAATATGTAATACCAATGGTATTTGGACTTGATATTATTTTTTCAACTAAATTAACACCTAAAAAACTAGAACCTCCAATAATTAATATATTATTGTTCATAAAACACCTTTTGAATTTTCTCGCTTACATCAACCGATTTTAAAACATCTAAAATCCTTTTAGCCGCATCTCCAATTCCATATGGATTAGTTATAGTTTTAACATATTCTCTAAATTCATTATCGTAAAGTGCTTTTTCTATACCCTTTACAATATCATTTTCTTCGTATGATACATCAATAACATTTCCTGCTCTTTCTCTACCTTGTTGCCTTGATCCGATATTTACTGATGGAATTTTCAAAGTTGCTGCTTCATGAATTCCGGAACTTGAATTACCAACAATTGCCCAAGCATTTCTATATAAATTAACAAATTTTATTGCTGGTAAACTTGGATACCATTTTAACCCTGAATCTTGAATTTTTTTAATTATTTGCGAATGACCGGCATCATTATTTGGTAATAAAATTATTGCTTGAATTTTCAATTTTTTTATCGCATTTAATGTTGACGTAATTTGATTGAAAGAATTTAATGATTCGGTTGTAACAGGATGTTGAATCATAATAACAAAGGGTTTGCTAAAATCAATATCAAACTCCTTTTCTAATTCCTCTTTAGGTATAGTTGGTGTATTAATTAAAACATCAATTGAAGGACAACCTACAACAAAAATATTCTTTGGATCTTCACCCATTCTTATTAGTCTATTCTTTGCATCGTCCGTTGCAGGCAAATGTACATGGGAAAATTTGCTCATAGCATGCCTTATACTCTCATCAATACTTCCTGTTACTTCTCCACCCTGTATATGAAAAACCGGAATGTTCATATGAGATGCTGCAATAGTAACTGCAAGGTTTGCACCAATATCAAATCCAGACAAAACCAAATCGGGTTTAGCCTTTTCAAGTTCATCAACTAAGCTAAACATTACCCTTGACATTGCTCGAACCATTTCAGCACCATTATCTATATTTTTATTAATAAACATCGGAATTTTTGCTGAAATTTGAAATCCATCATTTTCAATATAATCAACATCATTTCCATGAATATCTAGTAGTGCAATTCCGGTAACAACTAAATAAATTTTAAAGTTAGAGTCTGATTTTAGCTTTTCCATTATTGGTTTATATCTACTATAATCCGCTCTTCTTTCAACAACAATAAATACTTTTTTCATACAATTTTATTTAAGTGATATATGCATTATGTCATCTTGTGCCTTTCTATAATCCTCCATCATTCCTATATCAAGCCAATATGACCTTATTTTGTAATTTACAACCTTATAATTTAAATTTATCATAACTTCAATTAAGTCTGTTGCATTAAAATATCCATTTTCAGGAATATGTTTCAAATGTTCCCGCTTTATAATATATATTCCTGCATTTGAGTAATAGGTGTAGGTTGGTTTTTCACTTAATCCCACTATTCTTTCTTCTTCAGTAATGTGCATAATTCCATATGGTACATTAACTTTAAATGGTGTAGTTGCAACAATTAAATCCGCATTAGTTGAAATAAATGTTTTAAACATGTCTTCATAGTCAATATTTGTAAGTAAATCAGAATTAGTTATTAGAACATATTCTGTTTCAATATTTTTATTTAAAGTTATAGATCCTATTGTACCTAAAGGTTTATCTTCATTTACATAACTTATATTAATACCTTTAGCTTTCCCATTACCAAAATATTCAACTATTTGATGTCCTAAATAATTTATTGAAATACAAACATTATCTATACCAAAATATATCAACCTATCAATATTATGTTCAATTATAGGCTTTGTTCCAACTTTCAATAAGGGTTTAGGAGTATCTTTAGTCAAAGGCATTAATCGCTTACCCTCACCACCTGCAATAATAACAGCTGAAAGTGGTAAAATTGTTTTTATCTCCTTTAAATTAATTATCTTTATTATTCTCCTTTCATTATCAAGTACCGGCAGAAATTGAATATTTTTTGATTTTATTATATCAATATCTCCTATTTCAAAACTATTTTTTATAATGAAAGAATAATCTTTCTGCATTACTTCAGAAACTGAACATTCCAAATTACTTCCAGATAATATTGCTCTTCTAATATCACCATCAGTAATAGTCCCAATTAATCTCAAATCAGAATCTACAACAAAAAGGGTTGAAATACCTCTACCTTTAATTAAGCTATTTAATTTAATTAGGGCTTCCCTTAATTGAACATCTGGATTTAATACATTTTTCATATTATTAAATTATATAACTTCTTTTTATTTGAACATCCGAGCATATATCAATTTTAGCAATTTTACCGAGAAAATCTTCGTATTCTTCTGCCAAAATCTCGCCTGTTCCAGGTCTCTTTACCCAAATATTTTCTTTAGTTAACATTTCTCCAGCCTTAATATCACTAATGCTTACAACAGATGCAAAAGCAAATTTTATAGTTGGTTGTTCTTCAATAGCTGCTTCTTTATTTCCTCCAAGCATCTGATAGATTTCTTTCGTTCCATCTATTAATTCCTTACATTCAACTTCATCCATAGAACAAATAATATCTGGTCCAACCCTGTTCATACTATCAGTAAAATGTCTTTCTATTAAATTTGCGCCTAATGCTACTGCAGCAAAGCTTGCTAAATTTGATGTTGTATGATCAGATAAGCCTACAGGTATACCTTGAAATGTATTCATTAATTGTTGCATTCCGCCTAATCTAACTAATTTATTTGGAGTAGGATAAATATTAGTCGTATGCATTAAGGCGAACGGAACATTGTGTTTAAACATTATATTAACAGCCTTTTGAACTGATTTAATATTATTCATTCCAGTTGAAATAATAATTGGTTTACCAAAAGAAGCAATATGTTCAAGTAGCGGATAATTATTACATTCACCACTACCAATTTTATAAGCAGGCACTTCAAATTTATTTAATCTATTTGCTGCTGCTCTAGAAAATGGAGTACTTATAAATATCATTCCTTTACTTGTTACATATTTCATTAATTCATATTCATCAATTTCGCTTAATGAACATTTTTGCATAATTTCATAAATTGAAATATCCGCATTTAAGGGAATAATATTTTGGGCACTAGAAATCATTTCATCATCTACAATATGTGTTTGATGTTTTATTATTTCTACTCCTGCGCGTTTAGCTGCATCAACCATTTCTATTGCTGTTTCTAGGTCACCATTATGATTAATGCCAATTTCTGCTATTACAGCTGGCTCATAATTGGGTCCAATATACCTACCAGCAATTTCAAATTTATTATTCATAACAAATAATTAAATAACTCAATATTTTTATTAAATAAAAACTCACCATATACAAAATCAATTTCTTCATCTATATCAACTATCGGAAATTGATGATCAACAATATAAGGTAAAATATTTCCACTAATTATTGAATTTTCATTAAGTATAGAATTAGAATGTGATATATATATTAAACCATTTTCAAAATAATTAGGTAATAAATCTTGACTCCTTTGACCTAATGAATAATTAGCTGGATTAAAAAATCCATTTTTAATTGTACCCAATTTCAAAATATTTTTAGAGATACTTATTAAACAATTAGATTTTAAATTATTTTCAAATTGTTTAAGGCAATTCAAAAAAAGATTTTCTGGCCTTAAAGGATTTGTAACTTGTAATGTTACTACTAAATCGAAATATATATTTTTTTTATATAATTCTATTAAAACATGTTTTATTACATCTGCACTTGGAGTAAAATCAGTTGCTAATTCCTTAGGTCTAATAATTACTTCAACACCTAATTTTTCAGCTATATCTTTAATTTCATAATCATCCGTACTAATTACTATTTTATTAATTCGCTTTTGCAATTGGGCAAATCTAATTGTATAATAAATCAAAGGTTTTCCACTAAACATTCTAACATTTTTACCAGGAATTCTCTTGGAACCTCCCCTTGCTGGAATTACTGCCAAAATATTATTATATTTCTCCGCCATATGAACCTTTTAAATGAAATGACCTTAACCAAATCTCAAATACCAAAATTGAAAACAGGGTTTTTCCCAAAATTACATTTTCAGGATTATTCCTAAACTTTGATACTAATTTTATTATAGTATTACTAGATAACAACCCATACTTCTCAGAAATACCCTCCTTTGCATATTTTAAAAGTTTCTCATTCCACGATTTTAACAAATAGGTTCGAATGGGAATTGAAAAGCCCTTTTTGGGCAAGTTCATAATTTCACTACTATAATATTCGTTACCAATACTTTTTAATACTTCTTTATCAATTTTATTTGGCATTAAATTGTTTATTGGAACTTGAGAAATAAATTCCTGTAATCTGAAATCCAAAAATGGCGATCTAGTTTCTATGCTATTTGCCATACTTGATGTATCAGTTTTAAATAGGAAATCTGATACCAATTGTCCTTTTAAATTTATATAAAAAGGTAATGAATAATCATTTTTACAATACTTCTTAGCTTCTGAAAGCCATTTAGTTCCTAAAAATTTATCATACTTATTTAAAAAAAGTTCAGATGCAATTAATGGTGAAATATTATTTTTAGTAAAATATTGATCAATATTTCCATAGCTAATTAATCTATTTGTCGTAAGCCTTTTCCAAATAAAATCATAGGAAGGATTAGTTAATGCCTGATCTATTAAGAATTTAATTATGCCAAATTTTCTTTTATTTGCAATGTCACTTATTAATAATGGTCGTTTATACCCACCAAATATTTCATCTCCACCATCACCGGTTAACATAACTTTGAATCCATCTTCATTTGCAGCCTTTGCAATAAGAGCACTTGGAAGAATAGAAGAATCAGCCAATGGTTCAATATGAGACAATAAATTTGGTAATTCCAAAATACAATTATCAGATACAGGAATTAATTTATGTTTAATTCCAATTTTATGTGCCATTTTCGATGCAATTTCTCCTTCATCATATGCATTATCTTCAGAAACAGAAAGTGTAATTGCACTTATATCATTTTTAATTTCTTTAGCTATAGCAGCTATAACAGAGGAATCAACCCCACCACTTAAAAAAACACCTATTGGCGCATCTGATACTAATTGTTCTTCAACAATTTTAAACAATAATTCCTTTGTTTTATATTTAACATCTAAAAATGTATCACTGAGATTTGTCAAATAATTAGGTTGCCAATAATTTTCAATTTCTATGTTTCCACCATCCTTTAAAAGAAAATAACTTGAAGGTGGCATCTTATTTACCTCATTATAAATACAAATATCAGTATCAATATACTGTTGCTGAATCAGGCTGTAAACCGATAGGGAATTAATTGTAGGCTCAAAATCCATCAAACTTCTTAAACCATTTAAATCTGATGAAAAAAATATTTTTTTTCCAATTTGATTATAATGATAATAAAGTGGCTTTTCACCAAATCTATCTCTTGATAAAAATAATACATTTAAAATATTATCCCAAATTGCAAAAGCAAACATTCCCCTTAACTTAGCACATACATTTTTACCATAGTGTATATATGCACTTAAAACCACTTCAGTATCAGAAGTAGTTTTAAAATTGTAACCAAGATTTTGCAATTCTACCTTTAATTCATTGAAATTATATATCTCACCATTAAAAACTATATAATATCTTCCATCCAGAGATTTAATCGGTTGATTTGCATCACTACTTAAATCTATAATTGATAATCTATTATGACCTAATACTGCAAAATCATCGACGTATAATCCCTTATTATCCGGCCCTCTATAATTAGTACCTAATAAGGATTTATTCATCCTATTTAAATCTAATTCAGTAATTTTATTCCATCTAATAATTCCGCTTATTCCGCACATTTTATTTAGTTCCTAAGGTAGGTTTCCATTTCAAAAAAATTTTATTAAACTCTTCACACCATTCATTAATATTCAATATTTGTGAGCCTGGTTCACTATGGTTCCATCCATGTACAATATCATCATATGCTTTTACTAAAGCATTTTCCCACTCGAATATTAAATGAGGATTTGATATTAAAATTCCATCAATTGAATTTCTAAAATAATTTCTAATATTTCCATAGTCAGATGCAATACAATAATTTCCACAACACATAGCTTGTGCTAAACTTAAGCCAAATCCTTCTTGCCAAAGTGTTGGAAATAAATAAATATCTGACATTTTATAGAAGTCTACAACATCATTAGAATTTACAATACCATAATAATTAATTTGCGGATGGTTCAAACTTTTTTCAGCTCCAACCACTAGTAACACACAATTTTTATTCAAACTCGCAAACTTTATCCATATATTCAATATAATAGATAAACCCTTTTTAGGCCTATCATGAGATAACCATAAATAAACAATTTTATCTGTTATACCATAACGCTTTTTTAAATTATCTTTTTCGATTTTAGTAGGTACATAAAATAGTTTTTTATTTATAGGATTATTTAAAATAGTAACTTGACAAGGCAATTCACTATAATTATATTTATGAAAATCATATGAATTTCTTCCTAATAATATAAGTTCATTAATACCATTTATAAATAAAGAAAAATCAGTATTTGAAAAATAATAGCTAAATCCACAACAGTAAAATATTATATTAACCCTATGAAACAATGATTTTTCTTTTAAGAAGTCAGTAAGAGCAAATTTTAAATTATAATTATCAACAATGCAAACATTTAATTTATCATAAGTAAATAATAAACGATGAATTTCATAAATATATTTTTTATATTTATTTATCTTAAATACATAGTTAATATACTTATTATTTCGATTATTTACATTTATCATTTTTACATTTGATTTGAAATATCCATTGCCCGACGTACAAATTAAATAATCAACATTGCAATTGTTAAAATCCGACAAGTAATAGGTTAACCTTTGAGTCCAAGACCCATTTAAATTATCCGGAAAGGATGCACTAGTTAAAATACAAGAAGCAATTTTCAAAAATAAAATTATAATTTGTTAATAAAAATATTCAGTTCTGCTAGATTTTTGTAATCCTAAGTATATTGAGAATTTTTGCTTGAAAAATTTAGTTTTGAAAAACTTATAAAAAAATACAGATCTTATCCTATAAAAATAAATTGCAAATCTGTTTTTAAACAATAAAAAATCATTTAAATTATATTTTGAATTAGTTTGCTTTCCTAAACTATTTACTTCGCCTTGCATCCAACTTTCATTTTTATTTCCCAAATGATATGCAAAGTTTTTCAAAGTTGCTAAACGTAAACATCCAATTTTATCATTAGGAATATCAAAATATAGGTTTTCACTATTTCCTCCTAATTTTACTTTACTTTCAACTTTGGGCGAATAATCAAATACCTCCCGTTTATATGTTGCAACAAAGTGGCCACAACCCACTGTTGCTTTTTTACCATTTTTATTTATAATTAAAATTTGTTCTAAATGGCATTTGTAATATAAATTATCATTGCCTATACTTTTTGCAAACATAACTAATCCATTAGCATCTTCTACCTTCTCAAATTTAATTAAACCTCTAAGTAATCCGTATAACCAGGTAGAATATGTGTGAACTAATGCAGCTCTAGATGACGGAACCGGACCAACCACACCACAATTTTTAAATGCATTATGAATATCTTCAACCTCAATTTGCCAATTGTCCAAAAATAATACATCTGAATCTGTAATGGTAATTAATGGTTCAAAACACCCTCTGATTACATTCATTATTGAATCTATTTTTCCTACATCATTTTTATTAATAATAATCTGATCAATCCAACCAATTCTAAATTCTTCTGCAAGATATTGTTTTACTTCATCACAACATGAATTGTCAATAATTGTAATAGATGTACTATCATGTATCGTTTTCCTTAAAGATTCTAAACAGTATTTTAGAATTGTAAGACTATCTGAAAAATATCCAACTAATGAAGGAATATATACAGGTACAATAATTCTATGGTACTTATTAATTTCAGTTAATTTATTGTCTAGATTTGGATTTATTCCTACCCTCAAAATTATTTATATTAGATTAAACATATTAATATAATTATTTACTATATTGTTTTTGCTATAATTTGAAATATACTTTTTTTTGGCATTATTTGAAATTGAAGTAAATTCTAATTCAGACAAATTATATATACCTATAAGTTTACATTTAAAATCATTCCAATTATTTCTTTCAAAAATAAATCCATTTTTACCGTTAATTATTCTTTCTGGCATAGCACCCACATCTGCACTTAAAATCACACATCCACTTGCCATTGCTTCTAAACCAACAATCGGACCTCCTTCCTCTAATGATGGAATAATTACGACATCAATCATATTGTACATTTCAACAATATCATCACCAGTTTTCATCCCACATAATTTTATATATTCTTCACATTTATTTGAATCAACAAGTAAATTCAATTCATTTTTAAGTGCACCATCTCCAACAATTACAAATTCTAAATTATTTATATATTTTTCATTAATTAATTTTATAATTACTTTTACTGCTTCTAAAATACCCTTACCGTTATCAAACCTAGAAATAATTCCTATTTGAATTTTTTTCTTTTTTACCTTAATTGGTAATTTTATAAGTTTGCTTTCATAAATATAAGCCCATTGTTCAATATGAAAATAAGTTATATTCTTATTTAAAGTATTTTTAGCTCTGTTTATTTTTTCCATTGAGCATCCAATAAAATAATTTATTAATTTGGATTTCTTAACAAATTCTATATTATCTCGTCTATTTACATAATCATGTGAAAAGCTAGTGATTTCATGATAAAATATTTTTTTATTCAATTTTCTAGAAATAAATGCAATATTTATCATTATTTCCTTGGGTTGACCATGAATATACACGTAATCAAATTTATTTATAAAATTTAAGGTCTTAACAGAGTATTTTTGAAAAGTAAAATATGGTCTTAAATAAACATTTGACCTATATAAATTAATAGAATCTATATTTTTGTTAAAAAAAACATACTTAAAATACAATATAATCTTTATAATAAAATATTTAAATGGGAGTGAAATAACATTAAAAACTGAAAAAATATTAGTACTATTAAAATGTTTTAACTTAGTATTATCTTCAAAATTATTTAATAATAATACATCCACTTTAAAACCAATTTCATTTAATAGATTTTCAATTGAAATACTTTCATTTTCATATCCTCCAAATACGTTCGTTGCAGTTATAAAAAGAATTTTTTTCATTGAAAATTATTTTTTCTAGAAATCAATAGATTGAAAAATATTTTCATTAATTCTTTAACGCTAAAATTGTTTAAATTTACTATTTCACCTAATTGATTAAAAAACAGATATATACTTTTACTTTTTGATAATTGATATTTAATAATCTGCTTTTTTCTTAAATTAATATATTTAAGAAAATAATCATTGTTTAAGTAACCATGTTTATTATTAACATTAATTAAATTATTTGCCCACATTAAAACATTTTCAAATTCAAAATTATTTTCTATTAAATTTGGTTGTAGAAATTTAAAGTGAATAGATTCATCAATTTCAAAATCACTAAAAATCCATCTTGCATAATTTAACCTTATTTGATTTGAATTTTTCTCCTGTTCAATAGTCCTAGAATTTGAAACAGAAGTTGATAATACTCTGTATAATAATAAAACTTCTGGAATATTAACTATTTTACCATTTTGGATAATTTTTGTCCATAGTTCGTAATCTTCAGCAGGCTCATAGAATGTATTATAATTTAAATCATTATCAATTAAAAATGATTTCCTAATCATTACCGATGGATGAGCTAAAGCACTTCCAAACAAAAGCCTTACTTTAACTTCATCATAATTAACTGGATATTTGTGAATTATTTCAGTACCAATAAATTTTATCCAACTCCCACATACTGCAACATCTTCATTATTTTGTAGATAATTAAATTGAATTTCTAAACGATTATTTACACATATATCATCACCATCCATTCTAGCTAAGTATTTTCCTTCAGCAAGTTCAATTCCTAAATTTAAACTATTAGTATAACCGGTATTTTTACTCTTTTTTACTAATTTTATTCTTTTATCATTTATTTGATTAATAATATTAACAGTGTTGTCTGTAGAACAATCATCAATTACAATTAATTCAAATTTTTTAAAACTTTGATTAAGAATACTATAAATTGAGTCATTAATATAATGCTCACAATTATAAACAGGCAAAATAACTGAAATTAATACACCTAAATTCTTTTCCAAGTTAAGGGTATTAAATCTATAGTTTCACAATTTTTATCTTCAATAGCATACCATTTTGATGGACAAATTATATATTTATTTGGATTTTTATTTAACCAAGCAGCCCACCAACTAAATGAACTATTAGCTATAATATTATGCTTACAACAAGACATCAAATATAAATCAATTGATGAAGGTCTTCCTAATGCACCCTCTACATAAATATAATTATTGCCTTTGAAATTACTTTTTGCCCATTCAATATCATCAGAAAATATGAAAAAAGTAAGATTTGGAAAGAGATTAGAAATGCTTTCAATTGCAGTATAATAATAATCATTGCTGCAAACTCCATGAATTTCATTAATAGTAGTATCATAAACATAATCGCCTCGTCTTAAATGAATTGCAACAGATTCCGAATTCAATATTAATGTTAATATATCTTGTTCGTAATTTTCTAAATTAATATTACAAAATGAAAATAATTCATATACATAATTTTCATTTTCAATAAAATACTTGTAACTCTGAAAATAGCCTTTTAAATAAATAGGTGCATTCAAATTATACAAGTTGTTATCGTAAGTCATTTTTTTTTCTTTATATATCTTATGATAATTCATATTTAATTTCTTCCTTACTCTGTTTTTTAAGCTTAACGGGCTAAATCTTAATAATTCCTCTTCTGTGGCAAAATTGTATTCATTCGGGAATATAGAAAGCTCAAATTTTCTTGGTGTAAAACCTTTATTTAATTTAGATAATTTAAAAAAATCACGATCTATTAAAAGTTGTGTATTTGCCTTTTTAGATAAAATTTTAGCAGTTGCATATTGAAACATTTGATTTCCTAACCCACCTTGTAAATAAATAATAATCATAGTAAACCTTATAAGTAACTACCTTTTAATTACACCGTTTATTTTTGCACCTAAATATTCAAATAACACAATATGAAAATTAAAATCAAAAACAAGGCCTATCATGTAAATGTATTTTCTACTCTTAAGTAATGATAAAACATAAAACTTGTACAATTGAGAAACACTCATGTATATCTTTGCCTTATTAAAAAATGATTTTAGATGAATTGTTTTAACATTCTTCCAAAACTCATTGTTTTTAAAATCATTAAGCAATTTTATTTCTTCTTCTAAAAATCCAAAATGTGACAATAGAATTATTCCTCTGTTCAAAACTATTAACTCAGAAAGATTTACGTTGCTGTTGTATACACTATTAAAATTATTTGAGTTGGCACTTAATAACTGGCTTAATCCAATTCCAATTTTATATTTTTTACCACTCTCCCTTTGAATATATACTATAGGGTCATGAAAATATTTAATTTCCACATTTTCTAAAAGTAGACAGTATTTTAAAAAAACCTCAGGAATAAATCTATTTAAATTGAAATTTTTCATTTCAAAAATATAATTTTCGAAATAACGTATAACATTAAGATATTTATTCATTACCTTTCTATTTCCATAGGCAAAAATATCTCCAACCCCATTAATTAATGTTGCTTCAGTTAATGGTAAATAAATATCATTATTTCCTTCAAAACTAAATTTAATATTATCACCTATACAACCTATATCAAATCTAGAATAAATAACATAATCATAAATTATTGATTGTTCTTTTTCATAATTCTCTAAAATTTTTAATGCTTGACTTCTTGAATAATACATAGATTGAAAACCAAATAAGAAATCATCGTTTTTCAAATTTATAGAAATTAATTTTTTTTCATCTAAACTTAAATAATCATTACTTTCAATTATATATTTGCAAGGTTTAAAATAGTTTAATAGTTCTTTTTCATTAACACTTTCAGGATTATTAACTTCTTTCATCCACCAACTTCTAGAAATAGATTCCTTTGTTTCCCAAGTATGAAAAAAAACATCAGCTGAAAATTTAGCAATTATTTTTTCAATAAAAGAAGAATATACTTCTTTATAACTTCTAACATTACCACTAAGTAAAAATGCAACTTTCAACTTATTCTAATATTTCCAAATAAAGTTGTAAATCTTCAGGTGTACCAATCCCATGCATAGAATTAGCTTCAATATTATAGATACCTACCCTTCCATTATTTTTAATTAAATAATTATAAACAGGGCATGTATAAAACTCTCCGTTAACCCTATCATTTGAAATAATCATATCAATTGCAGCATCAATAAAATCTTTGCCTCTGCTAAACATATAGATACCTACTGTTGCAAAATTTGAAATTGGTTTTTTTTCTTGTACTTCTACAACAAATCCATTTTCATCAATTTTTGCAAACGACCATTTAGGATTTAATTCCAAATCATTAAAAGTCAGAATAGAACCATTTAAATTTCTGTATGCACA
>TBL_comb48_EPIDRAFT_1000494_pt1 | contig 30874 bp, 31 predicted proteins | sample TroBogEpilimnion_37_FD_10681 | JGI IMG/M metagenome (IMG submission 10681) | reverse complement strand
GTCGCGCTGAAGCTCCGCTCCTTGCAGACTTTGCAACGCGTCTTGCGGGCAAGGTTCAATTTGTAGGAATTGTTACTCGCGACAATCTCTCATCTGCCGCAGCCTTTGTAAATCGCTTCAAGATTCCATATCCAAATTTCATAGATGACTCATTACTCGCTAACTTCAGAGGATCGCTTCTGCCGAATGCCATCCCAACTACGCTCATTATTGATGCAAATAATCGAGTTGCCGTGCGAATTAGCGGTGAAGTTACCTTTGCGCTCCTAGATTCCATGATCAAGCGCGTGATTGCTGAGCCATCACATGCATAATTTCTTTACCAACCAAGTCCTCAGTGGCAATCTCATCTTGGCTCTCGTTGTTGCGCTCATTGCTGGTTTGATCTCGTTCTTCTCGCCATGTGTACTCCCACTTGTGCCGGGATACCTCTCGTATGCAGCTGGTATGACCGATGTGAAGAGCAAGGGTCGCGTAGCACTCGGTTCGATTCTCTTTGTTGCTGGTTTCTCGGCGCTCTTTATCTCGTACGGTGCACTCTTTGGATCACTTGGCTCAAAGATCAGCAATAACTCACATTGGTTAACAATCCTTCTTGGACTTTTAACTATTGGAATGGGAATCATCTTCCTCTTCAATCAGAAGTTTTACCGTTCATTTAAGCCACAGTGGAAATCAAGTGCCGGACTTGTTGGTGCACCATTGCTTGGATTTCTCTTTGGCCTGGGATGGACACCATGTATTGGACCAACGCTCGGCGCAGTTCAAGCGCTCTCATTCCAATCATCGAGTGCAACTCGTGGGGCAATCTTGAGTGTTGCATACTGTTTTGGTCTTGGTCTACCTCTTGTCTTGGTTGGACTCTTCTTTGATCAATCTGCAAAGTTACGTCGATCCATCTCTCGCCATGGCGACCTCATGACAAAGGTTGGCGGCGGGTTCCTGATTCTCATTGGCCTGCTTCAAGTAACAGGTCTGTGGCTACATCTGATGAACTCACTACGAGGTTTAATCTCGGGATTCTTACCGGTGGTCTAAATGAATATCTTCCAATGGATCTGGCGTCAGCTCACCAGTATGCGCACCGCGCTCATTCTCTTGATGATGCTTGGTCTTGCATCAATTCCTGGTTCGCTCTTCCCACAGCGCAATCAAAACCCAATGAAGGTCCGGGACTTTGCAGCGGCAAATCCAACCCTGGCCCACTGGCTCGATAAGGTCGGCATCTTCGATGTCTACTCATCTGCCTGGTTCAGCGCGATTTACATCCTCCTCTTCATCTCCTTAATTGGTTGCGTACTTCCGCGCTCGTTTGAGCATCTGAAGGCGATCGGCAAGAAGCCGCCACTTACTCCCAAATACCTCGATCGCATGGAGGGTTTTGTTGAGCTAGAGCGAGGCACTGAGGGCGCGTTGGATACCGCTGAAAAGTGGTTGAAGAAGAACCGTTTTAGAGTGCGCCGCGAAGAGCTCTCGATCTCTGCTGAAAAGGGTTACTCGCGCGAAACGGGAAATCTGCTCTTCCACCTCTCACTCATCATGATCCTCTTCGCTGTTGCAGCTGGTGGCTTATTTGGAAGTAAGGGCGAAGCGATCCTCAATGTAGGAGATCGCTTTATCAATACTCCAACTTCTTACGACAACCTCACCTTTGCAAAGTTCCAAAAAGAGGGCGATATGGTGCCGTTCTCGCTCCGTATTCTGGACTTCAAAGCAAGTTATGACATCAACACAAATGCGCCAACGGATTACACCTTGAAGGTTGCAGCGTCGAACCCAATCGGTAGCAAAGAAATTTTGAAGACAATTAAAGTGAATAGCCCGCTGACATACGGAAGTACCAAGATCTATCTCCAAGCTAATGGCTACTCACCGGTTGTTGCAGTGCGTGACAAGACCGGAAAATTAATCTTCGAAGGACCCGTCACCTTCTTGCCACAAGATGGAAATCTGACATCGATCGGCGCAATTAAGTTGCCTGATATGTCACCACAAATTGGAATGGTTGCTTCGTTCCTACCTACGGCTGATCGTTCACCAAAACGTGGTGCATTCTCATCATTCCCAGAAGTTCTCGATCCACGCCTTCTCGTCTCTGTCTGGATGGGAAATCTCGGACTCGATAACGGCACACCTCAGTCGGTCTATCGTGTTGATACAAGCAAGATGCAACGTATCGGTCTGAAGGCGCTGAGCTTGGGTCAGATCTATGACTTTGGTGAGGGAACTCTCGCCTTTGAGGGTTACAAATCCTGGGTCAACCTGCAGATTGTTGATGATCCAGGCAAGATGTACGCATTGGCGGGAGCGATCTTGGCGATCCTCGGGTTACTGACATCACTTTTCACACGCCAGCGCAGAATTTGGATCAAGGTCGAAGGTCGTGTTCAAATAGCAGGGCTGGCAAAGAATGGCGTACCAGGATTGGATGAGGAGCTCTCATCGCTGAAGAAGGCCTTGGAGGAGTAAGAGAATGACATCACGCAATCTGGCTTATCTCTCTAACTATTCAATCTATTCCGCCATGGTTCTTTACACAATTGCTTTCTTTGCGCATGCTATTGAAGTCTCATTCTCTGTGAAAGATTCTGAATCCAGTAACAAAACCAGCTTTGATTTCACACGTACCGAACGATCTGGCCGTATCGGTACTGCCATGATGATTCTTGGCTTCATCTTCTTATTTGCCGGAGTCATTCTTCGTGGCGCATCTGCACATCGTGTGCCATGGGGCAACATGTATGAGTTCTCCATTACTGGCGCCTTAGCATTCAGCGGTGCTTATCTCTTTGCACTCGTTAAGTACAAGCTTCGCTGGCTGGGTCTGCCTGTTTCGATCGCCGTTCTCTTAACTCTGGGTACCGCGATCACAGTTCTCTATCGCCCAAGTGCACCACTTGTACCTGCCCTTAAATCAACGTGGCTTGCGATCCACGTCTCTGCGGCAATTATTTCTGGTGGCGTCTTCTTATTAGCGAATACCATCGCGGCTACATATTTGATTTTAGATCGCATGGAAGAACGCGGCGGTCGCAATGAGTGGGCGAAAAAGTTGCCATCACTTGAGACTCTCGATCAACTCTCGTACCGACTGGTTGCATTTGTCTTCCCACTCTGGACCTTTGCCGTTATTGCAGGAGCGATCTGGGCAGAATCTGCCTGGGGTCGTTACTGGGGTTGGGATCCAAAAGAGACCTGGGCATTTATTACCTGGGTTGCATATGCGGCATATCTCCATGCGCGTGTGACTGCAGGATGGCGTGGTCGCAAAGCAGCATGGTTATGCCTCTTTGCTGGATCGACATTCTTGTTTAACTACATCTACGTCAATATCTATGGAACTGGACGTCACACGTACTCTGGTTTGTAAGAGAAGCCCTTAGAGGTTACGTAAGAAATCTGGATTATCGTCTGGTGGAAGATCTCTACCAGGACGTTGTCTGCGTGGACCTGAACCGCCATTGCGCTTTCGTCCCCACAATACCCAGACCAATGATCCGATCAATCCAAAGAGAATAACGACGATCAACCAGGCCCACTTTGGCCATTGCGTAAAACTCTCTTGAGGCTTGCGAGCAATATCGAAGAGGGCATAAATCTGGATGCCAATTCCAATAAAGACGAGCAGCGCATCAATTTTGATCATGGTGAGAGTTTATCGCTTTGCGAGCAGCGCCATAGCAAGTGTGGTTGATACCAACAGGTGAAGCTTGCCGATCTCGCCTAAGAATGGAATGAGTTCTGCACCTTTAGCGCCAGCCAAGATTCCGCGAGAGATGCGGATAGAGATCGGCAGGAGCAAGAGAGTGGCAGCGCTCCACGGTGAGATGGTGATCGCAGCAAGAGATGCGATATGAGCGGCAGCTAAGAGTGAGATAAATGCGATGCGAGCGCCACGATCTCCAAGGCGCACAGCGAGCGTCTTCTTGCCAACCAGGGCATCTTTTGGAAGATCGCGAATGTTATTGACCGCTAGGAGCGCGCAGGCAAGAGCGCCGACGGGAATTGAAACGAGCAGCGATTGCCAAGTCACACGGTTTGATTGAACGACATAACTTCCTACCGTTGCGACAACACCAAAGAAGATGAAGACCGAGATCTCACCGAGCCCCTTATAGCCATAAGGATTTTTACCACCGGTATAAAACCAAGCAGCGATCATGGAGATCGCACCAACGAGCACGAGCCACCATGACGAACGTGAACTCAATATGAGTCCGATAATTCCTGCGAAGGCGAAGGTGAGGAATGCGGCGTTTCTTACTGCAGTGGCTGTTGCGAGTCCACTACCAACCAACCGAATCGGTCCAACACGAACTGCATCAGTTCCACGGATGCCATCTGAATAATCATTTGCGTAATTGACGCCAACTTGAAGAGCGAGCGATACGAGTAGTGCAAGGAGGGCATTTATCAGATCAACATGCGCGTGATCAGTATGACGAAGCGCAGTTCCTACGAAGACTGGGGCTACCGCCGCCGGCAAGGTACGAGGTCTTGCTCCAGCGATCCACTTATTCGTAGGCATTAGGAGATTCTGCCAAATATTTCCATTAACTTCATGCGATCAGGTTTACCGATTGATGTGACGGGCAACTCGATATTGCTGAGGTAGCGCTTAGGTGTGACATGAAGACCAAATGCTGAGCGCAATTTTTCCCGGATCTGCGCCTCATCAATTGCACCATTACTTGCGATCGCAAGTGCCTGGCCCCACTCGATATCGGGAACACCGACTGCAACAAACTCTTGTGAGCTCCCAGCGTTGAGAAAATCTGTGATTGTGCCGAGCGAGATCTTCTCGCCACCGCTAATAATTTGATCATCTGCACGACCAATGACATGAAGTGAGCCATCGTGGAGTTCACCGAGATCACTTGTTCTGAAGAATCCAGCAAAGGGATCCTCACCAAGATAGCCAATCGCCTTCATTGGTCCATTGAGCTCGATAACGCCATCAATAACTCTGACTTCAACGCCGTCGAGCGCTCTTCCGTTATAGATGCAACCACCGGACATCTCTGACATGCCATAGGTTGTAACAACATTGATTCCCGCCATGGCAGCGGACTGCAAAAGTTCAGGAGAGGTCGAAGAGCCACCAACAAGTACCGCTTTGGCATCGACCAGGTGCTTTAACAATTTCTCGTCGCCATGAAGTGCTCGGTGTAATTGAGTAGGAACTATCGCGGTGAAATCTGCGCTCGAATCTACGTCGACGATCTTCGTTCCCAGCTCAATAGATCGAACAAGAACATTGACACCAGCAATATGTGTTGTCGGCAGTAGGAGCGACCATCGATCTCCGAGTTGTGCGCCTAGGTATGCGTGCGATGCTCGAGCAGATGCGAGTAATGCAGATGCCGAGAGAGCAACAGATTTCGGGCTTCCAGTTGAACCGCTCGTTGGAATAACAACAGCACATGTTGCCGGCACATCACTGAACGGGCTCTCACCAAAAGCAAGGGCTGGGCCATCATTGCGAAGAGCGGCGTAGAGCGCCTCAATCTTCTGTGGGATGGACCACTGCTCACCTACGTGGAGCAGCTCCCGCCGTGACGATTTATCCATGATGACCGTAGGCTATCGGCATGAGCAAGCCAATCAAGCGCGAACCTGGGTCACGGACTATCCCCGCATGGGCGATCGGTGAAGGCGGCGAAGGTTTTACCGATATCACCTATCACGTTGCTGAAGGCATGGCGAAGATTACGATCAATCGTCCTGAGGTCCGCAATGCATTTAGACCACAGACCCTCTTCGAATTAGAGCGCGCATTTGCTCTCGCTCGCGACAATGACAGCGTTGGCGTCATCATCTTTACCGGTGCCGGTAGCGAAGCATTCTGCTCTGGCGGAGATATCAATGTGCGCGGTGATGATGGATATCTTGGAAATGATCCATTAGCGAAGAAGGGCATTGGCCGTCTCAATGTCTTAGATCTTCAAATTCAGATTCGTCGTTTACCAAAGCCAGTCATTGCAATGGTTGCCGGTTGGGCGATTGGTGGCGGCCACGTGCTTCATGTTGTCTGCGATCTAACTATCGCCGCTGATAATGCAAAGTTTGGTCAGACCGGACCAATGGTTGGATCTTTCGATGGTGGATATGGTGCTGGCTTACTCGCAGCTCATGTTGGACAGAAGAAGGCTCGTGAGATTTGGTTCTTATGTCGCCAATACGATGCAGCGGAAGCGCTCGATATGGGATTGGTGAATACCGTTGTCCCAGTTGCCGAACTTGAGGCTGAGACAGTCTCATGGTGTCGCGAGATGTTGCGTCACTCGCCAATGGCACTCCGTCTCCTCAAGGCTGGCTTAAATGCTGCCGATGATGGGCTTGCTGGTGTTCAACAACTTGCTGGTGATGCAACCCTTCTCTTCTATATGTCAGAAGAAGGACAGGAAGGTAGAAATGCCTACCAAGAGAAGCGCGAGCCAAACTTCAGTAAATTCCCTAAGCGCCCTTAACTCTTCGATATGACGCTCCCCACCGAGATATTCCAAGATCTCACCGTTCTCTCAATTCCATTAAGGAATCGTTTCCGGGGAATTGATATTCGTGAGGTAGCAATTTTTCGTGGTGATCAAGGGTGGAGTGAGTTCTCACCGTTTATTGAATATGGCGAGGTTGAAGCAAGTACCTGGCTAAAGGCAGCGCTAGAGGCTGCTTATAAGCCTTGGCCCAAGCAGTATCGCGATCAAATTCCCATTAATGCCACACTGCCAATGGTGGAACCAGATCAGGTCCCACAAATTCTTAGCCGCTTTCCCGGCTGCACAACGGTGAAGATCAAGGTCGATGACTTTGTCGTCGGCGCTGAACTTGTTGAAGTAACGCTTGATGAGATTCCTGATGCCAAGATTCGGCTCGATGTGAATGAGGGATGGACTCTTGAAGAAGCACTATTAAATCTCTATGACTACAACTTACGTTTTGGAAATGTCTTTGAATATATTGAACAACCATGCAAATCTCTTGATGACCTTAAACGACTGAAGCGAGAGACGCCATTTAAGATTGCTGCCGACGAATCCATTCGCAAAAATCTTGATGCTCATTTTGAAGAGTTCAGTCAATATGCCGATGTAGCTATTTTGAAGTGGGCACCTGTAGGTGGTTTTGATGCAGCACATGAAATCGCAAGTCGCATCGGACTTCCAGTTGTGATTTCAAGTGCCTTGGAAACTGGAGTTGGGATATCCCAAAGTCTGGCGCTCGCTGGATCGTTCCCACAATTAGATTATGCGTGTGGCCTAGGAACCGTCTCTCTCTTTGAATCAGATATCTGTGAGCCAGCCTTCACCGTAGCGAATGGTTTTATGGAGGTTAGGCGTGGTGAACCAGTGCCAGCCCTCTTATCAAAGTATCAAGCTGCACCAGAGCGCGTAGAGTGGTGGCATAACCGCATTAGTGCGATCTGGAACAGTAAAGATTTTCGAGAGGGGGGTGAGTGGCAATGACAATGAGCGCTACAAAACTCGCCCGCCACACGATTCGTGAACTTCTTGAACTTGGAGTCTGTGACTTTGTTATATCGCCGGGCTCTCGCAATGCACCTCTTACGACTGCAATCTATGAAGCATCAGAGCGTGGGTTAGCTGATCTCCATGTGCGGATCGATGAGCGGGGCGCTGGTTTTTACGCTCTCGGAGTCGCAAAAGCTAATGGTCAATATTCAGTTGTTATCTGCACCAGCGGTACTGCAGTCGCTAACTATCACCCGGCTGCGTTAGAGGTGTATCACTCTGGTGTGAACGTCCTCTTCTTAACGGCTGATCGCCCTGAGAGATTGCGTAATACTGGTGCAAACCAGACGACCCTCCAAGATGGAATCCTTGCGCCACTTCTCACAATCGATTCTGCTTCACCACTCAACTTGAGCGAGATCCTGGTCGGCGGTCCAGTTCACATCAATCTCCAATTTGATGAACCACTCTTAGAGCACGATCAAAGTGATTGGCTCGCTGGATTCACTCTCGCCGATATCGAAGATGAACTTCCAGAGAAGGTAAGCATTGAAGTTGGATCTACTGGAGTATTAATTGTTGGACATGATCGCGGTGGGTTCTCCGTCGAAGCGATCAATGAGTTCGCTGATATTTTAGATTGGCCTGTTGTCGCAGAAGATCCACTGGCGATTGCATCGGCTCTTCCCCATGCATCACTCTTTTTAGCAGACCCACATGTGCGGGAGGCTCTCGCTGCTAAAGAGGTAATTGTTATTGGTCGCACAACTCTTTCGCGCAGTATCAACTCGTTCATCTCTGAAGCAGATCGCCTGATTGTGATTGATCCGCGAATTGAATATGTCGATACTGATCGTAGTGCTGATGAACTGCTCACATCTCTGCCGCATGTCATCAAACATGCAACTCCACAAGAGTGGGATCAACTCTGGATCGATGCCTCACAAGCTGCTCATTCAGTGATCGCATCGGATCATCGTTGGTCAGAGCAACGCGCACTCATTTCAATAACGTCACATCTTCCGGCTGAGAGTGCGCTCTTCATAGGCTCGTCACGGCCCATCCGAGATATTGAAGGCTTTGCCGTTTATGGTGAAGAGATCTCAACCTTCGCCAATAGAGGACTTGCCGGAATCGATGGCAATATTGCTACCGCCTTTGGAATAGCGAGCCGTTTTGAGCGTAGTTATGCGATTTTGGGCGATCTCACTTTCCTGCATGACATCTCCGCGCTAGCGAATCAGGTAAGTGAAAATCTCACGGTATTTGTGATCGACAACAATGGCGGTGGAATCTTCTCTACGCTCCCTCAAGCTGGAGTCGCTGGCTTTGAAACAATTTTTGGTACGCCTCATAATCTTGATCTAGAAAAGATTATCGTCGGCTTTGGAATTCCGGTTCAACGCGTTAAATCAGAGTCAGATCTCACTCGCCTGATTGCCCAGCGGGCAGAGGGGCTGCAATTTGTCGTTGTTGAAGTTCCTACGCGCGATGAGAACGCTGCAGCACTAAAAGAGATCTATCAGAGCGTCGCTAAGGCAGTGCGCATCGGAATTAATTTAGCCTGACTCTCGGCTAGCTCATCTGCTGAATTTGATCCGGCAACAATTCCACAGCCAGCAAAGATTCGTGCGCCATCACCTTGCTCATTTATCAATCCAGTGCGAAGAGCGATTCCGAGTTCACCATCGCCGCGCGCATCGATCCAACCAACTGGACCGGCGTAACGACCACGGGACATACCTTCAAGCTCTGAGATTGCTCGCTTCGCCTTTTCAGTTGGTGTTCCACAGACTGCTGCAGATGGATGGAGTGCAGAAAGAAGTGTGAAGATATCGGTAGGAGTTGCGCTCTCATTGACGACGCCTGTCACATCAGTCGCCAAGTGCATGACATTTGCTAAGTGGAGTACAAATGGTGAGTCAGGAACATTTGTCGATGAGCAATATGGCGAAAGTGCCTCTGCCACAGAGCGCACCGCATATTCATGTTCTTCAAGGTCTTTTGAAGATTTTGCGAGCGAACCTGCTAATGAGAGATCGCGAGCTTCATCTCCAGTCTTTCGAATTGTTCCGGCAAGTACGCGCGAGGTGACGAGTGACTTACTCAATCGCACCAATAACTCTGGCGTCGCACCAATGAGGTTCTGAACAAGGAAGATCCATGTAGATGGATACTCCGATTCAAGAGACTGTATGAGGCGGGCGATATCCATCGTTTTATCGCTATGAATCATGCTATCTCGTGCCAAAACCAACTTCTCAAGCTCACCAGATTTAATTCGTGTAACGGCTTGCTCGACTCGCTCCATCCACTCTGCATCAGAGAGGCCACCTTGTGAATACGTGAGAGCTGGGTGTGATGGCTCTGATATATATTTCTTCAACTTTGGTTGGGGAGTATCACCGATCCATGTGATCCAAGCTTTATCACCTTTGCGTCCGACAATAATCTCGGGAATAACAAGTTCTGACTCTTCATTCTCATCGAAGGCGAAAGATGAGAAGAGAATTGGTCCAGTGCCTGAACCATGCACATTATTCTCAATTGTAAATTTTGATCGCTCTTCTCGCCACCAAGCAGATGCATCAGTAAAACGAGTAGAACCTTTAAGAGTCTTCTTGGAATAAATTCCAAAGCCGATCAAGCCGTCGCCACCACGAATCCAAGAAGTAGTTACTGGAAGATCGGTTGCGATGGCAGAGAGTGCGGGGACTTCACCCAAAATCTCAGTTGTTATCCGCGTACCCATAGGGAGCAGTTAAGTCCTATTCAGGCTTGGAGACAAAACGCCAAAGTGTTGGCAGCGCAGTGCTGGCGATTGCAATCTTGAGTACTTCACCGAAGAGGAATGGAGTTAAACCCTTAGAGAAGGTCCATGACCAGCTCTGAGCAGTTACATGGTGGAGCCAGATTAATCCGAGCGTGAAGGTGGCGATATTTCCAAGGATCATCGTTGGAATAACTGTTGCAATCTTCTGATCCCATTTGCGGCCAGCAAACGCACCTGTGATTGCTGATGAGAGGAGCATGCCGACGAGGTAACCACCGGTGGCACCAGAAATAACATGGAAGCCATGTGCGCCATGTGCGAAAAATGGAAGCCCAGCAGAACCAATTGCAAGATATGTAGCAAAGGTGGTGAAACCTAATGAAGCACCATAAGCACTACCCAGGAGCAAGACGGCCAGGGTCTGGCCTGTCACTGGAACTGGTGATCCCGGGATTGGAAGAGAGATCTGAGCCATCGCACCCAAGAAGAGAACGCCACCGATGACGAGTGCAATCTGAGATGTGAGAGTCTCACGACTAATAAGTGCACGACGAAGCGTTGCTACTGGTGCTGTGGTCGACATAATCAGCTCTTTTCTCTTCACGATCGGCGCAAAGTGCCTTAAGTTGTGTGAAAAGCCTACTAGTACGAGAATATACGCGTGAGTAACGCAGCCGATCTCAATAAGGATCCAGAAGAAGTCGCATCGATGTTCGATGGCGTGGCAAAGCGCTATGACTTCCTCAATGATCTCCTCAGCCTCGGACGTACAAAGGCATGGCGCAAAGTTGTTACCTCAATTATCGATCCAAAGCCTGGAATGAAGATCCTCGACATCGCAGCTGGAACTGGTTCATCATCACGACCACTCGCTGATAAGGGCGCAGAAGTAATATGTCTCGACTTCTCTGAAGGAATGCTCGCGTCAGGACGCAAGCGCAATCCTGATCTCACCTTTGTTCAAGGCGATGCCCTCAAACTTCCATTTCCAGATCAAGAGTTTGATGTCACTACGATCTCCTTCGGTCTACGAAATACCCACGATGCTGGTGCGGCATTGGCGGAAGCTCATCGCGTGACAAAATCTGGTGGCAAGATCGTGATCGCCGAATTTAGCCATCCAACGAATCCGATCTTCCGCGTTATTTATATGCGTTATCTGATGCGCGCCCTTCCCGTGATCGCCAAGAAGGTTGCATCAAATCCTGAGGCGTATATCTATCTCGCCGAGTCGATCCAGGCCTGGCCGAATCAGCAACGCCTCGCCACGATCATGGAGGGTGCCGGCTGGAGCAGGATCGCTTGGCAGAACCTCACCTTCGGAATCGTCGCGGTACATATCGGCCAGCGTTAAGTCGGAGCGCAACCTAGTTATAACAAATTGTTATTTTTGCAATTCACCTAATTGTCATTACCTCTTAATAGGGATGTGTCTCACAACACAATGACAAATTGAGCGCAAGCCTTAGACTTTCCAGATCATGAATCTCTACATCCCGATTCTTGTAATTGGCGCAGTTGGCTTTGGCTTTGCCGCCTTCTCTGTCGCCGTCGCCGCAATCACTGGCCCTAAGCGTTACAACCGCGCTAAATCAGAGGCTTATGAATGCGGAATTGAACCATCACCACAAGCAGCTGGTGGCGGACGCTTCCCAGTGAAGTACTTCTTAACTGCAATGCTCTTTATTGTCTTCGATATTGAAATTGTCTTCTTGTATCCATGGGCTGTCACCTTCGACAAGCTCGGACTCTTCGGTTTAGTTGAGATGGTTATCTTCATTCTTACCGTCTTTGTTGCATATGCATATGTATGGCGCCGCGGCGGATTGGAATGGGATTAATCATGGGTTTAGAAGAAAAACTTCCAACCGGAATCGTTCTCACCTCCGTTGAGAAACTTGCCGGTTATATGCGTAAGAGTTCATTGTGGCCAGCAACATTTGGTCTTGCCTGTTGTGCAATTGAGATGATGGCTGCCGGAGCTGGTCGTTATGACTTAGCCCGCTTTGGAATGGAAGTATTCCGCGCATCCCCTCGCCAAGCAGATCTCATGATCGTCGCTGGTCGAGTATCGAACAAGATGGCGCCAGTTCTACGTCAGATCTACGATCAAATGGCTGCACCAAAGTGGGTTATCGCGATGGGTGCATGCGCATCATCAGGAGGCATGTTTAATAACTACGCAATCGTTCAAGGCGTTGATCACATCGTTCCCGTTGATATCTATCTTCCAGGATGCCCACCACGCCCTGAGATGTTGATGGATGCAATCTTGAAACTTCATGAAAATATCGGCAATGCAAAACTCGGTGCTAATCGCGAACGTATTGTTCGTGAGGTTGAAGCCGCTGCGCTCGCTGCCAAGCCAACTCTTCAGATCACAGGCCTGCTTTCATGAGTGAATCACAAGGCTCATTTGGAGTAACTGGAACCGGAGATACCTCTGGTTACGGTGGCCTCGTTCGCACCAAGGTCTCTGCTGGTTCATCAGAGCGGCCATTTGGTAGTTACTTTGATGATCTTGCAGATGATCTTGAGCGCGCATTCCCAGCATTTAACGATGCGATCGAACGTATCGTTGTTGATCGTGGCGAACTCACTCTCTTTGTAAAGCGCGACCATCTCTTTGATGTTGCCCTCACACTTCGCAATACCGAAACCCTTCGCTTTGAAATGTGCATGGGCGTTGATGGTGTTCACTACCCAGAAGAGAGTGGCCGCGAACTTCATGCCGTCTACTCACTTCTCTCATTGACACATAACCGTCGTATTCGGTTAGAAGTTGCAGTTCCTGATTCTGATCCACATCTTCCTTCACTTGTTGAAGTCTGGGGTGGAATCAATTGGCATGAACGCGAGAGCTTCGACATGTTTGGTCTGATCTTCGATGGACACCCAGGACTTACTCGTATCTTGATGCCAGATGATTGGCAGGGGCATCCGCAACGTAAGGATTATCCACTCGGTGGAATTCCAGTCGAATATAAGGGCGCAACAACTCCGCCACCTAGCGAGAGGCGGTCATATCGATGAGCACCTTCACTGATCCATATGCACAGTCGCGTGAAACGACAGAAGGGCGCGTCTACTCTGTAACAGGACAGGATTGGGATTCGCTCTCAACTGAGATCGGTGCAACTAAGGAAGAACGCGTTGTCGTCAATATGGGTCCACAGCACCCATCAACGCACGGTGTTCTTCGTATCATCCTTGAACTCGAAGGTGAGACCGTTACTGAAGTTCGTTGCGGAATTGGCTATCTCCACACAGGTATTGAGAAGAACACGGAATACCGTTCTTGGACCCAAGGTGTCACCTTTGTGACTCGCATGGATTACCTCGCACCGATCTTTAATGAGACCGCTTACTGCCTTGCGGTTGAGAAACTTCTCGGCATTACTGACGATATTCCAGAGCGCGCCAGCGTTATCCGCGTTCTTATGATGGAGCTCAACCGCATCTCTTCCCACATGGTTGCACTCGGTACCGGCGCTCTTGAACTTGGCGCTCTCTCACCAATGATCTTCGCCTTCCGCGAGCGTGAACTTGTTCTCGATCTCTTCGAGATGATCTCTGGTTTACGCATGAATATGGCCTATATCCGCCCAGGTGGAGTCGCTCAAGATATTCCTGCTGGCGGCGTTGCCAAGATTCGCGAGACTGTTGCTCAACTCCGCAAGAACTTTAAAGATAATGAGAAGCTCCTCGTTGGTAACACAATCTGGATGAAGCGCACCCAGAACATCGGTTATCTCGATCTCGCTGGTTGCACGACCCTCGGTATCACTGGTCCAGTTCTTCGATCAACTGGATTGCCGTGGGATCTTCGTAAGACTCAGCCTTATTGCGGCTACGAGAACTATGACTTTGATGTCATCACAACTGATACTGCAGATGTCTATGGTCGCTTCTTAATTCGTATGAAAGAGCTTGAGCAATCTCTTCGTATTGTTGAACAAGCGTGTGACAAGCTCGACAAGCTCGAAGGCCAACCAGTAATGGTTGCCGATAAGAAGATTGCCTGGCCATCACAACTCTCAGTTGGTGGCGATGGAATGGGTAACTCGCTCGAACATATTCGCGAGATCATGGGGGAGTCGATGGAATCACTTATCCATCACTTCAAGTTGGTTACAGAAGGTTTCCGTGTTCCAGCTGGCCAGGTCTATGTCGCAGTGGAATCACCGCGTGGTGAGACTGGTGTTCACTTGGTATCTGATGGCGGCACTCGTCCATACCGCGTTCACTTCCGCGAACCATCTTTCAACAATCTGCAATCAACATCTGCGATGTGTGAAGGCAGCATGATCGCCGATGTGATCGGTGCGATTGCTTCTATCGATCCTGTTATGGGAGGAGTTGATCGCTAATGGCTTACTCATCAGAACAGATCGCCATCATGGATTCCATCATTGCTCGCTATCCACGCAAGCGTTCAGCGATCATGCCACTTCTCCACTTTGTTCAATCGATCTCTGGCTACGTAACTCCAGAAGGCATCGAAACTATTGCTGAAAAGCTCGAGTTAAGCACCGCTGAAGTTACCGCTGTCTCTACCTTCTATACCCAGTACAAATCAGAGCCAGTAGGCGAGTACCACGTTGGTATCTGTACTAACACCCTCTGTGCGTCATGGGTGGCGATGCAATTTATGACGCTGTTACAGATCACTTAGGCATTTCTAATGATGAAACAACATCTGATGGCAAGGTCTCACTCGAGCGGATTGAATGTAATGCCGCTTGTGATTATGCACCGGTCGTTATGGTGAACTGGGAGTTCTACGACAACCAGACTGTGCAGAGCGTCAAAGATCTCGTTGATGGTGCACGTGCTGGTAATCCACCAGCTCCTACTCGCGGCCCAAAAACGTTACGCACCTGGAAAGAGAACTCCGCAGTTCTTGCCGGACTCTCTGATGGACTTGCTAACGAAGGTCCATCGGCCGGCGAATCTTCGCTACTCGGTTTGAAGTTATCGAAAGAGGGCAAATGAGCAAGATAGCGCCAGTTCTCTCCGCACACTGGGATGAGGCAGATTCATTTACTCTCGATGGTTACAAGCGCCATGGTGGTTATAACGCCGCAATGAAGGCGCTCGCCATGTCACCAGATGATGTCATTGCACTTGTAAAGGATTCCGGACTTCGTGGTCGTGGTGGCGCTGGGTTCCCAACTGGAACTAAGTGGAGCTTTATTCCGCAAGGCGATAATAAAGAGCATTACCTTGTCGTTAATGCCGATGAATCTGAACCAGGTACTTGTAAGGATATGCCGCTCTTGATGGCAAACCCACATGTTCTTATTGAAGGAATGATCATCGCGTCGTATGCAATCCGCGCGAACTATGCCTTTATCTATCTTCGTGGTGAAGTCGTGCATGTTGCTCGTCGTGTTCAACAGGCGATCACTGATGCATATGCAGCGGGACTTCTTGGAAAGAATATTGGTGGCAAGGGATACGATCTCGAGCTCGTTCTTCACATCGGAGCCGGTGCATATATCTGTGGCGAAGAGACCGCTCTTCTTGATTCTCTTGAAGGATTCCGTGGCCAGCCTCGTCTGCGCCCACCATTCCCAGCTATTGCCGGCCTCTATGCCCGCCCAACTGTGGTCAATAACGTTGAATCTATCGCGAGCGTTCCAGCGATTATTGATCGTGGCAATGAATGGTTCCAATCAATGGGAACCGAGAAGAGCAAGGGTTTCACGCTCTACTCACTCTCTGGCCATGTAACGAATCCCGGACAGATTGAGGCACCTCTTGGAGTAACGCTTCGCGAACTTCTTGAACTTGCCGGCGGTGTTCGCGAAGGACATACCCTGAAATTCTGGACACCAGGTGGTTCATCAACGCCACTCTTCACTGCTGAACATCTCGATGTGCCATTGGATTACGAAGGCGTCTCTGCCGCGGGCTCAATGCTTGGCACAAAGGCGCTACAAATCTTTGACGAGACAACCTGTGTAGTTCGCGCAGTACTTCGTTGGACCGAGTTCTACAAGCACGAGTCCTGCGGAAAGTGCACACCATGTCGCGAAGGCACCTGGTGGTTGGTACAGATGATGAAGGATCTTGAAGCCGGTAAGGGAACTCCTGCTGATCTCGATAAGCTGATTGAGATCACTCAAAATATTGCAGGTAAATCTTTCTGCGCACTCGCAGATGGTGCCGCAAGCCCGATCATCTCTTCAGTGAAATATTTCCGTGATGAATATGTCGCTCACCTCAACCATGGTGGCTGCCCATTCGATCCAGTCGCATCAACTCTCTTCGCAACGGCAGGTCAAGCATGAGCCCAGAGAATGCAGTAGCAACTGAGGTTGAGATGATCACCGTCGTCATCGATGGCTTTGAGGTCACCGTTCCTAAGGGAACACTGATTATTCGCGCAGCTGAGAAACTTGGTATTCAAATTCCTCGCTTCTGCGATCATCCACTTCTCTCACCAGCTGGCGCCTGTCGTCAATGCCTCGTTGATGTTGAGATCAATGGACGCGCATTCCCTAAGCCACAAGCATCGTGCACGATTCCCGTCGAAAATGGCATGATCGTGAAGACTCAATTGACCTCAGAGGTCGCCGATAAGGCCCAAAAGGGCATTATGGAATTACTTCTTATTAACCACCCACTCGATTGCCCAGTCTGCGACAAGGGCGGCGAGTGCCCACTTCAGAATCAGGCGATGAGCAATGGCCGTCCAGAATCTCGTTATGAGGGCGTAAAGCGCACATATGAGAAGCCTTCTGCCATCTCATCACAGGTTCTTCTTGACCGCGAGCGCTGCGTTCTCTGCGCACGATGCACACGTTTCAGTAATGAGATCGCTGGCGATCCATTTATTACTTTGAATGAACGTGGTGCACTTCAACAAGTTGGAATTTATGAGAAGGATCCATTCCTCTCATACTTCTCTGGTAACACTGTTCAGATCTGCCCAGTAGGCGCACTTACTGGTGCTTCTTATCGATTCCGTTCACGTCCATTCGATCTTGTCTCTACTCCATCAGCATGCGAGCACTGTGCCTCAGGATGCTCAATGCGTACCGATGTTCGTCGCGGAAAGACCCTTCGTCGTCTTGCAGGTGAAGATGCAGAAGTAAATGAAGAGTGGAACTGCGATAAGGGTCGCTGGGCATTTAAATACATCACCAACAAAGAGCGCGTAACGAATCCAATGGTTCGCGGCGCTGATGGTGAACTCCATGAGGCTTCCTGGCCAGAAGCACTTGCAGCCGCATCAGCAGGTCTTAAAGGTAAGCGCGCTGCAGTTCTGACCGGTGGTCGCTCAACAATTGAAGATGCATATGCCTATGCAAAGTTTGCGCGCGTTGCACTCAAGACAAACGATATTGATTTCCGTTCTCGCCTTCACTCCGATGAAGAGGCGGCCTTCCTTGCATCCATAGCAACGAAGCTCAATGTCTCTTATCGAGACATTGACTCTGCTGATCACGTGGTGCTTGTTGATTTCGAACCAGAAGATGAATCACCAATTGTCTTCCTGCGTATCTACAAGCAAGTAAATAAGCGTGGACTGAAAGTTTCTACAGTCTCACCAGTTCAGAGCAGAGGTTCTGAAAAATTGAAGGCGGAGTTGCATCCAACACTCGCCTCAATTTCTGGCCTCACCAATAAGTCAGTGATCCTGGTTGGTGAACGAGCTTCTGAAGTTATCGGCCAATTCACCGCCGTCACAAAACTTGCCGATCAAAGCGGTGCAAAGGTGGCATGGATTCCACGTCGCGCTGGTGAAGTTGGCGCACTCCTTGCTGGAGCGATTGGCAACCTCCTCCCAGGCGGTCGACCACTCTTAGATCCAGCGGCCCGCGTGGATATTGCGAGCGCGTGGGGCGTTGAATCCCTTCCAGCCACTGCTGGAAAGGCGACTTGGGAGATCCTTGAGGCTGCCAGTGATGGTCGCATAGACGCTCTTGTTGTGGGCGGAGTCGATCCACTCGATATTTCTAGCGAGGCACTTGGGCAACTTCTCAATCCATCAACCTTTCTCGTTTCACTTGAGATCTCACACTCCGCGATTACCGCAGTAGCAGATGTCGTTCTTCCTGTAGCAGCTGTCTCCGAGAAGAGTGGTTCATACCTCAACTGGGAAGGTCGCCCACGTACATTCGAAAAGGCGATCACGGATTCACTCACACGTAGCGATCTACGCATCCTCTCCATGCTCGCTGATGAGATGGGCGCTCCTATCAATCTGCCATCAACTGCGGCAACCGCTAGAGAGTTGCAATCGATTGGTATCTGGGATGGCGCATCTGCTCCAAAGCCAGAGGTTGCACTTGCACCGATTGCTCAACCAAGTGGCGATCAAGCAATCTTGCACTCATGGCGTCAGCTCCTTGACCTTGGAACTCTCCAAGGTGGCGAAGAGAACTTAGCAGGAACGGCTCGTCCATCAGAGGTCGTTATCTCTGCCCACCGCGCACAAACTCTCGGAGTTGTTAATGGTGATCTCGTAAAGGTTTCAACGGCGCGAGGCACAATCACCGCACCCGCGCGCATCGGAAAAATTTCAGATTCTGATATCTGGATACCTCGAAACAGTATCGGTTCACAATGCATTGCCACCCTTGGGGCAGCAAGCGGACTAGTAGTAACGGTGGTGAAGGCATGAATGCAGCATCATTAATCGGTAAAGATCCAGGATGGTTGATCTTGGTCAAGGGCGTCATCGTCTTCGTGATCTGNGTACTTCTCACATTGATGTCGGTCTGGGGCGAACGTCGCATCGTTGCTCGGATGCAGATGCGTCTTGGGCCAAATCGCGTTGGTCCATTTGGACTACTTCAATCACTTGCTGATGGTGTGAAACTCGCGCTTAAGGAAGATCTCATTCCAAAAGCTGCCGATCGCATCGTCTTTGTTATTGCCCCAGTAATCAGTGCTACAACCTGCTTTATGGCCTTTGCGGTGATGCCACTTACTGGCAAAGTCCACCTCTTTGGTCATACAACAGTGATGCAATTGACCGACTTACCTGTCGGCGTTCTTTATGTATTAGCGATCGCATCAGTTGGTGTTTACGGAATTGTCTTAGCTGGTTGGTCCTCTGGGTCTACCTATCCATTACTTGGTGGACTTCGCTCGAGCGCACAGGTGATCTCATATGAAGTTGCCATGGGACTCTCACTCGTCGCCGTCTTTATCTATGCCGGCTCGATGTCCACATCAGATATCGTCGCTGCTCAGCACAAGTGGTGGTTTGCAGTAGTGCTCTTCCCATCATTCATTATTTACTCGATCTCCATGGTTGGCGAGACAAACCGCGCACCATTCGATCTCGCTGAAGCTGAAGGTGAACTCGTCGGTGGCTTCCATACTGAGTATTCATCTCTTAAGTTCGCACTCTTCTTCTTAGCTGAATATGTCAACATCGTTGCAGTCTCATCACTTGCTACAACGCTCTTCCTTGGCGGTTACCACGCACTTCCAGGTCTTGGCTTCACTGAGAATTGGTTGGGCGGTTGGTTTGGCATGGTCTGGTTCTTTGCCAAGGTTATTGGCTTCTTCTATCTCTTTGTCTGGTTGCGCGGAACTCTTCCACGTATGCGTTACGACCAATTCATGAAGTTTGGCTGGAAGGTTCTTATCCCAGTCTCACTCGTCTGGATCATGGTCGTCTCCACACTTCGCGTGATGTCAGCTCGAGGCGAGCCTCGTTCAGTTATTGCCGGATTTACCTTTGGCGTTGTTCTCTTGATTATGGCCGCATCATCTCTCTACGAACGATCTGTTCGTCAGGGTGCAGCAGTTGATATTCCAGATAGCAGCGTCGAACCATCATTCCCAATCCCACATGTTTCAGGGATCAATCGAGTGGAGAGCACCAATGGATAACATCACTCCTCGCGATTCCGAATTTGGATTAGAGAAGGCGGCCTCAGAGAGCGCGCCCATCCTTGATCAATCTGCCGGTAGCTTCTTCAAGCAACTCCAAGGCTTTTGGGTCACCTTCGTTACCCAGTTCAAGAAGGTCAATACTGTTCAATATCCAGAGGTAAAAGAGCCAACTGCAGAGCGATTCCATGGTCGCCATCAGTTGAATCGCCACCCAGATGGCCTTGAGAAGTGCATCGGCTGTGAGCTCTGCGCATGGGCCTGCCCAGCAGATGCAATCTATGTCGAGGGCGGAGATAACACGCCAGATGCTCAGTACTCACCAGGAGAGCGCTACGGCAAGGTCTATCAAATTAATTACCTTCGTTGCGTCTTCTGCGGACTCTGCATTGAGGCCTGTCCAACGCGAGCACTCACCATGACCAATGAATATGAACTTGCTGATGAATCTCGTTCAAAGTTGATCTTTGAGAAGGAAGATCTCCTTGCGCCACTTCGCCAAGGAATGTTGATGCCGCCACACCCAATGTATCCGGGCTCAACTGATACGACGTATTACAAGGGAGAAGTACCAGGTTCACACCCATCACAGGAGTCACATGCTTAATATGTCCCTCCACGTTGGTAGCACACATACTCCAGAGGCGGTGCTCTTCTGGGCGATGGCGCCATTGGCAGTGCTTGCTGCTGTTGGAATGTTGCTCGTCAAGAAGGCGGTGCACTCTGCGCTTCTTCTCGCTTGGGTAATGATCACGTTAGCAATCTTCTATATCGCTCAAGATGCCCTCTTCTTAGGTATCGTCCAAGTTGTCGTCTATACCGGCGCCGTGATGATGCTCTTCCTCTTTATTCTTATGTTGGTCGGTGTTGATAGCTCTGACTCGCTCGTTGAAAATATTAAAGGTCAGCGACCTGCTGCGATTCTTGCCGCTCTTGGATTCGGTGGACTCCTCACATCGCTGATCGGACGCGCTGTCACGCATACCGATGCAGTTGGCTTGTCACTTGTGAATGCGAATGGCAATGTGCAGACAATCGCACAATCTCTCTTCACACAGTATGTCTGGGCCTTTGAAGTTATCTCAGCACTTCTTATTACCGCCGCTCTCGGTGCAATGGTTCTTGCTCATAGTGAGCGTAAGCATGCATCCCAGCGCCAACTTTCGGTTGATCGCTTCCGCCAGGGTTCATTGGGCGCAACTGCTGGTCTGCCAGCCTCTGGTGTCTATGCCCGTCACAATGCCGTTGACGTTCCAGCGCTTCTCCCTGATGGAACTCCAGCACTGACTTCTATCTCACCAACCCTTGAAGCACGTGGTGACATCATCGCAAGTGAGCCATTTACGCTCGCTGCAACAGAAGAGGAAGAGGATTAATGGATATCTCAAATTACATCTACCTCTCTGCGATCCTCTTCACGATCGGCGCCATCGGAGTAGTCGTACGTCGCAACGCGATCGTCGTCTTTATGTGTGTTGAGCTCATGCTCAATGCTGCAAATCTCGCCTTTGTTACATTCTCACGGATTAACGGAAATATCGATGGCCAGATTGCATCCTTCTTCACCATGGTTGTTGCCGCTTGCGAAGTGGTCGTTGGCCTAGCAATTATCGTGACGATGTATCGCTCACGTCGTTCAGCATCTGTTGATGATGCTAGTTTGTTGAAGCGATAACCATGACAACTCGTAACGACCTTGTCTATCTCATTGCACTTCCACTCTTTAGCTCTGCCTTCCTGCTTCTTCTTGGCAAGGTTGCTAATAAGTGGGGCCACCTCTTCGCTACTTTGGTCTCAGCTTCGACCTTTGGAATCGGACTCTATGAGTTCGTCGCGATGCGCAGCCGCGCAGGCGATGCCCGCGCTGCCACTCAGAAGATCTTCGAATGGATCTCAGTCGGCACCTTCAAGGTAGATGCCTCGCTGCTTCTCGATCAATTGAGTATCTGCTTCGTCTTACTCATCACCGGTGTTGGTACCTTGATTCACATCTACTCCATCGCCTATATGTCGCACGATAAAGATCGTCGTCGATTCTTCGCTTATCTCAATCTCTTTATCGCTGCGATGCTCCTCCTTGTCCTCGGAGATTCGTACCTCAACCTCTATGTTGGTTGGGAGGGCGTAGGTCTCGCCTCATACCTCCTTATTGGTTTCTGGAACGAACGTCCGGCTTATGCAACCGCAGCCAAAAAGGCTTTCGTTGCAAACCGCGTGGGCGATATCGGCCTCTCACTTGCGATCATGATCGCCTTCACCCAATTTGGTTCTGTCACATTTGCGGGCGTTAAAGCGGGTGCGCCACACGCATCACCTGCCGCTCTGACAGCGATCGGCGCCATGATCTTGCTCGCTGCCGCTGGAAAATCAGCGCAATTCCCATTGCAATCATGGCTTGGCGATGCGATGGCTGGCCCAACCCCAGTATCTGCTCTGATCCACGCCGCGACCATGGTGACTGCTGGCGTCTATCTCATTACCCGCTCTAACTTCATCTTTGATGCATCATCAACTGCACGCTTGCTCGTCGTCATTGTCGGAGCGATCACCCTTCTCTTCGGAGCGGTCGTTGGTACTGCAAAAGATGACATCAAGAAGGCGCTCGCCGCTTCAACGATGTCGCAGATCGGTTACATGATCTTGGCAACAGGACTTGGCCCTATCGGTTATGCCTTTGCGATCATGCACCTACTTACTCATGGATTCTTTAAGGCGAGCATGTTCCTTGGCGCTGGTTCTGTCATGCATGGCATGAACGATGAAGTGAATATGCGTCGTTACGGTGGACTTGGCAAAGTTATGCCAATCACCGCAATCACATTTGGTCTTGGATATCTCGCGATTATCGGAGTACCACCATTCGCTGGCTTCTACTCAAAAGATAAAATCATTGAGACCGCATTTAACGCTGGTGGGACACGTGGTCTCGTTCTTGGTGGGGCAGCGCTCCTTGGCGCAGCGATCACTGCTTTCTATATGACTCGCGTAGTTGTGCTTACCTTCTCTGGAAAGAAGCGTTGGGATGATCAAGCCCATCCGCATGAATCCCCATCACTGATGTGGATTCCAATGGTTCTTCTCTCTGTGGGATCTGTGGCTTCTGGATACCTGCTCAGCAAGGGCAGCGCGCTCGTTCACTGGTTAGCGCCCGTTGTTAACCCAACAAGCGCTGAAGGTGGCAAGGAGCTCATGCGTCCGATCGTGGTTTCAGAACTTGCACTTGGAGTTGTCATTCTTGGTGTCTTCACTGCAATCGTGAAATATGGCAAGAACGTTCCTGTCGAAGCACCTCATGGTTCTGTACTTACTCGCTTTGCTCGTCGCGATCTTGGTCAGGATGATTTCAACCATCGCGTCCTCGTGCTCCCAGGCCAAGCTATTACCAAGGGCTTGGTCGCAATGGACTTCTCCTTCATTGATGGAGTTGTCAGAGCCGTTGGCTGGGTCCTCTCGTACTTCTCGCAATCCCTCAAAAAGGTGCAGAATGGTTATGTTCGTAGCTATGCACTCCTCATGACCGCTGGTGCAATCGCACTTCTCGCAACGATCTGGTTGGTGACGCTATGAGCTTTGTAACGATCCTAGAACTCGTCCCACTTATTGGATCTGGACTCCTCTTTGCTCTCCCTAAGGGGAATGCAAAGCTCATCAAGCAGAGCGCTTTCGCTCTCTCTGTAGTTACTCTCATCGTCTCACTTCTTATCGCCTACCGTTTNAAGACAAATGTCAGCGGNATGCAATTTGTTGAATCACGTAGTTGGATCGCTAACTTCGGAATTCGTTATGCCGTTGGAATTGATGGCATGGCGCTTGTCCTTATTCTGCTCACCACAATTTTGACTCCGATAGTTCTTCTCGCTGGTTGGAATGAGGCAGAGACCGGTCGCTGGAGNGTTCGCACCTTCTACGTATTGATGTTGATCCTGGAAAGCTCGATGATCGGTGTCTTTGCGGCAACCGATGTCTTCCTCTTCTATGTGATCTTTGAAGCGATGTTGATTCCGGTCTATCTCCTGATCGGTGGCTACGGTCGTGGCGAACGATCTGCCGCGGCGATGAAATTCTTGCTCTACTCACTTCTCGGTGGACTTTTGATGTTGGCCGCAGTTATCGGTATCTACATCATCTCTACCAATCAGATCGGTGGCACCTTCGATACTGCGAAGTTAGCTACCCTCCAGATTGATTCCGGAACTGAGAACTTCCTCTTCCTTGGGTTCTTCATTGCCTTCGCGATCAAGGCGCCGTTGTGGCCATTCCATACCTGGTTGCCTGGGGCTGCTAAATCAGCGACTCCTGCCACTTCAGTACTCCTCTTAGGTGTCCTGGATAAGGTCGGAACTTACGGAATGATTCGATTCTGTATCACTCTCTTCCCACATGCCACCAAGACATTTACACCAGTGATTATCGTTCTCTCGTTGATCTCAATCCTTTACGGTGCATTTCTTGCAATCGGCCAGCGTGATATCAATGGCCTGATCGCCTTTACCTCTATTAGCCACTTCGGCTTTATCGTCTTGGGAATCTTCGCGATGACATCGCAGGGGCTCTCTGGCGCAACGCTCTATATGGTGAACCACGGCTTCTCGACCGCTGCACTCTTCTTGGTCGCTGGCTGGATGGTTGCGCGTCGTAACTCCTCACAGATCGCGGACTTCGGTGGTCTACAGCGAGTTACTCCGGTTATGGCTTGGTCCTTCTTCATCGCTGGCATGTCAGCGCTCGCATTGCCAGGCATCTCCAGCTTTGTGAGTGAGTTCCTTGTACTTGTTGGAACCTTCACTAAATATCCAGTAGCTGCGATTGTCGGAACAACCGGCATTGTTCTCGCTGCGCTCTATGTGTTGATTACCGTTCAACGTTCACTCCATGGGCCAACGACATCAGGTAATGAGAACCTCACCGATCTCAATCTCCGTGAGAAGGTAGCTATCGCTCCGGTAATCGCCATTCTCGTTCTCATGGGCTTCTTCCCTAAGCCAGTACTTCATTGGATCAACCCAAGCTCTGCTCAGACGATGCAGGCCGCTGGCGTGAGCGATCCACTTCCAAAGGCAGGTAAGTAATGTTGACCGCACCGCATCTCAACTATCAGTTGCTTGCCCCGATCCTTATTATTTTGGCTGGCGCACTTATCGGCGTTGGCGTCGAAGCCTTTGTTCGTAAGGCGCTTCGCGCACAGGTTCAACTTGCGATTGCGCTCATTTCAGTTATCGCATCCTTTGTGCAATTGCTTCGAGTCCGCGACCTCCGCTCTACAACAGCAGCGATCGCATCCTTCTCCTTTGATGGTGCAACAGTCTTTATGCAGGGTGCGATTTTGGTGCTCGCATTCTTTGCACTGCTCTTGATCTCAGATCGTGGCAATTTCGTTGCTCAGGCGTCGGCAATTCCAGGTTCAGAGGATGAGCAACTCTCGATTACCACTGGTAAGAATCAGACAGAGGTCTTCCCGCTCACGCTCTTTGCGATCAGTGGAATGATGCTCTTCCCAGCTGCGACAGATCTGATCACCCTCTTCGTCGCTCTTGAAGTNCTNTCATTGCCGCTCTATTTAATGGCTGGCTTATCTCGACGTCGCCGGTTGCTCTCGCAAGAGGCGGCGCTGAAGTACTTCTTGCTCGGTGCCTATTCATCAGCATTCTTCCTCTTCGGCAGTGCTTTCCTCTATGGATATTCAGGCTCACTCTCGCTCAATGGAATCGCTGCTGCCATCACTGGTAACTCCGGAAACGATATCTTCCTCTTGATCGGAACGATCTTCCTGATGGTTGGGCTGCTCTTCAAGATCGGTGCAGTTCCATTCCATTCATGGACACCTGATGTCTACCAAGGCGCCCCAACACCTATTACCGGCTTTATGGCTGCTTGTACCAAGATTGCTGCTCTGGGCGCGATGCTCCGTATCTTCTACGTCGCCCTTGCCGGCGATCAGATCCAGTGGCGACCAATTGTCACTGTGATCAGCATCGTCACCATGCTTGTTGGCGCGATTGCTGCAATCTCACAGCGCGATGTAAAGCGCACCTTGGCATTCTCATCAATCGCTCATGCCGGCTTCTTGCTTACTGGAATCGTTGCTCTCAACCAATCTGGCTTGAAGGCATCGCTCTTCTATCTCGTTGCGTATGGTTTCGCTACCTTGGGCGCATTTGCAATCGTGACGCTCGTAAGAGATTCATCTGGTGAAGTTACTGATATGAATCGCTGGGTTGGACTTGGTAAGAAGTCACCATTGATCGCTGGTGCATTCTGTCTCTTCCTCTTGAGCTTTGGTGGAATCCCACTTACTAGTGGATTTATTGCCAAGTTCTCAATCTTCACTGCTGCTTATGAGAATGGAAATATCTCGGTCGTCGTCTTTGGTGTGCTCACTAGCGCGATCGCTCTCTTCTTCTATCTACGCGTGATCGTGATGCTCTTCTTTACTGAGCCAAAGAGCGATGCCGTGACTGTCTCGGTCCCATCGCCTCAGGTCAGCTTTGTAGTTGCGGCAAGTGTGATTGTCACTATTGTTCTCGGTGTGTACCCATCACTCTTGCTCAATAGCGCACAGAGCTTCGCCAGCTTCCTTCGTTAATGTCACTAGGAATCCCGCAGCTCGATCCTGCCCTTGAAAGCACTCTTACCGCCGATATGGCGAGAGTTGAATCTTTGCTGCGCTCCCACATTGAGGGCGAATACCCTCTCGTTATTGAGACCTCACGCCACCTCGTTGAGGCTGGTGGGAAGCGCCTCCGTCCACTTTTAACTCTGCTAGGCGCTCAATTCGGTGATCCGACAGCCCGGGGAATCGTCGAAGCGGCAGTTGTCTGCGAACTTACCCATCTAGCGACGCTCTATCACGATGATGTCATGGATGAGGCGCCCCTTCGGCGTGGAGTTGAGAGCGCAAATAACCGGTGGGGAAATACCGTTGCGATTCTTACCGGTGACTATCTCTTTGCGAAGGCATCTCAGCTACTTGCTGATTTGGGGCCAGAAGCTGTTCGATTGCAAGCCGCAACCTTTGAACGGTTGGTGATTGGGCAGATCACTGAGACTCAAGGTTCGCCATCAGGCACAAATCAACTCGATCATTATTTGCATGTCATCTCTGGCAAGACCAGCTCTCTCATCGCAACAAGTATTCGCTTCGGTGCCATGCTCTCTGGCGCAGATGAGAAGACCATTGAAACTCTCACCCAATATGGTGAACTTATCGGAACTGTCTTCCAACTCGCTGATGATGTTATCGATATTGCGAGCGAGACAAATGAATCTGGAAAGACTCCAGGAACTGATCTGCGTGAAGGAGTTCCGACTCTGGTCACGCTCTATATCCTTGAATCGAGCGATCCAGCAGATGCGCAGCTCCGTGAAATTCTCTCAGCGCCGATCACTGATGAAGCGGTTGTTCAATCAACGCTGAAGGCACTTCGTGAGCACGAAGCACTTGCAAATGCGCGCCGCATTTTGATTACCTATGCAGATCAAGCCCGTGAACGGCTATCGACATTGGCAGATGGCCCAGCGAAGGACGCGCTATCAAACCTCTGTGAGGCGATCATTACCCGAACTGCTTGATCGAACAAGATCAATTCCGAGTGTGATCAACGCTCCCCAGATAATAAAGAAGCCGATCCAACTTGCCACCGACATCTTTTCGTGACGCACAACGACGCCGATCAGAAATTGCAGAGTTGGTGTGATGTATTGAAGTAGGCCAATGATGGTGAACGGTAGGCGATTGCCGGAGCCATTGAAGAGCAGTAATGGAATTGCAGTCACAACGCCAGCGCCGACTAGGAGCAAGGTAAGCCCAACCCCGTGGCCAAAGTGAGATTTACCCTGATTAGCTAAGAGGAGTAAGTAGCCACCGTAAAAGGGGAGTGAGATGAGCGTCTCGATCGTCAGCCCCTGCAAAGCAGGTATAGCTAGCTGCTTTTTGATGACTCCATAGCTTCCCCAGGAGAGCGCGAGAGCAAAGGCGATCCATGGTGGCCGACCATAGTCGATGGTGAGTACAAGAACTCCCACGACTGCGATCCCAACTGAGAGCCATTGAAGTCTGCGCATCTTCTCTTTAAGGAGCAGGACACCAAAGGCGATGATGATCAGCGGATTGATGTAATAACCAAGTGCACACTCAACGACATGGCCATGGTTGACGCCCCAGATATAGACGAGCCAGTTAATTGAGATGAGAAGTGAGGTGAGTGCCAACTTAAAGAAGGTCTTAGCGTTCTTCATCAACTTCAATGTTGGAGTTAATTGGTGCAAGAGTGCGAGTGCAATGAAGCAGACGAGAAGTGTCCAGACAGATCGATGAGCAACAATTTCAACTGGACCAGATGGCTTCAGTAGCGGCCAATAAAGTGGGAAGAGACCCCAAATGCCGTAAGCGCTTACACCAAAGAGGAGACCGAGTTTGTAACTCTTCATTTAGCGGTAGTTAGTAAATTGAACTGCAAACTCCCACGGATGATCTTTCACCATGGCGATTGCAGTTTGGAGATCATCACGGCTCTTGCTCGTGACACGAAGTTCATCACCTTGGATCTGAGTCTTGAGAGACTTTGGTCCTTCATCGCGAAGTAGTTTGGCAATCTTCTTCGCATTCTCGGTTGAGATACCTTCTTTTAAGGTGCAGGCAATTTTGTAGGTCTTACCGCTGAGCTGTGGAGCACCAGCATCGAGGTGCTTGAGTGAGACGCCACGCTTGACCAATTTATCCTTGAGTACTTCCAAGGCGGCCTTCGCCTTCTCTTCAGTATCAGCCTCAATATTGATCTTGCCCGTGCTCTTTTCGAGCTTCGTTCCGGTATTTTTAAAATCAAAGCGGGTATCGATCTCGCGCTCGGCCTGGTTAAAGGCGTTATCTACTTCCATCTCATCGATCTTTGAGACGATATCGAAGCTGGAATCAGCTGCCATTTACTGTGCCTCCTGAGTGCGAATTGCTTTGCGTGAAAGGGCGATGTGTCCTACGAATCCTACGATGAGAGCGAAGATGATTCCGACGTTTGCGAAGGCCCATGGACCGGTTTTTCCGCCGATTGCACCCATGAAATAGCCCTGCCACGAGAGCCAGGATGCCATGGTGTTGGTGACGAAGCCCCAACCAATAATCGAACCAACAATAACGAGTCCAATGCTACGCAGGTTATAAGCACCATAACGTCCTGAGTTCGTGAAGAGATCTACTTCGTTGTAATCGCGCTTGCGCATAACTACATCGGCAACAAAGATCGCAGACCACACTGCGACCGGAACTCCGAGTGTGATGATGAAGCCTTGGAATGGCAGGAAGAAGTTCTTGGAGATCCAGACAATATAGATCGTTCCGATTGCCATGATTGTTCCGTCAATACCGGCAGCAACGTGGCGCTTAACAGGCAACCCAATCGAAACGAGAGTGATTCCCGATGAATAGAGATCGAGAATGGCGCCACCAACTAGACCGAGAACAGCAACGATGGCAAAGGGAATGAGGTACCAAGTAGGAAGTTCTTTTGTGAGAGCACCAATCGGATCGCCAGCAATTGCATCACTCAATGATTTAGAACTACCTGCGAGCAGTGATCCATAAATAACAAGTACTACTGGAACGATTGATGCTCCGAAGACAGTCCAGGTCACAACACCTTTGCTTGAGGTCTTGCGCGGTAGGTATCGTGAATAATCCGCCGCTGAATTAACCCAGCCCAGCCCAATTCCAGTAATTCCAAAGATGATCGCCCCAACAAATCCTTGAATATTTCCGGATTTAATGGAGCTCACGCTATGCCACGAGATCTTTGAAACGGTTAGGGCGATATACCCAATTGTCAGAACGATGGTTGCACTCGTGAGCCACCGTTGAATCTTCATAATCATCTGAAATCCGAGAACTCCACCGAAGATTGTTAGGCCAGCGGCAAAGAGAAAACCAATAACTCCGGCGAGATTGTGGTTGATATGGCCGACACGGGCGAGCACGGTCTGAGTCGCAAGCGTTGCGAGTGAGACCAGAATCGTCTCCCATCCGACAAAGGTGAGGTAGGAGAGCAGACCCGGAAGGCGATTGCCCTTCACACCAAAGGCAGCCCGAGAGAGGGTCATGGTTGGGGCGTTTGAGCGTTTACCTGCGAGGGAGGAGATCGCGACTACTAAGAATGAACCGACCGTCCCAATGATCGCCGCGAGGGTTGCCTGCCAGAAGGAGATCCCAAAGCCGAGGAAGAAGGAGCCGTAGGAGAGGGCTAAGAGGCTGACATTGCCAGCTGCCCACGGCCAGAAGAGTGAGCGGGCAGTGCCCCCGCGCTCTGACTCAGAGATGATGTTGATGCCATTGAGTTCTAGTCGCCCTGAATCGGCCGCGCCTCGTTGTGTGGTCATGCCCGCAGTCTAACGCCAGCGCGAAGAAATTGGCTTGGCCTCAAGGTTGAGACTAGATTGAAGAAATGGAGACTAGCAAATACACACTCGCACAAGTCGCTAAGACGATCGATTCCGCGCTCTTAAAGCCGGAGATGACGATTGCCGAAGTTATTGCCGGATGCGAAATGGCAAAGAAGTATCATGTCGCATCAATCTGTTGTCGCCCGGCCGATGTTGCACTGGTTGCAGAACAACTCAAAGGAAGTGACGTTCTTGTCGGCACTGTTGTTGGGTTCCCTCACGGCTCTTCATCAACAAGGGTGAAGGTCTTCGAGACTGCGCTCGCTGTTGAAGAAGGTGCTGTTGAGATCGATATGGTGATCAATATTGGTTACATGAAATCTGGGATGTATGACGAAGTTCGTGATGA